>ERZ838225.2220-NODE-2220-length-11048-cov-4.136087_pt1 | contig 11048 bp, 11 predicted proteins | sample MGYA00519684_ERZ838225 | MGnify/ENA primary metagenome ERZ838225 (study PRJEB31850, sample SAMEA3708829) | human gut metagenome | biome: human gut; feature: human-associated habitat; material: faeces | place: China | collected 2014 ...
GCAGAATGCAGCCTATTATGTGGTAAATGGCGAGGGTTCAGACGATTTCAGAATCCAACTGTAGAATGTAAAAATGACCTTATGTATGAATAGGGTCATTTTTTATTTGGCCTTTCCCTTAACTCCTCCCAGAAAACTTATGCTGGCTGTGAACACGCCGCCGTCATATCCATAGGTAAGCTGTCCGCCGTACTCCCGCGCGGTGGCAGATGCCCTGTTAAGACCCAGGCCGTGAAGCCGTCCGTCCTGTTTGCTTAAACATGGCCAATTCAGGCACATAGGTTCCCAGCCTGGCAAAGTCCGTATTGTAACCCCAGTTGGTGTCTGAATCCTTAAAAGAATTAATGATGTCCTACTCGGATCCAAGGGTGTTGCTGGGATAAAGGTCAATTACAAGGCCGCCGTTTGTTTTCTCCGCCACCGCATCGGCCCATTCCTGAAAACATGCCTGATATGGATGGGTTTCAGTCTGGGCATGCCCGAACATCAGAGTGTAGTTTTCTTCCGGTGCTGCGGCTGTGTCCTCTTTCTTTTCCTCTTCGGCAGATTGAACGGCCGTCGTCTCTTTATTCTCCGGAGCTGCCGTAGTACTTCCGGAGCCGGAGGAGCAAGCGGTTGATGTCATTACAATTGCCATTCCTATTGTTGCTGCTGCAATACGTTTCAGCATTTTTCTCATTTGGAAAGCCTCCTGAATTATATGTTTTGTTGATTTTTAGAGTTATCTCTATGGTGTTATTGTAATAAATGCCTATATTTTTATCAATGATAATTGTGCATAAAAAATGAATCCATTTTTTGTATTCATTTTTTGTATACAAATTTTGTATTCTGTTTTAAACTATAGATAAACTAAAATGAATTATGATTATTTTGTGTGGAAAGGAATCGACTAGGTATGGAACATTCATTATTTCCCTTTCGGACCGGCTTTCAATGTGTCCTGGAATCAAAGGAGCAGCTTCCCCAACTGAGAAGACTGTTTCGCCTTTTGCACCGGGAAGGCTTTTATGGGGGTGAGTTAAACTTACCTGATTTGGATTTAATAAAACCAGAGGAACTTAAGTCATTATTAAATGAATATCAGATGAAAATGAACATGCTGGCAACGGGAGTGTATGCGAAAACACATGGCCTGTCACTCAGCTCAGGTATTCCGGGTGAAAGGATAAGGGCTGTCAATGGATGTAAGAGGAACATTGATTATGCTGCATCCATGGGATGCGGAATTATAATCGGTTTTCTGAAAGGAGGTCCTGGCAGTGACAGTGAATTTGCAGAACGGCTTTTTCTGGAATCCATGCTGGAACTAAAGCCATATAATAGAAGAAAAAAAAGTGCAGGTCCTCATTGAGGCAACTAACCACAAAGAGGCATCCATTATCAGGACGCTAAAGGAAGGGGCGCGCGCAATTGATTTTCTGGACTGTCCGTTCATCCGGCTTCTGGCGGATACATACCATATGAATATTGAAGAACCATCGCTTCTGGATTCACTTTCAGAATATATGGATTATTATCCTCATCTGCATATTTCGGATGATAACCGGGCATATCCGGGCCTGGGAAGTCTTGATTTTGCCGCCATATACCGGAAACTGGTGGAAAGCGGTTACAGGGGAACCGTGGCTGTGGAGGGGAATATACAGCATGGTCTGCTGGAGGATACACAAATATGCGCGGCATACCTGCATAAAATGTGCAGCGGTTTGCACACCCCCTCCCGTGTTCCTTCCCACGCGGTTTAATAACTTTACTTTTTAAGAAAAATGGATTAGAATGGTTTTAATACGTAGTTGTCACAGGAGGATATGATGGAAAAAGACAACAGCTTGACAAATAAAGCCTATGAAACCATACGGCAGCAGATTTTTGATTTCGATCTGTTTCCAGGGCAAATCGTATCCGACTATCTTCTCAGCAAGGCGCTGAATATGAGCCGTACCCCCATAAGGCAGGCATTGATGCGCCTTAAAAATGAGGGACTGCTGGAAGAACAAAGCGGTAAGAAGAACTACCGTGTTTCTACCATTACAAAAGAAGATATACAGGATCTCTTTGATTTTCGGGAAGGGATTGAGACCACAGCCTTCATGTTGTCCTGGCGCAATGGGATTACCTCTGAGCAGCTGGAAAACCTTCAGAAAATCACCGATAAGATGAAAGAAACAAAGGATGCCGGACAAGCCAAAGAACATTTTTTTTATGATCAGCAGTTTCATAATGAATTGGTTGCACTGTCCAACAATAAGCGGCTTATAAAGGCCCATGATGAGATACTGCTTCAGATGACCAGGATGCGGTTTCTTTCGTTTTTGGAAAATTCGCTGCAGAGTAAAGCGTGTATGAAGCACCAGGCTATCATAGACGCTATTAAGGACCAGGATTATGAGCGCGGGCGCCAGGCCGTCATTGATCATGTGCGCTCATCCCGTGATGATTATATTAATCTGTTTGGCAACGGGTTATCGGCTAATTCCCTCTGCCTGCTGCGCTATTTTACAAGAAGTCCTGAAACGGATTCAAAAGAGGTTGAATAAGAAAAGGCCATGATACCATGAAGGCATATTCGGAGAATGCATTCATGATTTCATGGTCTGCTTTTTGTTTTTACCTCAGACACACTCTAGGACAGCCTCAGCGCCCATTCCCTACAATCCCACACATCGGCTGCCAATCCCTCAAAAAATTCAGGTTCATGGCAGATTAGCAGGATGCTGCCCTTATATTCCTTAAGGGCCCGTTTCAGTTCATCCTTTGCATCCACATCCAGGTGGTTGGTGGGCTCGTCTAACAGGAGCACATTGGATTCGCGGTTAATCAGCTTACAGAGTCTGACCTTGGCCTGTTCGCCTCCGCTGAGCACCCTGACCTGGCTTTCGATGTGCTCCGTGGTCAGGCCGCATTTTGCCAGGGCGGAGCGGACCTGGTACTGTGTATAGGCGGGAAATTCGGTCCATATTTCCTGAAGGCAGGTGGTTGTATTGCCGGGCGCCATTTCCTGCTCAAAGTAACCGATGGACAGGTAGTCGCCCAGCTCCACGGTGCCGCTTAGGGCAGGCGTAAGGCCCAGTATGCTCTTTAACAGCGTGGTCTTGCCGATACCGTTGGCGCCTGCCAGCACGATTTTCTGGCCCCTCTCCATGACCAGATTGAGAGGACGCGACAGCGGCTCGTCATAACCGATAATTAAATCCTTTGTCTCAAAGATATATTTACCGGGAGTACGGGCTTCCATAAAATGGAACTCCGGCCTGGGTTTTTCCCTGGCAAGTTCAATGACGTCCATCTTATCCAGCTTTTTCTGGCGGGACATGGCCATGTTCCTGGTGGCGACCCTGGCCTTGTTCCTGGCCACGAAATCCTCCAGCTCCGCTATTTCCTGCTGCTGTCGCTTATAGGCGGCCTCCAGCTGGGACTTCTTTACAGCGTATACTTCCCGGAATTTGTTATAATCCCCCACATAGCGGTCAAGCCTCTGGTTTTCCATATGATAAATCAGGTTGATGACACTGTTGAGGAAGGGTATGTCATGGGAAATGAGGATGAAGGCATTTTCATACTCCTGCAAGTAGCGTTTCAGCCAGTCTATGTGCTGTACATCCAGATAGTTGGTAGGCTCGTCCAACAGCAGAATGTCCGGCTTTTCCAGAAGAAGCTTGCCTAAAAGCACCTTGGTGCGCTGTCCCCCGGAGAGCTCTGTCACGTCCTTGTCCAGTCCTATGTCAGCCAGGCCAAGGGCGCGTCCCACCTCCTCCACCTTGGAATCAATGATATAAAAATCATGGGCCATGAGAAGATCCTGTATGGTTCCCAGCTCATCCATCATGGCGGTCATCTCATCCTCGCCGGCCTCACCCATCTTATCGCAAATCTGGTTCATATGTTCTTCCATCTCAAAGAGGAAGGCAAAAGCGCTCTTTAACACATCACGAATGGTCATGCCCTTTTCCAGCACCGCATGCTGGTCCAGATAACCGGCTCTCACGTTTTTTGCCCACTCCACCTTGCCTTCGTCAGGCATGAGCTTGCCGGTAATGATGTTCATAAAGGTGGATTTTCCTTCTCCGTTCGCCCCGATCAGGCCAATGTGCTCCCCCTTTAACAGGCGGAAGGAGACATCCTGAAAAATAGCCCGGTCCCCAAAACCGTGGCTTAAATGTTCTACGTTTAAAATGCTCATATTATCAAAAACTCCTTTTCTCTCAGCAGTATTATTCTACATGACATAATCTGTTCTGACAAGCTTAAACCTTACTTTTATAAGGGTTTATTCACCGTTTATCAGGACGCGGAATGAAAATGGAGCAAATTCAAAAAGATTCAAAATAAAATGAACCATTTGCTGCCCAATCTTCTCTATATAGCAGGTGCACCGATTAACAACACCTTCTGGCAGTTATGCCAGAAGGGATATATAATGGTTCCATATAGAGGTGGTTCCAAATAAGAGACGGACCATGGAAGGAGTGGATGGACATGGAGCAGGAGACGGCAGGTCTGGTACTCCGTATGGCGGAGGGAGACAGCCAGGCATTTGACAGGTTGATGGAATATTATTATCCCAGGATACTGCGCGTGGCATATCTCATATCCGGAAGTCATGCAGACAGCGAGGATATTGTTCAGGAGACCTTTGTGCTGTGCTGGATGAACCGAAAGAAAATCAAAGAACCGGAATATTTTGGGAACTGGCTTTATAAGACCCTTACCAGGGAAGCCTGGCGGTATTGCAGGAAGAACAGAAAAGAACAGCCGATGGAAGAGGTGTTTGGGAAGGAAGAACCTGAAACAGCCTCAGTGCTGGAGGAAGTTATGATGCGCTCCCGGGAAAAGGAGCTTTATAAGGCAATCAGGAATCTTCCGGTGAAACAGAGGACAGCCGTTGTCCTGTACTATTTTAATCAGATGTCCGTCAGGGAGATAGCAGGTATCATGGGATGTCTGGAGGGAACCGTTAAGTCCAGGCTGTTTACGGCCAGGGCGAATCTGAAACAGGAATTGATGGAAGAAAACAGGAGGGTAGGAAGGGAGGTAACCTTATGAACAGACGGAGTAAGCAGGTGACGCGGAAGGGACTGGAAGAGCAGATAGGCCGTACTCTTTGCAGCCGGGCAGAGTCCATACAGGTGACTTCCGCAGATACAGAGAGGATGCGGCACTCTGTTCACCGGAAAATAGAGGAGGAATCAGGAATGAGGAAATGGAATATGAAGCGTGTATTCGTGGTGGCGGCAGCTGTCTGCGTACTGGGCACCATAACAGCGGTTGCGGCCGGGAAGGTGGTATATACAAGCGGCGGAGGCAGTCATCTGGATGATTTTACCTATGATAAACTGAGAGAGATGGAGACAAAGCTGGGCTATACCACCAACGCCCCTGAAACATTCAGCAACGGATACAGGTTTGATATGGGAATGCCCATCCATCAGGATGCCATGGACCAGGATGGAAATGTGATAAAGTCCACGGAGGGCTTTTCTCTGAATTACAAAAAGGACGGAAATCCGGATGTGTTCATTACAGTCCAGGGCACAAGCCTGTTTGAGGAGGAAGGACAGCCGGACCAGGTATTTGAACATAATGGGATTACTCTAAACTACACCAGGGACCAGTACCGTTTTGTTCCCCCGGATTATCAGGCCTCCGAAGAGGAGAAGGCAAAGGAAGCAGCAGGAGAACTCTATATCTCTTATGGAAGCGATAAGGTACAGGATAAGGTTGCCCAAAGCATGCTCTGGAAGGATGGGGAGAAGGTTTACATCATAACAGCCATGGATAATCCCATGACAGCCCAGGATATGGCCCAGATGGCTGGTGAATTGATAGATAATAAGCAGTAAAGCAGAAAAATACAGCGGATAAAAACAGCGGATAAAAACAGCAGATAAAAACAGCAGATAAAAACAGAAGATAAGTGCTGGAGTTAAGTAAGAAGGCCCTGCATGATTCAAGCGGCATTCCGCAGCCTGATTCATGCAGGGCCTTCCCGTTATCCAATCTTCCTGCGGGCCGCCCTTCCCGCTATCCCTGACAGGCATCCACAAAGCTTTTAAATATATTGGCGGACACAGTGTCTGTCTGCCACATATACTCCGGATGCCACTGCAGTGCCAGAAGATAGGGATAATCCGGCATCTCCAGGGCCTCGATGATGCCGTCGGGCGCATGGCCGCTGGCCATGAGGCAGGGAGCAATCCTGCGCACCGCCTGATGATGGGAACTGTTTACTGCGATTTCCGTTTTCCCCTCCGCAATTGTGTACAGCAGCGTATCCCTGCGCACATCCACATGGTGGGAAGGCAGGCAGCATGAATAGGGCTGCTTATGGGCAATGGGAAAGCCGGTTTCTGCCTGGCTGGTAATATCCTGATAGATGTCGCCTCCCAGGCCTACATTGATGACCTGGGCTCCGCGGCAGATTCCCAGGACCGGTTTTTTGGCTTCCATGGCCAGCTTCAGAAGAGACAGCTCCATGGTATCCCGCGCCACGGACACATTGCCGCAATGCATATGTGTTTCCTCCCTCAGCAGGAACGGATGAATGTCCGGACCGCCGGAGAAGAGAAAACCGTCGCAAAGCCCGGAAAGCTGCTTTAAATCTTCCGCTGATACTTCCAGGGGAAGAAGGATGGACAGGCCTCCTGCCGCTTCAATGGCCCTCAGGTAGGTGGGGCGCACACTTATATCGTCGTTATCCGTATTGTGGGATGGTGTTATGCCGATTACTGGTTTTTCCATGGTATTTGGATTCCTCCATGTGCTCTGTGAGTAATATATGCTGAATATATGAAAAAGAGCCCCTTCCGTCTGGAAGAGACCCTTATGTAATACTTAATTAGCCTTCGGAAATAGCTCCGGTTGGGCAGGTAGCTGCACAGGTTCCGCAGTCGATGCAGGTATCAGCATCAATAACGTACTGGCTGTCTCCCTCGGAAATTGCACTTACTGGACATTCAGCTGCACAGCTGCCGCAGCTTACACAAGCATCACTGATTACATATGCCATGATAAAATACCTCCTTAAGATTTGTCTACATTGTTATTTTATTTTATACTATAACGTCTAATTATTCAAGAGGAAAATCGTTCCTAAACCAGCGAATATTGTATAAATTTAGGAGCAATGGGTCCTTTCGTCGCGCATTCCCTGAAGAATAATTTTTCGGGCCTCTGCCGCCTTTGCGGGAGGCAAGGGGGCGGTGTCCTCTAACGGGTAGGGGATTCCAAGCTGATGGTACTTAGCCTTCCCCATATCGTGATAAGGAAGCACATCCAATGCCTTTACGTTCTTAAGCGTGCCGAGATAGCGTCCAAGGCGGTACAGATATTCCTCCCGGTCCGTTATGCCCGGCACCACCACGTGACGGATCCATACGGGTATCTGCTTCTTTTCCAGGTATGCGGCGAAAGCCAGTATATTATCCTGGGGCTGGGAGCAGAGCTTCACATGCTCCTCAGGGTCAATATGCTTGATATCCAGGAGTATCAGGTCTGTGGAGGCCAAAAGCCGGTCAAAATGGGCCATAACTGCCTGTGAACCCGGGTTAAAGGTAATGCCGGAGGTATCCAGGCAGGTGTGTATACCTCTTTTTTTTGCTTTTTCAAAGAGCTCTGTCACAAAACCTATCTGCATCAGCGGCTCGCCGCCGCTGACCGTGATGCCCCCTTTTTTGTAAAAGGGACGGGCCTGCTCATACTGGTTCAGTATGTCCTCCGCTGTCATGGGGGTGCCGCCCTTGGGGTCCCATGTATCCGGATTATGGCAATAGAGACATCTCATGGGGCAGCCGCTTAAAAAGATTACCATGCGGATACCGGGGCCGTCCACGGTGCCGAAGCTTTCTATGGAATGTACGCGTCCTATCATAAAGCTGTGCTCCTTTCTGAGAAACATGGATGCCGCCTGAGGCGGAACATCTTCCTGTCAGGCGGCATCCAAAGCAGTTTGCAGACAGGATTTAAATGGATCCGTGGAAGGTTCTTGAAATGACCTCATCCTGCTGTGCCTTCGTCAGCTTATTAAAGTTCACTGCATAGCCGGATACCCTGACTGTGAGCTGGGGATATTTTTCAGGGTGGGCCTGTGCGTCCAAAAGGGTTTCCTTGCTGAATACATTTACATTCAGATGGTGTCCGCCTTCCTGGGCATAGCCGTCTAACAGAGCCACCAGGTTATCAATCTGTGATTCACTTGCTTTTACCATAATATTAATCCTCGCTTTCTCAAGAAGATGGTTTACATGCTGCTTATCAGGATTCCTCGATGTCGGCTTCGGAATCCAGCCCTTCAAAAAGGGTAGGTGCCTCACAGCCGCCTCCGCAGCCGTTCAGCTCCACTTCCAGGTCTCCCATGAAAATCTGGTCATCTTTGCCCAGCGCGCCCGGTATGATGGAAAAGGTATTGGAGATACCGTCCTGGGCGTCCCTGAACGGAAGCTTGGCAACAGATGCCAGGGATGCCACCGCGCCGTGGCTGTCTCTGTGGTGCATTGGGTTTGCGCCTGGCGCAAATGGCTGGCCTGCCTTTCTGCCGTCCGGTGTAGCGCCCGTATTATTTCCATACACCACGTTGGAGGTGATGGTGAGGATGGAAGTGGTGGGAATGCCGCCGCGGTAGGTGTGGTTGCCCTTTATATAGCTCATAAAGGTATGCACCAGGTCTGCTGCCAGCTCGTCAACCCGGTCGTCATTATTTCCATATTTAGGGAAATCACCTTCCACGATATAATCGGTCACAATACCCTTATCATTGCGCACCACCTTGACCTTGGCATATTTGATGGCGGACAGGGAGTCTGCCACAACGGAAAGGCCCGCGATGCCGGTTGCGAACCAGCGGGTCACCTTCTTATCATGGAGCGCCATCTGAAGTCTTTCGTAGCAGTATCTGTCGTGATTGTAATGAATGATGTTCAGGGCATTGACATATACCTTGGCCAGCCATTTCATCATATCCTTGTACTTGTCCATCACGTCGTCAAAATCCAGATACTCTGTGGTCACGGGACGGTATTTCGGTCCCACCTGCTTGCCGCTGATTTCATCGACACCGCCGTTGATGGCGTAGAGCAGGCATTTGGCCAGATTGGCTCTGGCGCCGAAGAACTGCATTTCCTTGCCGATACGCATACTGGATACGCAGCAGGCAATGGCATAATCATCGCCGTGGGTCACCCTCATTAAATCGTCGTTCTCATACTGGATGGAGGAGGACTCAATGGAGGTCTTGGCACAGAACCTTTTAAAATTCTCAGGGAGCTTTGTGGACCACAGTACGGTCAGGTTTGGCTCAGGGGCAGTGCCCAGGTTCTGAAGGGTGTGCAGATAACGGAAGGACATCTTGGTCACCATGTGGCGGCCGTCAATGCCGATTCCTCCGATGGATTCCGTAACCCATGTGGGGTCGCCTGAGAACAGCTCATTGTATTCCGGTGTTCTGGCAAATTTTACAAGACGCAGCTTCATAATGAAGTGGTCCACGAATTCCTGAATCTCTTTCTCCGTGTAGCGTCCTTCCTTTAAGTCACGCTCAGAGTAAATATCCAAGAAGGTGGAGGTGCGTCCCAGCGACATGGCTGCGCCGTTCTGCTCCTTGACAGCGGCCAGGTAACCCAGGTAGGTCCACTGGATGGCTTCCTTGACGTCAGAAGCAGGCTTTGAGATATCAAAACCATAGATACGTCCCAGCTCCTTCAAATCTTCCAATGCCCGGATCTGCTCAGACAGTTCCTCACGCTCTCTGATAACATCAGAGTACATGATGGTGCGTGTGGAATCCTTTTCTTCCTTTTTCTCCTGAATCAGGGCGTCCACACCGTAAAGGGCAACCCTGCGGTAGTCCCCGATTATGCGTCCGCGTCCATAGGCATCCGGCAGTCCGGTGATGATATGACTGGAACGGCAAGCCCTCATTTCCGGGGTGTACGCGTCAAATACGCCTCCGTTATGAGTTTTCCTGTGCTTGGTAAAGAATTCCACAATTTCAGGGTCAACCTCATATCCATTGTCCTGGCAGGCCTTCATAGCCATGCGGATACCACCGTAAGGCTGGAGGGAACGCTTAAATGGTTTGTCGGTCTGAAAGCCTACGATGGTTTCCTTGTCCTTATTTAAATATCCTGGGCCGTGGGACGTGATGGTGGAAATGATTTTGGTATCCATATCCAGGACTCCGCCGGCTTCCTGTTCCTTCTTTGACAGCTCCATGACCTGCTCCCAGAGCTCCGTTGTATTCCGGGTAGGACCTTCCAGAAACTCGTCGCTGCCGTCATAGGGGGTGTAGTTTTTCTGAATGAAGTCGCGGACATTGATTTCCCGCTGCCATACACCGCCTTTAAATGTGTTCCACTCTGTTCTCATAGACTTTTCCTCCTGTGAAATGCGTGAATCTATATATAAAAACTATTGTTAACCAAATGTTTCACAGCCATACCGGTTTTACCGGACATCCATAGTCTACTAAAAAAACCCGATATATGCTGTTGCTTTTGCAACATTTATTATATTATGCACATTGTATACACGTCAAGAGGGCATAGTGATAATATTTTTTAACAAGCCTTGATAATTATGGTTAATATGAAAAATATGTAAGCTTATGTAGGACTTGTCAAATGTCGAAAAACGTATTATGATGGTAGAAGCGTGGTAAACCGATTAATTGGTTATACTTATAGCAGAAATATAAGGAGGACAAAGAGATGCAGATTAGTAAAGACATGCTGATTGGCCAGCTTATCCAGGTCGATGAGAGCATACCGCCGATTCTGATGCGTGCCGGAATGCACTGCCTTGGCTGCCCGGCTTCCCAGGGTGAGTCTCTGGAAGAGGCTTGTATGGTACACGGCATTGACTGCGACACACTGGTTTCCCAGATTAACGAAATTCTGGCAGCGAAAGCCTGATGATAGTCTGAAGCAGTGATTGGAGGAGCCTGGCTCAGGGGATATGTGACTGGGCCGGGTTCTTTTTATGTTTTGCGGTATTGACAGTTTGTCTCACAAATAGTAATATATTAGTATATTAAAATATTTATTTCCGGAAAG
>ERZ838225.2228-NODE-2228-length-10965-cov-5.529056_pt1 | contig 10965 bp, 16 predicted proteins | sample MGYA00519684_ERZ838225 | MGnify/ENA primary metagenome ERZ838225 (study PRJEB31850, sample SAMEA3708829) | human gut metagenome | biome: human gut; feature: human-associated habitat; material: faeces | place: China | collected 2014 ...
GGTAAATCCTTTTCCAAAATCCTGTGTCATTTGTTTTGACAATTCTTTTAACAAACCTGTCCCATAATCAGCCTTTTCATTGCCACCCTGTTCTACAATGATTGATTTTCCTATATTCCAATAAGCTTCGACCATTGCAAAATTTGCAGTTTGATAAACTTTATTTCTGGCTGTAGTTAAAATATTTCTAATTTCATCATAAAAATTTTTGTTCATTCTTCACCCCAATTATATAGTTTTTCTATGTCCCATGCTTTCCCATTCTATAGTTCAGCACCATATTTTGTGAAGTTTTAACCAAAACTTCTTTTTCTCGGCTTAGTATAAACAAAATCAGATAATTCCTCTATTAATTCTAATATTATACTTGCTTTCCCTTTTTCCATATCCACATTCTCATTACTATTTAATTTTCTCCTACAAGAATTACTGTCTTTCATGACTTTATTATATCAACATAGTGCCACAAAGTCCAATTATATTATTTCAAATCATTTTTAATATCGTGACAGGGCAGTTAACCTCATTTCTGAGAAGTAGTAAATTGGTTTGGGAAGTATCAGAAATGCAAGAAATATCAATAATTAAGACATGAAAATTGATGTGCTGCCGTGGCAGATAAATAGTATTTTTATCATATCTCTTTATATCCCTTCATAAGCCTTCGAACCTTGATTTTACGGGCTTTCCGGCGCTTTTTTGAAATTTTCTGTTTTGCCCCAAACCCACGCAATTCTATGTAAATCCACGCAAATTCACGGGCAAATGGTGTAGTAAGTGGTGTAGTAACTCAATACATTTTTAGCCTGATTTTTTCTGCTTTTCCGTAAGCGTCAAATAAGATAGTGGATAGAAAAATAACCACCAGCCTCTTATACTAAAAGGGCAGTGGTCATCGGCAACGTTCCTGCACCATGGGCTCCCATGGCAGATAGTCATCCGGATATTCCGGATTTTCAGGAAATGTACTCCCTGGCATATCTGACAGGATATATTTGATATATTTCATTGCATCCAGTCCATTGGCTTTCGCTGTCTCGACCAGAGTGTAGATCCCTGCACTTGCGGCAGCACCCTTCGGACTTCCGGCAAACAGCCAGTTTTTCCGGCCGATCACGAATGGACGGATACAGTTTTCAGCAAGTGAGTTGCTGATCGAACAGTGCCCGTCTTCCAGATAATTGAAGAATTCCTGGCGGTTGTTCAGGGCATAATGGAAAGCTGTATGGAGCTTCGACTTTGGAAGTTCTCCGGCAGAGTTTATCTCCGCCCACGACCAGAAAGCCTCGAGAAGCGGCTTCTCGCGGTCAAGTCGTTCTTTTTTCTTTTGTTCCGGGGGAAGGCCGTCCAGTTCCTTTTCTATCTCAAACAGCTCATTCAGACGAACGACCGCTTCCGCGGGTTTTGAAGCTTTCGGGTCATGGATGTCTTTTGGCAGTGCGTCTACAAAAGCGCGGCGCAGATGGGTGTAGCACAGGCATCTTGTGACATCCCTGACTCCATTGTACCCGGAATAAGCATCCGTATGGATATATCCGGTATAACCCTTTAAAAATGCTTCCGGATATTTTCCACCTCTCCCCGGCTGGTACTCAAAATACCTGACTGGCCGTTTACAGTCCCTGATGCTGCAATATACCCACATATAGGAATCCGAAGTGTTCTTCCTCCCTGATTCCTTCAGCACCTGTACGTGAGTCTCATCGATATGCAGATACTCCTGTTTCAGAAGTTCCTCTCTGAGATGACCGGCCACATGGGAAAGCCAGTCCCGGTAGACTGTCAGAAGCCAGTTCGACATCGTCGCCCTGCTTAAAGAAAGGCCCAGGGCCTCCCATTCCTTTTCCTGGCGGTATAATGGAATGCCCAGTTCAAACTTCTGATGGATGAGCCATGCGGTTGTGGAAGCAGACGCAAGGGAATGCATGACCGGGGACAGGGCACCGGGGACTTTTCCATATAAGGTGTTCCGTTTTTGCGGCATGTCCTGCATTCATAGGTTTCCCGGTAGTGGTCAATCACTTTGAGGCGTGCAGGAATGAACTGTACCTCGGTACGGACAAACTCCTCACCGACTTTTACCATGGCACCCCCGCACCTTTCACAGATCTGTTCACTTTCATCGATCGTATGGAGCACTTTGCTGCGGGGAAGGTCTTTGATCAGTTTTTCCCGCTGGCCTGCGTACTTCCTTTTACGCAGATATTTTTCGACTTCGACCAGGTCCGGCTCGTGTACATCCGGAGCGGCACAGGATTCTATTTCATTAAAAAGAGACATCTGCCCCGCTATTTCGAAGGCAGACGTCTTTTCTGATTTTGTCCCATAAAGTTTACGGGTAAGGAAATCAGCCTGCTCCTTCAGGAGCCGGACCTGCTGTTCCAGTTCTTTGATCTGCTTTTTGTACTCCTGTTCTGTGTCAGGAATGGGCTGAAAACCTTCCTGTAATGATGAATCCATTGTACCAAGTCGCTAGCGCGACGGCTAGCCCTAAGTACGTGATTCCACTACTTTTTCTTGAAAATTTCATTTTTCTCAAAATAAAAATAGCAGTTTTTAAATTTATGATGTATTGTTGAATTACTCCTAACTCGACAATCACATAACATTTAAGAACTGCTATGATTAGTTTACCATTAGATTTTAATTCATACAACTACATATTTGATTTTTTTATCCGTCCACCACCTGTCTTTTGAAATGTTACTGTTGTTTCATTCTTCATTTCAAAGGAGATTACCATGGACAAATATTTGAATTCCTACCGGGAAATGATTTCCCTCCGTGGTCTTACCGACCATACCCTTAAAAATTACTGCACCTATATCCGTGCCTATCTTGATTATCTAACCAGCATTCTCCACAAATCGCCGGAAGACGTTTCCTGGGATGAACTGCGTGATTACATACGCTGGCTCCAAAAATCCAGAAGCCTTTCTGACCGTACCATCAACGGCGCTATCTCACAGCTGCGGTTTTTTACTCTGTATGTCTTACACAAATCATGGGATGGCACACAGCTTCCCATGCGCAGGTTCGATGAATATCTTCCCTATGTTCCCTCGAGGGAAGAAACCTGGCAGTTTATTTCTTCCATGCCCGATTTGAAGCAAAAGACCATGGTTACAATCATGTATTCCTCCGGACTTCGCATTGGGGAAGTCTGCCGTCTCCGTTATAAAGATGTGGACCGCAAAAATATGCGCCTTTATATTTCCCATGGCAAAAATCGTTCTGCCCGTTATGCAATTCTCTCAAAAGCGGCGCTTGATCTGTTGACCCCCTACTGGTTTGAATATGGCAGGCCTATGGGATATCTCTTCCCTAAACAGCATGGCGGGGACAAGCCAATCGATACGTTCTTCCTTTCAAGGCATATCCATGCACATGAAGACAGGCTGGGCTGGGAACACAGGATTACCTGCCATTCCTTCCGCCATGCTTTTGGAACCCATCTCTATGAGGACGGCGTGGATCTGCTTACCATTAAGGCTCTTATGGGACATAAGTCTTTGACGTCCACTACCATCTATGTGCATCTTGCGGCTAATGGAACTTCTTCCGCGGTCAGCCCTTTTGACCGTCTGGCAGGTGTCTGCCATGAATGATCTCAAGATCCGGCAGATATTCGAACATTCTTATGGTGCTTATTCTGCCCAAAAGCACCATCCGTCCGATATACAGCAAAAAGCTGCTCATGCCATCTTAGACTGCAAATCCGGCAAACTGGGCTATAACATAAGTCAATGTAGTGACTGTGGGCATATGCAGATCCATAACAACTCCTGCCGTAACCGCAGCTGCCCGAACTGTCAGGCTGTCCTGAAAGAAGTCTGGGTGGATAAACGCCGGGCCGAGGTAATAGACTCTCCCTACTTTCATGTGGTATTTACCCTTCCACATGAGCTCAACCCTCTTATTTACTGTAACCAGAAGCTGTTATACGGCCTCCTGCACAGATGCTGTGCCGAAACGCTCCTGGAACTGTCAGCAGGCAAAAAGTATCTCGGGGCACAGCCCGGGATCATCCAGGTTCTCCATACCTGGAATCAGGAACTGGATTACCATGTTCACATGCATAATGACAAGTGGGATATTATGACAAGGGAAGTAGTCTTTTCCTGATAAATACAGTCTTTTTCAGCTACTTCCCTTTACATAATTTAATGCCCCAGAGAATTTAACCAGATCATAAGATCCTTATCGTCAACCCAGTTTTTTGTTTTTACCAAGGAATCTGTTTCTGGTAAAGGTGTTTTTTGTCCGGCGAGTTTTTCTATTGCGTCCCGCTTCATCTTAACACTCGCTTTTGAATAAATCTGGGGCACCTTTAAATCAGTGTGTCCAAGGAAATCCCGGATATAGACTGGATTGATGTCAGCCTCTGTCAGGTGGACGGCCTTACTGTGCCGGAGGATATGAGGTGTGATTTTTCCTATACCAGCATCCTCTGCATATTTTTGCAGGATATAAGTGATACCCTGCCTCGTAAGTTTTTCTTCCCGGTGATTAAAAAACAACGGCATGTCTGCCCAGCGTGGTGTATCCAGCCTGTAACAGTCTATATAATTCCTAAGTATGGCCGCGGTTTCCTTCATGAGTGGCACAGTCCTGGTTTTTCTCCCTTTACCTGTAAGCGTTACCTGAGGGGGGTACGGTAAAACGGATATCACTCATCCGGACATCAGCTAATTCCTGCACCCGGCATCCACTGTCATAAAGAAGGCATAGCAGTGCCAGATCCCTTTTTCCTTTTGCTGTTGTGGCGTCTGGCGCCGCAAGCAGTTTTTCCGTCTGAGCCGTGTCCAGATATGTTACTTCTGTCTGTGCTGTTTTCTTTACAGGTATGGACAGTATCTGCTGGGAATGAAATATATGTTCCGGCCGCTGGCTGCAGAGGTACCTGAACAGGGAGTGGATTGCTGCAAGCCTTATATTTCTCGTCGAAGGGCTGTTTGTCCTTTCGGATTCCAGCCAGCCAAGGAACTCTTCCACGCGTTCCGCGGTTATATCGGCAATCTCCAGGGCTTCGGGTCTTTTTCCATGGACATTGGACATAAATGTAATCAGCAACACAATGGAATCCCTGTAGGAGAGGACTGTATTAGGACTCAGGTCCCTGGCGGCAACAAGATATTCCATGATGAATTGATTGACCAGCATGGCGAAATCAGTCGTCTTCATAAGGCCTCCTAATCTCCTTTACCGGTTCAAATCTGGGGAAGATATCCCCGTACATGTTCTCCAGCCTTTCTGTCAGATCGGGGAATGCCTCTGCTGTCAGCTGCAGATACCTGCCTGTGGCGGAAAGAGAACGGTGTCCCATGTACGCGCTTAAAAGCGGGAGCGCCACACGGTGCGGGATATCATATCCTCCCTGAGCATTTTTTCAAGGCTGTGTACGCAGAAGGTGTGCCGCAGACAGTGAAGATGCGCCCCGCCTCCTTTATAACCATGATACGGGATTCCCATCCTGCGGATGAGGGTGTTGAAATAAACCTGGATGTTATTCCGCGAATAATGCCCATCCCCTCTGTTGCTCAAAAAGAAAAGGTCTTCCCCGTGGGATACTGGGTGGAGCTTAGCGCAGTACCAGGAACAATACTCTGCCAGTGAATCTCCGATTGGCAGATGCCTGTCTTTATGGTTCTTTGGATCAACCACACAGATGACCCTTTCTTTCAGGTCAACATCGGCCATTGTAAGATGCAGGGCCTCTGAAATCCGTATCCCGGTTCCATACAATACCCTGAATAACACGGGGTAAAAAATGTGTGACTGTCTATAGTTCGGATGGATCTGGTCGGACAGGCGGAATAATCCGTCCATCTCCTCATGCGAAAAAATATATGGCTTGAAACCCGCTGCTGCTGACCGGAGCGCTTCATATCCGGGCAGGAATGCCTGGATATCATGGTTCAGCAGGCAGCAGCCAAAGTTCTGGAGGAAACTTACGCGCCGTTTTTGGGTTGTTGCCTGCCAGTTTGGCTGATATTTGATGAAGGCATTGACCAGTTCCGGCGAAAGACCGCCACTGCTGTCATACTCCATACTCATGTGATCGAATTTATGTGCAAGGCGTTCCTCTTCCATATATCTGCATCCAAGGAGTCTTTTTTCTTCAATGAATGACCGCAGATGGACAGCAAATGGCCCAAGGTATTCAGGAGTCCTTTCTGACATAGTCCATCACCTCCATTTCCAGCGCGCATTTCTTCAGATTCTCCAGATCAAGCTGGACATAGTATTTCCCTGCGGTATCCGGAACGCTGTGCCCGAGGATTTCTGATATCACATTGATCCCCACATTGTTTTGGAGGAGATTTGTTGCCAGGGATCTTCGGAAAAAACATTGGGGCTTTCTGTAACGGGCCGCCCGTTTTTAAGATAATCAATGACAGCCCAGCCAACCTCCTCCGGCAATGGCAGCAAAAGGGCTTTCTGCGTTTTATGCCGGATGATTGATATTTGTTTTTTGGTCCAGTCGATATCATGCAGCTTCAGGTTTCTGATGTCACCAATCCGGAGTCCAAGCCGGGCCGCAAGCAGCACCATCGCGTAACTCCTTTTCCCGGCCGGGCTGATTCTTTCCGCGGAGTCCTCTATCTTTTTTATCTCATCCTGCCCCCATACAGTAGGGAAAGCCATCCTTCCCTGTATGGACGCTTTAGGAAGGCGCTCCGCCAGAGGGACGCGGATATATCCCTGGAGATAAAGATGTCTGTAATACCTGCGCAATGTACAGAGCTTTGTTTCAATCCCTTTAGGGCTTAGCCCGTAAAAGCTTTTGATGAACTCGTCGTTATCCCGGACACTTATTTTATCCGGGGTATGGATACCCCTGGCATCCAGGAACAGTAAAAGATCATGGATGATCATCCGCGAGCGTGTGACATAGCCGTATGACAGGCCCTCTTTTATGACGGCCTCAAAAAACCCTTCTGTACATTGACGGAATGGCCCTGGCCAGACGATTTCACCAAAAAAATCATTCCGTCTGTGGATAATGCCAAAGTTGTGGTATTCTGCAAGCATCCGCATGCACCTGAAATACGTTTCTTCCTTCCGGGAGTGTTCATCTGTGGAAACGAGCCCTCCCCTTTCCGTGAACCTGGCAATGAGAAAATCAGCGCCAAGCGACTGGCTGTAACTGCTGTTACCTGCAAACACAGTAAATTCTGCCAGTACTTTTCTGTAGCGCTCCAAAGTCAGTTCATTGTTCCAGACTTCCATGAGTTTCTGTTCGAGATTTAAACACAGGGCTGCAACACTGATATCATTCTGCATACATTTTCCTCCTTCGCATGCAACTAAAAAATAAGGTACAATACCAGTATGTCATAGATATCATGGAAATGCCGCAACAGGGGCAGCGAATTAATGTAAAGTTTTTTTGGCAAACAGATGATGGATTGGAGGAATTTTCGTTTGACTTGTCATAATTACTTACTTGTCATTATGGATGTAATGTAAAGCTTTACATTACATCCACTGTCTCCTTACCGAAGGTGGGTTTTCTGATGATGGTGTCTGGCGCAAGGTCACATATTTCAATTATTCCTACCTCCGTAAATCCTTTCAGACTGTTTTGTTAAATAAACTGGAAAAACGCATCGGTCCCTCTTTTAAAAAGATGAAAGCCGCCGTTTACCATAGGGACAGAAATGGATTCTACGTTTATGCCATGCCCAATCTCTGCGACCCAAAATCCATTATTAAATATGTCAGCCGTTATCTTGGCCGCCCTGTCATTGCTCTTTCCAGGATTGATTCCTACAATGGGGAGATGGTGACTTTCCATTATAATAAGCATGAAGACAACTCTTTTGTGCAAAAGACTCTTCCTGCCATTGATTTCATTAAGCTGCTCATTCTGCATATACCTGAAAAAAACTTCAAGATGACCCGGTACTATGGACTTTATGCCAGACACCGGGAGATTGACAATCAGCTCCATAAAGCAGTCCCAAAATCCAAACACAGGATTCTCCTCGATTTCAACACCTGGCGTAAGCTTTTCCTTCTTACCATGGGGTACGACCCCCTGCAATGCCCAAACTGCAGACATGAAATGGTCTTTCTAGAGCTGTACCATAAACATGAACGGGTTCCTCTGGATGAATTATACAAAAGGACAAGGCATGGCCTTTATCCCCGGTCCCGCTCTGCTTGACTTTCTCTCCCATCTGCTTCATACTACATTTATTACAGATGGGAGGCAGTTGCAAATGAATCAAAGATATGTGGATGAACTCAGACAAAAATACATCAAAAATCCTCCAGAAGGAATGACACCCAAACTGGTCAAGGACATGACCGATTCTGATTTATTGGATATGCATTACTTTATGATTGAAGACGATGACCTCGACGATGATGAATGGGAAAAAGGGTTCTATATCGACCTATCCTAATCACCGTCTGTTTTCTATGCCCTGCTTCGGCAGGGCCATTGGTTTACATAACTATGTTTTAGTGAGGACTTTCCTATTAAATAAAAAAGGAGCCCCGCGGCCCCAATGATGTGATGCCACAATCACCGGAACTGCGGGGTTCTGTTTTGTTATGTCAGGGTTATCCCTCAATGGATATATACTTCTTCTCCTCTGCCAGAGACTTTGCATCCTTCTTGGGAATGGACAGTCTCAGGATGCCGTGTTTGAATTCACCCTTTATATCCTCGTCAGTCACGTCCCCGCCCACATAGAAGCTTCTCTCACAGGCGCCGGCATAACGCTCCTGGCGGATATATCTGCCGCTGTTCTTCTCCTGCTCATCCTTATCCAGGCCTTTGGCAGCGCAGATGGTCAGATACCCGTCCTTGAGGGATACCTTGATTTCGTCCTTCTTAAATCCCGGCAAATCCATTTCCAGCTCATATTCTGTATCTGTTTCACGGATATCGGTTTTCATCAGGTTTTTGCCTCTGCGTCCATATATTTTTTTCTCCAGCTTTTTCATATCTCTGTCGTCAAAAAATGGATCCCTGAAAAATTCATCAAACATATTTTCACCAAAAATACTGGGCATTAACATACATCATTCCTCCTTTGTTTTCCGTGCGGCTCCCAAAACTGTTTCCGGGAGCCATATATGTTTCGGTCTGTCACCTATCATGTTAACCTTCGATTGCAATATACTTTTTCTCCTCCACGGCCGGTTTTGCTTCTTTCTTGGGAACCAGCATCTTCAGGGTGCCGTCCTCAAATTTAGCCTTGATGTCCTCCCGGGTCACTGCGTCACCTACATAGAAGCTTCTGCTGCAGGAACCGGTATAACGCTCTCTGCGGATGTAGGTTCCGTTTGAATCCTTCTCATCCTTGCTGGAATCTGTTGTGGCCTGTATGGTCAGATATCCGTCCTTGAGCTCTGCCTTTACATCTTCCTTTTTGACACCGGGCATGTTCATGGTTATCTCATAGCCATTTTCAGTATCCTTGATATCGGTATTCATCATATCGAATGTCTTGTGGCTGCCGAATGAGTAATCAAAAAAGTCATCCAATAAGTTTTCTCCAAAAATACTAGGCATCAACATATGTCATCTCTCCTTTATTTAATAATCTATGAGGCTGTTATATATTGTACTGGAACCGGATGGAAAGGAATTTATGAAATACATCTCATTTCATCTTTTTCTTTCCTCCTCATTTGTTCTATTTGTAATATAACACTCATTATTAGCAAAGTCAAGGGCTGAGTGCTAAATTCACATTTTTTTCACATTTTGGCATTTGCAGGCTCTGTCAATGATTTAAACATTTCCTCATGGAATCTTTATATATAGCCCATGATTTGGATATGGAATCTGTAAACCGTATGGTGCTACTATCATGTCATCCAAAGAAGTAATTCGATATATAAAGGAGGCGTATTGATATGAAGGAAGAGTTGTGGAGTGACATGACGGGTTTGGGAATCATGTTTTTAGTTATGATGGGAGCGGTTGCACTCCGTGCATATATCTGGCTGTAATCATGGTGCTGCCGGCTGACGGGATACGGATTTAACATTTTATTTCCTGATCTTCCTTAAATCAGGCGAAAAACGTGAAATATTACAGGAAATCCAAAGATCTTACCATGGAAAAATCCATGCAGGGCTCCTATACTTATAACAACACCATATGACAAGTCCGGCGGGAAACAGAAGCCGATGATATGCAAAGGAGTGTAAGATTATGACAAGTATGTTAGTTAAGTTTGAACAGCCGGAACAGGTGGTAGATTTTGTGAATACACTGAGCCATTATGACTGTGATGCAGATATTAAATATGGCAGCTGTATGGTAGACGCCAAGTCCGTTCTGGGAGTTCTTTACCTGGCGGTATCCCGCACAGTGGAGCTGATTCTTCACATTGATGAGGATGGCTCCAGGGATATAAAAAACAGACTTGCGAAATTTGCGGTATAAACAGAACAGGATTCAAAAAAGCAGCCGGTTATGACTTAGCCGGCTGCTTTTGACTATCTGATTATAACTGTAATATTACAACTGTAACGGCGGCGGCGAACACGGCTGTATAGGCCAGCCCCAGAATTGCCAGACGCCAATATTCTTTTATAATTTTAAATGATTTCATACCGCATGCCTCCCGGATTTTATTTTATGCTTTTATTATATAAAATCCATGTAAATTCAAAGAGGCACATTTAGTAAATTCTTTGTAAAACAGTGTCTGGATATTAGGTTTTACCTTGCAGCTATCTGTTCCAGTACAGTATCTCGCCGTCATATTCCATGGTCAGATATTCTGTGTCATCCTCCGTTATCAGGTGGAGCGTCAGGCTGTTTTGACTGTTCCCATGGTCCTCATAGGGCGTGATGGAGGCAGTAATGGAACTGCCTGTTTCAGCAGATCCGCCTGTCTCCGTACACTGCCCCTCTCCGCCGGTTCCGATGCCGATATAATACTCAATCTCTCCGTTATCGCTGATTTCCAGGCTGTTGCCCATATGCAGGCC
>ERZ838225.2229-NODE-2229-length-10960-cov-2.540394_pt1 | contig 10960 bp, 11 predicted proteins | sample MGYA00519684_ERZ838225 | MGnify/ENA primary metagenome ERZ838225 (study PRJEB31850, sample SAMEA3708829) | human gut metagenome | biome: human gut; feature: human-associated habitat; material: faeces | place: China | collected 2014 ...
GTTTCAGCTGACTCTGTATGGCTATGATAGTCTGTGATAGACACCATCCGCAGTTTCTTGAAATCTGCAAACTCCGGCGGTGTTACCTTATACAGCAGCATGGGAAACTGTCCGCGGAGCATAACAATGCTTTTCTCATTATACAGTCGCAGTACCTCGTCCGGCTGCATAAGAGCACGCTGGGTATTGCTGCGTGTTTGTGAGTACGGGCGGGACAGGTTTGCCACCGGCGAAAAAAGCGGTGTCTGCGGTTGTTGGTAACACGGATTGTTGTCATACCACATTTGTCACTCACAAACTTTGCGCTTGTGAGGTCATTCACGCCAAGACAGATTGTTGCATCACAGCAGGCGGCAATCTCCTCCCACTCGTGGCGCGGGTACATATCTGCAAGCTGTGCGATGGACTGCACAATGACAATGCAGTTCATACGAAAGCCTCGGGTAAAGGCGATCGAGCGCTTGAAGTCACCCAGCTTTCCGATAGACGGAAATTCGTCCAGTACAAAGTTGACCGGTATCGGTAATTTGCCGTCTTCTGTTTCGCGTCGCGCGTATTGCTCCAGACGTGAGAAAATCATGGTAAAGAACAGTGAGGACAGGAAAGCGTAGGTGCTGTCCTGTGCAGACAAAATGCAGAAGTATGCACAAGGCTTGTGTCCGGGCAGTGTCAGGTCAATGGAACTGTCTGCGGTGAGCGCATCCACCAGCTTGTCCTGAAAGACGTTCAGACGGTTGCCAAGACCGATCACAATATTGCCGCGCAGATTCTCTTTGGCCTGCAGAAACAGACCGTACGGACCTTTCGCCGGATGTCCGGCAGGCAGGAGATTGATCTCACGGTCAATTTTGGAAAGGCCGTTCTCCGTCAAAAGTGAAAGTATCCGTCCAAGCCGACGTTGGGACAACGGTAAGCGATGGCCTGCACCGTCTGTATCGTTCTGGACATAGTACAAAAGTGCCGTCAACAGATTGAGTTCTGCTTTCGCCCAGAAATCTCCGGCTTCTTTTTCACTCGAGGTGTTGTTGATGATGGTAGACGCGATGATCGGAATCAGGCGTTCGTCATAGTCGGCTTCGCCGATGCAGTTCCAACGGTCGGAGTGTTCCATCTCAAGCAGGTTGAACACGCGGACTTCATATCCCATATCTTCAAGATAACCGGCGGTACTTTCATACAATTCTGCTTTCGGGTCGGTCAGTATCATGCTCTCTTTTCGCTTGACGCACTGGAAGATGAGTGGTCGAACAAAGCCCCAGCTTTTACCCGTACCCGGTGCACCGATGGTCAGCATATTTCCGGCAAGGCCGCTCTTGCTGCTGGAAGCGATGTACTGCGAGAAACGGTTATCGTCCAACGGATCATCACGGTGTTTGCCGTATATGGTACCGGTAAGATCGGGCAGCTTGCCGACTTCCAAAACAGCTTTCATCTCGTCCAGCTTCATGAAACGCGAACTGCCGTGTGTAGCATCCGGCAGAATATCAAACCCGCGCTTGTCCTTGACCGGATGATAACCGGACAGCCAGTTATAACCTTTTCGTGTCAGCAGACACGCCAGAACGATAATGGCAGCAGTAATGCCAAGTCCGGTGAGTGTGAACGGTGCGATAAAGTTGCGGATTGGGTTCACGACCCAGATGCTTGTGACATTGCTGTTCGCATCCATAGACTGCCGAATGCCGAGCCGTACCGAATTGACGATCATGCCGTAAAAATACCAGCCCATGCCGCCGAGCACGGCATACAGCCGCCAGTCCGCATTGTGCTTCGCTTTCCAACGTTCCAACCGTTGCCGGCATCGCTCTTCCAGTTTGGCGATATGTTCAGACAGCGGTGTCATAGATCAGCACCCATTTCGAGAATGCAGAGCGCCTGCTCATCAATCACTGCGATATGGAAAAACGGCGGCGGGAATATCTGCGACAGAAAGCGCTTCTGACTTTCAAATGCGGCAAGCAATAAACCATGATAGCCTGCAGCTCGTGCCTGTTGTGCCGCGCGAAACACCTGCCGCAGCTCCATATCCGCTACCACACGAGCAGGGATTTGAAAGGCTGTGCTGAAGAAATCGCAGTCACCTAATTGAGGGGTGGTGATCGGCTCTCCCAGCATCCGCGCCAGCCGCGTGCGATACTGCGGCAGCTTCATCAAGCGGAGCTGTAAAACACCATCCTTGTTACACGGCAGCAGATATGCCGGACTGATCTGCTGATAGAACTGTGCATAGCTGACTCTCTTGCTGTTCTGTAAGGGCTGATCGTCAAGCAGTGCACGGTAAATGTCAGCATAACTGCTGCCGCACAGGAAATATGCCTGCTCGGTACATCCACATCCCAGCATGAACGATTGTGCACAGTCAATCTCTCGCTGAATGACAACTCTCTGATTTCGGATAATGCACGGCAAACAGTGTGTCACCGAGCCTCAGAAAGCCAGATACCAGATTACTGCCCAGCGGATGCTGTCCTTCCTTTGCCCGCAGTGCCGATGCAGGGAGATAACCGTCATGCTCTCGCAGTGCAGGAACTTCATCCGCAAACGGATCAATGCCGGCAGCATACATGGCAAGTATCACTTCTGCGTTTTCAAATCTGCGATTGACGCGCTGTGTATGCCGGTCTGCCTGCATAGAGAATCCCTGTTCTGCGAGCTATGTATAACCGGCCGGTGTCAGCCGCCAGCCGTAAGTTTCGGAGTATGGCCGCAGATACTTTTGCTCTACCAGTGACTGCATAACCGATGAACGGAAAATGCCGCGAAATCGCCGCTCGCACTCATGATCGATGTTTTTGCACCAGCCGATCAGCCGCATAGCAGGCAGCATAGTTTTTGTTCTCAAATAATCGCCTCCTGTTCTAAAATTACCGCACCACTCTTAGCAGGTCGCGGTAATTGTAATTCTGATTTTCACAATTTCAGAATATTTTCTTGTCAAAAGGAAAGAAATGATAGAATATATTGCTAAAAATCCAACATAATCATCTTTTGCTTTGTCCTCCCGCTCCGGCGGTATTACCGCCGGAGTGAAGAACCGTTTTTACCGCGCCATCCACGACTTTTGCACCTCAAAATAAGGCACCACAGCGACCTCGGTAAAGCCCTTTCCATCGGACACACTGTCCAAAATCAGGCTGACAGTCTGGCTGTTGTCGTCCTCGAACAAAACACCCTTGAGCGCATTCAAAACACACTTCCATTCCTTGTTATCCGGATCAAAGGTTCGGTCGGAACGGCGTTTGTCTGTATGCTCTGTAATGACTACAAAAGCGCGTTCATACCACGGCAGATTTCCACCGCCGAGCCGGTGCTCATGCAGCATTTGCAGGAGCGTGCTTTCGATGTATCCGGTCACATACTGGCGATTGCTCTGCAATAGCGTATTCAATCGAATACGTGTCCAGCCGTTCCGAGTCACTTCTACTGAACACCGCTCTGCTGAGGGATACGGGAGAATATGCTGCAAATGCGCACGCTTGCCAGGTCGGAGAAAGTCACGTAGGCAGCATCTTGCCGATAGCGTCGTACTCTCCATTTTGCAGAGCAGTTCATCTGCCAGACGACTGCATTCCCGTGCATCCTTGGATTGTTTCAGCTGCTCAGAGAGCTGTGTCAGCTTCGCCAAATCTTTGTCAAACGGTAAGTCAATCATCTTCATTCAGGATCTCCTTCCTCGGGCGTTTGCGTCGGCGTGCATCTTCGATATGCTGGCGCTGACGAATGCGGGCAATGTCGCGCGGATCGGTGGTGATCAGTTCATGCTCACGCGGCGATGCGATAATCTGCACGCCTAAACGGTTACGGCCTGCACACAGCAGTGCTTGTCCGCGTGTGAAATTGGCGTGCATCTGCATCTCCTCATCAGTGAGGTGGTAGTGCTGCTGGATGAGCATCGCCTCCTCAGGCTCGGTCATTAGCGCAAATTTGATACGACTGTTGTTGAGCAGTGCCTTGCCAAACTTACCGTTTTCGAGGGCAAAGAAGTCCTCTAAGTCCTGTGAGGCAGCAATAGCGGAAGCACCGTAGCCGCGGACCGTCTTAAACAATTCCAGAACAAACTCCGCGGCCTGTGCGTTAGAGCCTGCACCGATCAGCGACCAAACCTCATCAAGGATAACGACCTTGTTTTCGGCACGCGATATTCTACAATAATCCAAGCAGATATCTGCTGCCAGAAGGGTTCCGAACGGCAGCAGTTCTTTACCAATCTCTGAAATATCGAGGACAATGTACTTGTTGTTCATATCGACATTGGTTTCGCCACCGAGATTTGCCGCCGAACCATTGACAAATCGACTGAGGATACCGGCAAGCGATTTGGTTTCTTCTCGTTCGTTCAGCAGTTCGTAGAAGTCTGCCGGTGTCGGCTGCGGCTTTAGGTTGCCATACTCATCGTACAGACTGTCATTATCGCGGGTAATACCGAAACGCTCATACAGCCGCATGAGTTCCACATCCAGACGACTTTTCTCGTCCTCGGTCAGCCCACGCCGCAGCAGTGAAAAATAAATGTGCAGACGGCTGATCTTATCGGCTAGCAGCGAATCTTCACGAGTACGCGTGCGGGTCAATTCAGCGTTGACATCCAGTGTGCGGCGACGAATCTCTAAAAAGTTGATGCAATCCGTAGAAGACGGCGCGAGTTTGATGTACAAACCACCAATCGCCTCACAGGCGGCGCGATATTCGTAGCCCTTATACGGTGCGATGAGGAAAACCTGCTTGCTCTGCTGGCGATAACGCATGGCAATGAGCTGCAGCAGATATGTTTTACCAGCGCCTGACATACCGAGCACGGTCATGTTAGCGTTGCTGTATCGGTTGCCGTCGAAAATATCCAGCATACAGACCGCATGATTGCGTAAGTCCTCGCCGATCAGGATACCATTTTGTTCGCATAATTCCATAGAGTAAAATGGGAAAGCGGCAGCCGCACCAGAGAGCAGCGTATTTCTTCTCGCTTTGCGTGCAATCTCCGGTGCAAGCGATACGACCGGCAGAAACGAGTGAAATGCCTGTTCCTCCACGTAATCGCATCGCTTACAGATAATGTCCTGTGACGAGCAAAGACGCTCTACTTCTGCAAGGCGGGTATGCAGAAGTTCCGGTGTTGCAGCCGTAACCTCGATCAGCGTGTACATATCGTAATAATCTTCGTTGGCCGTATTCATCTGCTGCTTGATGTATTGCCCTGCATAGATTGCACTGCCCATCTGCTCGTAGTCTGCACGGGTGTCATCTACATCGCGCATACGGCTGCGACTCCAAATGGTCGAATTGGCAACCTTAGGCAATATTTTCTCGCGTGGACGGCGCAACAGAGTAGTAGAAAGCGAAATGCCGTCACCCATACCGACGAGCGCCGCCAGCCAGCCGCCGCGTACAAGACTCTGATAACCGTAACCGGCAATATAGAGATAGGCGTGGCATACACCGTCTATCACCAGATAATCGCGGTGCGTCATATCAATGGCAGACGGACAAATAAGATCCATTACGCGCGTGATGCCGTCTGATTGATCTGCTGTCTGTTTGTTCTTCTTAGCTTTCCTGCGTTTCTTCCGGCGTTTTTTCTTGTGCGGAATCTCGGCAGCTTCCTCTGTAAAGTTGGTCGGTTCCTCGTCATCTTCCGAATCGCTTTCGGTCGGGATACCAAAGCAATCCTCCATCATCAGTCGAAAATCTACCGGCAACTTGATATTCCGCGAAGTCTGCTTGCACAGCATACCGAACACGGTTTCTACCATCTGGTTGTCAATGTACTGCGGCTCTGCAACGGTCAGCCCACAGCGGGCAAGGTAGCCTTTCGCGGTATCTGCAATCTGATAGAGCGCATCTGCACGTTGTTCCAGTGTCTTGGCCGCAGGGGCCATATCCGGTTCAAACCGGTATGCGACAAAAAAGCGTGTTATGAAGGCACCACCTTGAATCATGCCGCAGACCTGTTCGATATTGTCTTCGATACACGCACGGCAGCTTGCATCTGCCTCGTCTGCGGCATATTGATGCATACGCCGCGTGTACTGTTCAACATCGACCGGCTGCGAGAGCCCGAGAATCTGCACACTGCTCGGTGCGATCTTGAGCCATGCGGCAAGTGCTCCGACAATGCGGACACGCTCTGCCGTGCTTTGCAGAAAGAAGTTCATCGGCAGCACTTCAAACAGCCCGACAAGACCGCCGTCCCTTGTGTAGATAATGCCGCGGTCAATGTCTGCGATTGGCAGACTGCCCTGTAAGTCATCACTTGCGGCGGCGAGCTTTTGCAGGCTTTGCGCGCCAAAAATCGCGTCTTTTATGTTCATATTTGATCGTTCCTCCTTTATTTAAGATAATTCGACGGTGCCGCAGCCAACGGAAATATACAGACAGGTATCGGCTCAGCGAATCGTCCCGAATACCAATCAGTGCAAAACCACAGACCGGCACGAGCAAGCACAGTGAAATAATGAGCTTGATTGTAAGCGATACCACCAGCTGATGCGCGATCAACATGCAGATACCAAGTGTTGGTGCGGCCAGAATGACTGCTTCAATGCAGTTCCGCAGTTCAAACATACCGAGCACGCGGCCCGCATCTGTGAAATTGGCAGGAATAAAGTAGGTATCTTCATTATCCATCTGTAATCACCTCGTTTTCTGAAATGGCATCAAAAAGATGTTCCTGTTGCTCACGATAATCCGCGATGTTCAGAGCAGCCATGACGCAGAAGTACGATTTCGAGTGCGCGTGTCAGCAGTTCGATAAGGTGCGGTGTCACCGGACAATCCATCAGCTCAATCTGGCTGATGCGTTGGATACTGATACCGCTTGCCTGTGATAATTCAGCCAGAGAAATACGGCATTTCATCCGAAATGCACGGAATCGCAGCACTTGTCCGTTGTAATAATCTTCGTTCATTGTTCCTCCTATCCCAACACCCAGAAAGGTCCACCGGAAGCGGCACCTTTATTACATTCGTTTAGGAATATGTTAATTTCCCACTCCTTTTGACTACGTTCATAGCTGGCACAGTCTGCGACCAGAATTTTGCCTTGGCTGGTAATTCCGCGCAGAACGATAAAATGCCCGCCGCGCGTAAAATGACCACGACTCATAATCGCTATGACCAGTTTGCCATCCTGTAAAGCCTGCACAAGCTGTTTCTTGCTCTGACCGATGCCGCGGCAAGGCACACCCCAGTGAGTGGCACCATCCGGAATCAGGCTGTGATAGCTGCCCGAGCCTTCACAGCGGTGGCCGGTTTTGACCGACCACGCACACACTTCTGGCGGTGTAACCGTCTTGTTTGTGAGTGTAGAAATACAGATGGCAAGCGAGCTCGGACCGCAGCCTGCTCCGGCAATGGTATTGGTTTTGCCATACATTTGGCTGCCCCAGCGGCTGTCATACTGGCTGAAATACACCACATCTTTAGAATTGCCGCGGCCGGTAAATACGATGTCGGACAAATCTGCATCTGCTGAATTGTCCATTGAACCAACCGGCGCAGAGTAGTCACTGTCCGAAATCGTATCTGCGATAAGTCCGGCCCAGTTCCGCTGCTGATCATCGAAACCCAGCTTGTCCATAAGCTCGTCCGGCGTCATGTCATAAATTACGAGTATGTAGCCAACCAGTTTGCCATCCTTATACTTAGGATCGAGTTTGTACTGCATTTTGTCTTTCATGGTCTGAACGATTTTATCCTCATTCAGTAAGGCTACATTCTGTTCGTTCAAAACCGATGTAATCGCCACCTGCCAGTAGTCGTTGGTGTTGCCAAGGCGTGTTTCAATAGACAGGAAACCAATATTTTTCGGCAGAAGTGATACAAACAGATCAACCGCCTGCTGCTCCAATGAACGCTGCCGCTTCCAGGAGGCATTAAGCGATTGTGCCTGTGCAGTCATCTCCTGAATATCGGCAGATTGCACGCTAGGTGCGTCAAACAGATTGCACGGTATCCCCGTCAGAAATAGCAACGGTATTCCGAACAGGACAGCAGAAGCGGCGAGTACAGGCTTTACAAGCCGTTTCCCGGCTTCAACTGCTGTTGCGGCAGCGGCACCATGCAGACCTCCGTTCATTGCCAACTGTGCGATTCGTGCAGCAGACAGAAGTGCCTGTTTACGGCTTGCGTTTGCGTTTTCGTCTTGCATTACGGTCATCTCCATTTCCAGGCGTTATGCCCTTTCGCTTGACCGGCTCTGCAGTACGGCGCAGTGTATGCGGTTGAGCTGCAGGCGAAACCGGAGAGGTTGGATTGGGTGATTTGCCGCGGTTCTGCTGAGGCTTAACCGTAGGATTCTGTGCCGCAACAGGAGAAATATCCGGTCTTACAGCAGCAGAAACGCCTCGATTACGCTGCGGTGTCACATTCGGTTTTACTATGCGTGCAGGTGTGCTCGGATGTGTATGCTCCTGCTTTGCCGGAGAAACGTTCTTCGGTACAACTGCAGGAGTGACCGAATAATCAGAAGCAGAAACGGTATTTCGCGGTGCTTGAACAGGTACCGGTGTACTTGTGGTATAGCTGCTCTGCGATGTATTTGGCATAATAGGTGCCGACTTGGTGGTTGCCTGATTCTGTACATGATTGACAGTTTTCTGCTCACGGTTGGAGTGCACTTGTGCGGAAGTATGTTCTGCTGTAGCATGCTCTGCTTTTGATGTCTCACGAATCATTGCAGGACGCGGCGGAGTAACCGGACTGATGCGACCAGCCTGCTGTCCATGCGTACCGCTGTTGTTTTCCGTTTGTGTGCTGTGCTCGATTGTTTGCGGCTGCAGTGTAGATGTTTGCTCCATGCTATGTTCTGCCAGCTGCGATTCCACGACATTCTGCGCATTTGTATTTTGCACAATATTCTGTGGAGCATTTTGTGCAGTCTGCGTTGTGTTACTGGTATGCTGCGCCTGCGGTGTAATAGGCGGTCGTGCAGTCTGCGGAGAGAGCGGCGGCTTGGTTTCCGCAAAATTATGAGGGAGCGGCTGTATATGCGGTGCAACAGGCGAAATACGGGAAGAAACCTCTGTAACCGTACTGCCTGCATGAGAAATACTCTCACCGTCGATGAAGTCATCTGCCTCAATGTTGATGTCTGCATATTGATGCGGAGCATGGCTCGCTGCAGTACGCGGCTGCATAGTTCCGGCCGAACGGCTGACATTTACAGTGCTTTCAGCATTGTTGTTAATCTCTGCTGATGCTGTCTGCGTACTGGATCCAGACGGTGCCCCGATCTCGTCGCCCCTTCCGGTAGTGACCTGCCGATCTATGCCGTATGCAAGCGGATCGAAATAGCGCGGCTGCATTGTATTGGTTGCATGCGGTGGATTAGAAATGGTGTTTTTGATAAATTCTGCTGCATGATGGAACATCATTGCGCTGAGTATGCCCGGAATATGATGGTGTCCCGGCGGATCTCCGGTCGATGCCGGATTAAGCCCAATTCGCAGCACAATGCTGTCCAGTTTTCTTGCAGTGCGGACAATGCCGGTAATCAGCATGACCCACGGTACAATAGCAACACCGGTCGGTGAATTAGACATGGCAGAGAGCAGCATTTTGACAAACATCACGTTCAGAACCATTAGTGTACACATGGATGCAAACATTCGCAGCCAACCGCGGAATATCTCGGCCGTGCTTTTTGAACCGCCCATCGCAAAAGCTAGCGGTGCGCAATACACCAATGTACACAGGATAACGTATCGTTCGGCTACCTCAAAAAACAGTTTGATGATCTGCCACTGCACATAAACATTGACCACGATCACAACCAGCCACCCTGCATTCGGAAGTAAACTAAAGAAATCTTCATCAAATGGCGTAAAGGAAACTGCACGCGGCATTTGGAGCAATCGTATAATAACCGCTGTAAGGCTTAGTCCGATATTGCATATCTGTCTGGCGCATACCAGCAGAAAGCTGAACATTGTAGTCCGAAGAAACAGACGCGTGGGATCTTCAACCTCGATTCCAACGCCGGATACCATAGAACGCAGTGCTTGATATGCTAAATTGCCTATCAGCAGTGCCCATCCAACCGCAAGAAGAATGGTGGCAATTTCCTTGATGATCGGTACGCGTGAGGCAAAATAAGATGTATCCGCACGGAGCAGTATCAAAAGCTGCTGAAGCAGTTGCTCTACCATCTCGTACCACATGGCAGCAAGCCATTCAAATAATGCTTTGATAAGTTTTTCTAGAATAGGATTACCTCCTCTTGTAATAATGATAGAATACTTGTATAATAATAGTAGAATAAATGGAGGTGTTTTGTATGAAGATAAAGTCTTCTACTGCTTTGAGAACTGATTACAATACTGTATCCAACTTGGCGCATGAAACACAAGAACCTATTTACATCACCAAAAACGGAGAAGGTGATGCGGTTTTTATGAGTGTTGATTCCTTTGAAAATCGCGAAAAGATTTTACAGCATCGAGCAGCGATTCTGGAAGCTGAGTTTTCACGATTGAATGGCGACCCAACTTACTCGTTGGAAGATGTTCGTGCCATGCTGAAGGAGAAGTATACGAATGCCTAAATATAATGTGCGTATTCTCACACCCGCATGGCAGGATATTGAACGCATCGCTGATATCCATATGTCGGCAGTGGGGCCGCATTCAGCGGAAATTATTACCGATAAGTTGCTAGATAAAATTAGCAGAACAACCGCTGATTGGCCCACTGCATACAGATGAGTTTTTAGCTATGCGGCAATATCGTAAACTAATTTGTGGCAACTATATTATTGTATATAAGCTGCTCGACAGCACGGTATTTATTTATCGTGTCGTTGATGAACGAACAAATTATCCGAAACAGCTTTATTAAATTACTACTCTAGAGTTGCCAGACCGGTAAACAACGGCCGAATATAAGCAATAAATGCGCCGATACCGTTTATAATGACCCATGCGAGCCATACACGCTTGAGCCAGTCCCACGCCTGGTCGGCCTTCTG
>ERZ838225.2234-NODE-2234-length-10924-cov-2.854724_pt1 | contig 10924 bp, 9 predicted proteins | sample MGYA00519684_ERZ838225 | MGnify/ENA primary metagenome ERZ838225 (study PRJEB31850, sample SAMEA3708829) | human gut metagenome | biome: human gut; feature: human-associated habitat; material: faeces | place: China | collected 2014 ...
TGTAGCTGCCTGTTCAGCAATTTGAGCTGTAGTGTGTGCCGGAATATTTGCGGCTTGCGCGCCAATACTTGCAGCCATTAGAGAGAAAACACAAACAATACTTCCTAATATGCGTTTCAGCTTCATACGATACACCCTTTCTCTGGTTACTATAATATTGCGTATAATATTACAACGAAGCACAACGGTTACTTTCATTGTACTTCGTTGATAGGGCGCTTAGTAGATGCCGTACAGTTCGGTAGTTACCTCACCAGAACCCGACACCGCGCTGCCAAAAGCTGTGATGTTATCGCCGGGGCTAATGATAAAATTATCTGCACCATACTGAATATCATCATAAAAGAGTACAGTGCATTCACTTTTCGTATTAACAACGCGTCTCAGCTGATAGCAGTTGCTCTGACCCATTGCAGAAGTCCAAACGCTGACGTTCATCTTAGTGATAGAACGATCAATATTATGCATATATACTGCCAAACCACTGTAGTCAACATTTCCGGCCAAGCCATCGGCTAATGTGACTCCCTGGTTGCCATCAACGTTTGTATATACTGTTGCGGTACGCGAATCGCCAAGACGACGGCCATTCGGTGCAGAGCGCGCAGCCTGAAGCATAATACCAGTAGAATCAGACGCCTGTACAGCTGCATTTACAATGATAGAACCCTGCTCATCGTTGGTCGTATCTTCGGGAATTGCTACTTCTACGGGAGTCTGCGTAGTGCTGCCATCAGCCTTGACATGAACGACATTGACAGTAACATTATCACCGGCAAATGCCGAAATCGACTGAGAATTTGCGAGTGCTGAGGACGGAACATCCTGCGAATTTACTGCGCCTGCGCTCATCATAAGAGCGGATGCGGCCATACAGCCTGCGAGCGTTGTGCTCATCATCTTCTTAAATTTGCTCATAGTGTTAATAATCCCTCCATATTCTGGTGTACTCTCGATGATTGCCATCGTATGGGTGCGACAATCATTCATGCTTTTATTGTAGAATAGTATTTGGTACATTAACAATGCGGTGTTTATCTGCATGATTGCAATTTACTTTTGATTGTTGCTCGGTGTAGCAATCTATGCAGATTTTTGTTAAACCATGGGAACCACTTCCATATGATAAAATGTGTATTAAAGAATTGTTTTTGATGTTTGCATTATAACATTTGAAGTAAAATTTTCAATAGATTTGCAGAGTTTGGTATGTCTGGTGCAGAAAGATGCAAAGGTTAGTAATTAAAGCAGGATTTGGTGGATGTATCTGATAATCAGCTAAGGATATGGCGAATAAATAATACATACTTAATAATCAATAGCTAAAAACATATGTGAACGCAAATATAAGCAGACGCCAATGCGATTGGCATTGGTGTCTGCTTATGAGTGATATTGTAAGTTTCAGAGTATGCGTTGAGAATTTAGAAACCGCTTGCAAATTCATCAATCAAGAACTGACTGCCGACCTTTTTTACATAAATCAAGCAGGTAGTGCTGGTTTGATTGGGGTCATACACCGAGTTTGCGGCGGGTTTCATTGCAAAAGAACATTCAAAAACGAGTTCTTTGGCTCTTGCGGAATAATCACCGTTATAAGTGCAGGACTTTAGTTTTGCTTCTTTCATACCGAATACGCCAATGCTGTAGTCAAATCCTGCGGCATCGCCGGTGCATAGCGTATTCATCTTCTGATACTGCTGATTGCCGAACAGCGTAAAGAACTCACTGATTACATTTTTAGCAGATGAAACGTCGCTGTCAGAAAAGACAGAATCGTTGATAAGAACAGAACTGGTGCTGCCTTGCCATGTAACCGTTTTGCCCAGCCATTCGCTGACAGCGCGTATCGGCACATAAGTCGTACCCTGATAGATCAACGGTTCTACTACCTTGCCGTTTACATCGGTAGCAACCTGTTTCTGGCCGTTCAGGTAAATGGTGATGCCGCCGTAGGTTGCAGTGATTTTGCGGCCATTGACTGCGAAAGCAATCGTACCCAGCAGCATACAGCAAATCAAGCCGATAATTGGGATGCGAAAACGCTTTTTCTTCATGTGCAATACCTCCCTGAATGATTATCGTTGTTACAGCAGGTATGCGTTAGTAGTTTTTGATTACATAGAAGCTGTAATTGCCGTTCAAATCTGCCGAGGAGAACGCAGCGTCTTTTCGATCGGTGGTGTGTGCTGTGTACGCGATTTTAGCACCATCATTGATGCTTACTAACACAATATGACCCGCACCGCTCGAAGTATAGGCAAAGCTGCCAGCCGTAGCATTGGTGTAGCTGGTTTTTGTTGCATAACCCTTGTTTACCATATACGAGGGTACTGCGGATGCACGAATCCACGAAACAGAATCGGCTTTCCAAGTTGCATCGGTGGGAATACCACCAGCATGGATACACTGAGAAACGAAATTAGCGCAGTCACCGCCGTTGCCCTTATAGCTGGTATATGCCGGATTGTAAGACGACCAATACTTGTATGCGTAGTCGCGGGCGGCAATGCGGTTATAGCTGTTGTAGTTATTGATCTTGGTTGCAACCCAAGCGGGGGAAACCATCATGCTCTGAACAGCAGCCTGCGCATCTTCTGCACCATTTCGGTAAATATCATCATACGACCGCAGCTCGTACTCGTTGATATTGACATCATTGTCGAACTCGTCAAGGCCGGTTAGTGTAATGTTGTCCGGCTCGGCAACGGGTGCAGAAACCTTGATGTGATAGGTAAAATCGCTGGTTTCACCAATGTATTCGTCGAACATCTCAACAGTTGCATCCATCGACTGAACGAATGTGTCAACAACATTCTGCTGGGCCGCTGTCAGAGTAACATCCTGATCTAAGCCGAAAGTGGATTTTGCCAACTCCGCCTTATCGGATGCGGCCATTGTGGCATACGAAGAAGCGCCGAGTTCATCCAGATAGCCAGCGATGTACGGCATTTCTTCAACGCTCTGTGCTTTAAGGCGTTCGCTGACAGTTACTGTGGTTTCGTACTGAACCAAGCCGTCGGACTGGGTTACTTCACTGTCATCGAAGCGGAAGCCAACAAGCGAATAGAGGTCTTCATCGCTCTCACGGAAAAAATGCTCAATCTCGTTTTGTGCGGTTGCCTTCAACTGATTGATCGTGGCATCATCGAGTGCGTTGGGTTCCAGTGCAGCGACACCTATGTTGAGACACGAGAGAACCATTACGGAAGAAAGACTGCCTGCAAGAAACTTTTTGATAGTCATACTGCTGTTCACCTCCATGTTAGCAGTTCGGCTTGGATGAAAACTCATTAACTGAACTTACTGCATTGGAGTCATTCCCTTCATTTGGTGTATTTGTATTATACAACATATGATAAAATGCACAATATGAGTGCAGAGTTTGGTAGGTATGGTGCAGTAAAATGCACAAAGAAAGGACGACAGCTTTTAAAACTGTCGTCCATGATTTTACAAATTCAAAATAATCTCTACAGTATATTGATTATTCTCCTGATTGATTTGCATTGTGCCGCCGATTTGTTCTACTGTGGAACTGACGTTTTTCAGCCCATAACCATGAATACCCTCGCGTTTCTTAGAAGAAAATTCTGGGTCATAGGGATTGGAAATGCGGTAATATAGAATACTGTCCTTTTGTCTTAAAGTTAAACTTACGATTTTAGGCGTATCGGCAGATACACCGCTGCACGCGCGAATTGCGTTATCCAATGTATTTCCGAGAATAACACTTAAAACCAGCGGGGACAGGGCAAGCTGAGGGGAAACAAAAACGTCGATTTTTAAAGTAATACCGGCAAGCGAGGATTTTCCCAGTGCATCATTCAAAATTGCGTTAATAACCGGATGGTCTACATCAACGATTTTGCTAAGCGAATTAAATGATTTGGTAATGGTTTCGAGATATAACTCTGCTTGTGATACATCACTGTCCTTGACTAATGCAGTAACAGCAGTTAATTGCTTTTTTATATCATGCCACAGGCTTCGCGTTTGCTCGTTAGCGGATTTCATCTGTTCGTAATAAGACAGCTGAGTTTCGAGTTGCTGTTCAGCCAAACGCCGCTGCTGCTCGTTTTCGTAATTTGTACGAATAGATCGCATATATACGAAGAATACAATGTTGATGTACAAAATTCCGGCAATAGAAAGTGTTAATAATATTAAAAGAAAGTGCGATACGGTTCCGACCAATTCCAATGATACAATGCAGATAAATACACTGACGAGCTGGCAGGTCGTGAGTGGGAGCAATTCTTTGAATGGAATATCAAGTAAACCTTTTTTGCCGAACAGTGTGACAATAAAAAGAATGAGCAGCAAGTTTATCAGCTTTGCAAAGATGATAAATATGCAGCGTGCTAACCCCTGTCCGAGGATAATCGTTCGTGAAATGCCGGAGAGATAAAAAGGATATTCACATATTACGTCAACCAACACACTGAGGGTTATAAATGCTGTTGAAGTTAAAAGTGCCTTGCGAACAGTGGATTCAAAAATCGCATATGTTGATACACTGATAATGCTCCAGCTAAGTAGGATACGAAGTATACCCGGCATAGGGATACAGCTCATCACGATAATAAAAATACCTACAAGCAAGTATAAATGTCCTTTGTATTTAGTGCTGCGATATTTTGAGTAAAATCCAGATGCAAAAAGATAGAGTAGAAAAGTGTCTAATACACCACTGAGGGCTTCAATTAGCAAAGTCATATGTTTTCCCTCGCAAACTTTGTAAAAGCTGCAATGACATCTTTCTTTCGGTTTCTACTGATTTTGATGAGTTGATGGTCCTGCATTTCTATATCGTCTTTTGTTATGCGAATTACATGATGCAGATTGATTAAGAAACTGGCATGAATACGAAGAAAATTGGCTGATGATAATTGGGGTTCGACCTCTTTCAGGCTCAAGCGAGCTTTGTAAATCTGCTGCTGTGTATGAACGAAAAGCATATAATTACGAGACTCGAAATACAGAATTTCTTGTACAGGGATACGATACAATTCGCCGTTCGAGGAGAATGTAAAATACTGCGGAATAATCAGACGCAAAGCGCGCTTTAGAACTTCGTGGAACTTTGCCTCATTAAGAGGTTTTACAAGATAATGAAAAGCCACATCATAACCACGAATCGTATATTCGGTGCTCTTGGTTACAAAAACAATAAGCGGTTTTGCGCTTCCTGACATAAGTTCTTCTGCAGCATCAAAGCCATTTGTATCATCCATTTCAATATCCAGAAAAATCAATGGGAAAAATGTCGTCTTCGCTGCTGCCAGCAGTTCGTCTGCTGAGGAAAAAAGGACAATAGATAATTCGGGGGCATATCGCTTGACTAATGCTTCGATATTGAGCCGTTCCTGATCTTCATCATCACAAATTGCAATTCGCATAAGTACTCCTGTTAAAAATCACATCTCGAAATAAGTTTTAACATTCCAAGGGCTAATTGTTGCTGTTTCTTTGAGAGTTTGGAATAGAGTTGTGCGTATTCTTGCTTCAGTTTTGCGCTTTCTTCGAGTGTTGATGTGCAGAATAAAGATTGTACATCAAGTTCTAATGTCTCAATCAACTGTAATAAAACCGGATAAGATGGATAACTGAGTCCGCGTTCAATTTGGCCGATATATCCGGCGGTTTTTCCGATTTTCTCAGCAAGACGCTCTTGCGTCAACCCTAACTCTTTTCGTTTGGCTTGAATAATTTCTCCAAGACCTGTCATTTATAATCACCTCAGGTATAGCGATACTATTATTCTAAGTAGTATGGATACCAATTAGAAGCGACTAATACTATTATTTTATAATAGTTATACTATCTTTTCAACTAATTACTGCAAAAACATGACTAAACTCTGCAAGGACATTGAAATACTTCAAGAGGTCGATATAATAGTGGGTATCAGGTATAGTAAAGTAAATAAGAGAGAATAGAGTATTTTTATGAAGAAATTTGTCGATTCTTATTGTAACTATCTCCAAAAGAAGCGGATTATTGTATCAAATGAGCAATGGGAAATCTGTGCGTATGGCTTGGAATTGATTGTTTCTGCAGTTCTAAATATTGTAATTTTGGTAATGTGTTCATTTATACTACATGAAGAAAGGTATATTTTATTTTACTTTTTGGGATTTATTCCGTTGCGCTTGTTTGCAGGGGGATACCATGCGGATAATCATTTGAATTGCTGTATAATATTTGCAGGAATTTACTTGGTATCAGTTTTTCTGAGATGTATTGCTGAGCCTCCTTTAGTTCTTTGCTTCATTGTGATTGAAACAATATTGATTTTGCTGTTATCTCCGGTCGAATCAGCTAATAAACAGATTACATACAAACGTCGTAGAATTAGCAGAAATAGAAGTATATGGATATTGCTGGCGAATGTGGTTGTATGTATAGTATTTCTTTGGGTTCAGCCCAATAACAGTTATATAGAATACTATCTTATCAGTGGATTTTTAGCATCATCTACGATGATTGCTGGAAAAATAAAATTACATTTTGCAAGTCGTAAAAAGGAGGGTGCATCTTTATGAAAAAATTTATCAACTGGTGTATTGTGCATGGTGGTCAGATTATTACTGCACTGGCAATTGTTGCAGCAACCGCTTCTGTGGGCACTACTTGTCTGTTTGAATCGTATCAGCCGGAAGTTCCAGAATGCCTTCGTGAGCGATAATATGTGGGCGGATGTACAAATATTGAAGTAAAAAATTCAAATCTGTAAAATTTGATCAGAACGCTACTGCAATCCTAATCAAGGGTGTTGTCAGTAGCGTTTTGATTTGTAAAATGTTTTATGAAGCAAAGCCATTTGTATAGCTTAATAGCTGTGCGAAAGGCTTTATTTTTTTGCCCTAAAATCAAAAAGTGCAGAGTATTTCGCTCTTTTATAGATTCCTGGCAAGCCTGTATTGCCCGCTATCCATAATCTCCAATCTCAAACAAAAACTTTGAGATTGGAGCTTGAAAATGAAAAAGTGGAAGAAAAACCGCAACTACAAGCGGATTAAAGATAAGGACGGCAACGTGGTTGCAAACATCATCACTGTGTTCGGACAGGATGTAGAGGTTTCGGACGAGATATTTGATACATACTCGCAGATGGACCGGCGTGCAAGATATATCGGAGAGGATATTCCCGCAGAGAGCGAAATATCGCTGGAACGCACGATTGAGGATGGTATACATATCAAAACGTTGGAAAACGCAGAACTGAGTGCGGAGGAATATTGCTTGCTTGAGGAAGAAGCAGAACATGAAGCAAAAATGCTGGATGAGTTGCCTAAAGTTATTGAATCACTGCCGGAAAGTGACAAAAAGCTGATTAAAGCGCTGTACTATGACGGCTATTCGACCCGAGAATATGCACAAAAATTGGGTATTACGCAGGCTGCAATGCTTAAGCGCCGAAATCGTATTTTGAAGTATCTGAAAAAATATTTTGAAAAATTCTGATTTTCAGGGTGTTCAGTAGGCGTTTTTCTTGGGGGTACAGTGAGGGGATAAATATTCTCTCACTGCTCCTTGGCAACTGAACATCAAACATCAGGTACAAATTCTGTGCGGAGAGCTGCGGCGCAAAGCCGCGAACTGTCGGGCGGCTCCCGACAAGGCGATGACCCGCATAGATGATAATGATACTCCCGATCAGTCACCGTCCGAGCGTTGAAAGCGTCGCAGGCTATGAGATCGGACAACGAGATAGGTGCAATGCCTGTGAGGTCGGTACGCTGCTGACCGCCTGATGTTTCCCGGCAGCCGGGGGTGAGGACGAATAGGCTGACAGAGAAATGCGAGGTGATGATATATATGATAGTGTAAAAATCCAGACAACAGAATAATCACAAACCGGAAGAACCGCATGGATTCCTCCGGTTTTGCTTTTACAGAGAGGTTTATCTATGGAATGGAAAAACGCAAATAAGATACTGCCGGAACGCGGTCATCGGGTTCTGTGCCTGTATCCGAACGGCAAAATGGACGTACAGCTTTACTTAGGCCGTGAGAGTTTCGTTCACGATCTGTACGGACGCTGTATTTTCTGGACGGAACTGCCGAAACGCCCGAAAGCCTATTTTAAGCTGATGGGACGCAATGAATAAAGAACAGCAGGCAATCGCTCGTCTGGCAGAGCGGGGAAGAAGTGCTGCACTGGTGGCTGCAGGACGGCGTGCTGCCGGGGCAGTTGAGTATTTCAGATTACTTAACAGAAATGGAGTGAAGGAGTGAAACAATGTCAATCATAAAGCGAATCACCTCAGCAGGACTGTCGCTGGCGATGGCGGCAACGATTATCCCAAGTTCGTTTGCCGTCAGCACGAAGTCTGCAAGCACGCTGTCCTCGGTGACGGCAAAATATCTTGACACAGAAAACGGCAAGGAGATTGCCAAAAAGCAGACATACAGCGTCACACACGAGGAAAAGTCCCCGCAGACGATCACAAACTACACCTACGCGGATTATACCGAAAGTGTTGAGTATGTGTATTCGCACAAGGACTTGACCTACATCATCGGCTATCCCGACAAGGGCGTACATCCGAACGGTGATCTGACCCGCGCCGAAGCCGCTATGATCTTCTACCGCCTGTATGACGGTGATTATCCCAGTTTCACGCGCCGTATGTCAAACAGCACTTTCAAGGATGTAAGCGCAAAGAACTGGTTCTATGAGCCGGTCGAAACGCTGTACAATATCGGTCTGCTGGAGGGTAAGTCCAAGGACACTTTCGCGCCGAACGCGCCGAGTTCGCTGCGCTGGCGGCTCGTTTCCAGAACCTCAAATACACCAGCGGCAAGTTTTTCTCTGATGTAGAAAAGGGTCACTGGGCATACAGCTATATCAACGCTGCGAGTGAAGCAGGCTGGATTCAGGGCTATCCGGACGGCACTTTCCGTCCCGACAAGGAGATCACCCGAACCGAAACTGTAACGCTGGTAAACAGCATGATCAACCGCACTGTTACCCGCGAAAAGCTAAAGGCACTGAATGTGCGAAATCCGTACAACGATCTTGCAGAATCGTTCTGGGGCTATACAGACCTCATGGAAGCTACGGTATCCCATACCGCCGAGGAATGGCATGACGCGAAGTACAATGATGGCAAGTACAATATCATCGTTGAGAAATTCGTAGACATGAGCGGCAAGGAGATTGCAAAGTCTGTCACTACGGCGGGCAAGGCAGAATCCGCGCCCAAGTCCATTCCGGCGTATGAGTATCGCGGCTATATCCGCACGATCACTTATAAGTACAGCACCGGTGATGCGCTCCCGTACATCGAAAAGACGGCAAGCGTCAAGGATGCTAAGGTAGGTGACGAGATCACCTACACGATCAAGCTGGCGAACGATAAGAAAGCAAGTTCCGCATGGAAAAGCGTTGTTCTGACTGACAACATTCCGTCCGGTCTGACTTTCGTTGAGGGTAGCGTGTATGTGAACAATGTAGCGGCTACCCACACCGTCAAGAACGGTACGCTGACCGTAAACCTCGGTGATATTGCCGCTGGCAAGACCGTGATTGCCACTTTCAAGGCAAAGATTAACGGTGATATGTACAATCAGACGATTTACAACACCGCTGTTGCCAAGGGTACGAACGGTTATGTGACCGCCACTGACGGCAAGAAAACCAACTCTTACGAGGATAAGGACGATGGCGTGTATGTCAAGAAAGGCGATACCGCGCCGTATGTGACCAAGACTGCGGATAAGGAAACCGCGAATGTCGGTGACAAGATCACCTATACCGTCAAGGTTGGCAACGGTGACGGTGCTGTTTACGAGATCGAAAACGCTAAAATGGCAGATACCATTCCGGCTGAATTTGACTTCGTAGACGGCAGCGTGCAGGTGGATGGCAAGTCCTATCCGTACAGCTATGACAACACCAGCCGCAAACTGACAGTGTTTATCGGCAATTTGAAGCCGAACGCTGCCCGCACTGTAACTTTCGCCGTGACCGTGGGCAAGTCAGCTTACGGCAAGACCGTACACAACACCGCTGTCCTCTCCGGCGATAACATCAAGGACACCGAGGGCGAGGACAAGGGCGTTGAGATCGGTGACGGAAAGACCAAGCCGGAAGTTACTAAGACGGCGGACAAGTCCACTGCCAATGTTGGCGATAAGGTGACTTATACCATCAAGCTGGCAAACGGCGAGTTCGCAAGCGTAGCGATCAAGGACGCTGTGCTGACCGATACCATTCCCAACGGATTGGATATGCAGTACGGCTCGGTTACGCTGAACGGCAAGCTGACCAACGATTACAGCTATGATGAAGCGTCCCGTGTGCTGACCGTTAAGGTCGGTGATCTCGGTATTGAGAAAAGCGCAGCGGTAACTTTCGTTGCGGTGGTGAATACCGCTGCATACGGCAAGACCATTTACAACACCGCTGTGATGAAGTCCGACAATACGCCGGACACCAGCGGCAAGGACAACGGCGTAACCGTTGGTGACGGCAAAGCAAAGCCGCAGATCGACAAGACTGCAAACAAGTCCTCTGCCCGCGTGGGTGATAAGATCGCGTACACGCTGACCGTAAAGAACGATGATACCGCAACTGTTCCTGTTGAGAACGGCGTTATTACCGATGTTCTTCCGGCTGGACTGACCTTTGAATACGGTTCTGTCACGCTGAACGGCAAGAACACCAACGATTATACCTACGATGAGAATACCCGCCTGCTGACCGTCAATGTCGGCACGATTGAGCCGGACGCAAAGCAGATCATCGGCTTTACCGCAACGGTGAATGAATCCGCGTACAACACCACCATCCAGAACCTTGCAACGCTGACCTCTGACAATGCAGACCCGGTGCAGGACAAGGACGATGGCGTAGCAATCGCGGACGGTGACGCTCTGCTGACCGTTTCCAAGTCCGCAGACAAAACCACTG
>ERZ838225.2242-NODE-2242-length-10889-cov-5.273583_pt1 | contig 10889 bp, 10 predicted proteins | sample MGYA00519684_ERZ838225 | MGnify/ENA primary metagenome ERZ838225 (study PRJEB31850, sample SAMEA3708829) | human gut metagenome | biome: human gut; feature: human-associated habitat; material: faeces | place: China | collected 2014 ...
GCCCTGCTTTACGGTGTCCACCATTTCCTTAATATTTGTGGTAATCTCGCTTCGGACGCCAGTGACTCCAAGAGATGATACACAGTACACAAATCCGTCGGATTCCCTGGCTATGGCCTGGGCCCGCTCCCTGGATGTGGGCGCCACCAGATAAATCAGGGTCATACCGTATTTTTTACACGCCGGCAGCAGTTCCTCCCTCTCTTCAAAGGGCATATCCGGCACAATCAGGGCGTCTATTCCACAATCAGCGGCATTTTTCATGAACTTATCCACACCGTATGCAAACACCGGGTTGATATAGGTCATAAATGTCAGCGGCACATCTGTTTTTTGGCGAATCCGGCGCACCGTATCAAATATTTTATCTGTGGTGGTTCCTGAGGCCAGGGCCCGAAGGTCTGCTTCCTGGATGACAATTCCCTCTGCCACCGGGTCGGAAAATGGTATCCCCAGCTCAATCAAATCCGCACCGGCCTCTGCCATTGCAGGCACGAGTGCTTCTGTAACGGAAAGATCCGGGTCGCCTGCTGTTATGAAAGGTATAAATGCCTTCTTATTCTCAAAAACCTGCTGTATCCTATTCATAGAGTTCTACCCCCTTATATCTGGCAATCGACGCCACATCCTTGTCTCCCCTGCCGGAAAGATTGATAATAATAATCTGGTCTTTACCCATGGAGCCAGCCACCTTCCTGGCATAGGCCACCGCATGGGCGCTCTCCACTGCCGGAATGATTCCTTCCATACGTGACAGATATTCAAAGGAATCCACCGCCTCATCGTCTGTCACAGGCACATACACTGCCCTGCCGCTGTCATGCAGCTGCGCGTGCTCCGGCCCGATGCCCGGATAATCCAAACCCGCTGAGATGGAATACACCGGTGCAATCTGTCCATATTCATCCTGGCAGAAGTAAGATTTCATGCCGTGGAAAATCCCCAGCCGGCCCGTTGCTATGGTAGCCGCGGTCTGCTCTGTCTCCACACCCAGTCCCGCTGCCTCACAGCCTACCAGCTTCACGTCCTTTTCATCTATGAATTCATAGAAAGCTCCCATTGCATTGCTTCCGCCGCCCACACAGGCTATAACCATATCAGGAAGCTTTCCCTCCTTCTCCATAAGCTGCTCTCTTATTTCCCTGCCGATAACACTCTGGAAATCCCTTACCATCATGGGGAAGGGATGGGGTCCCATGACAGAACCTATGACATAATGTGTGTCGGAGATGCGGTTCGTCCACTCCCTGAGCGTCTCATTGACAGCATCCTTTAATGTCTGTGTTCCGCTGGTCACCGGATGTACCTTGGCCCCTAACAGCTCCATACGGTATACATTGAGTGCCTGGCGGTCCGTATCCTCCTTTCCCATGTAGACCTCGCATTCCAGTCCCAAAAGGGCTGCCGCGGTGGCAGTTGCCACGCCGTGCTGTCCGGCCCCTGTCTCGGCAATTACCCTGGTCTTTCCCATCTTCTTAGCCAGAAGGACCTGCCCCAGAGCGTTATTGATTTTGTGGGATCCGGTGTGGTTTAAGTCCTCTCTTTTCAGGTAAATCCTGGCTCCGCCCAGGTCCTTTGTCATCTTCTCCGCATAATAGAGACGTGACGGACGGCCTGTGTATTCCTCCAGCAGATACTTTAACTCAGCCGTAAACTGGGGATCCTTTTTATAATACTCATATGCTTCTTCCAGCTCCGTGACAGCGCTCATCAGTGTTTCCGGTATGAACTGACCGCCATGGATTCCAAATCTTCCTCTTGACATTTCTGTTTCTCCTTTTTTAAAACGATTTTTCACCGCAGGACCTGGGCCATTTCCTCCATCTTCCTTCTGTCCTTCCTGCCCCCTGTTTCCACCGCGCTGCTGACATCGATGCAGTAGGGGCCATGGGATACCGCCTGTCTTATGTTGCCCAGATGTATACCGCCTGCCAGAAAATAGGGTTTTGTAAGCTCTGGTATCATGTTCCAGTCAAACTGGGTGCCGCTGCCTCCGTACCTGTCCTTTGTATAGGTGTCCAGAAGCAGGTAATCACAGGGCAGCTCCTGGGCCTTTAAAATCTGTTCCCTGCTTCTGACCCGCACCGCCTTGATGACCGGAAGCGGGGTGTGTTTCTTCAGTTGTCTTATGTACGCCTCATCCTCATCTCCGTGGAGCTGTATCAGGTCAATCACCCTTGCGTTTCCCCGGTCCTCTGACAGCTTCACTATCTCCTCCATGGGCGCATTGACAAATACACCCACTGCCTTGATTCTTTTATCCAGCTCCTGCCTTAGCTGGGCAGCCTTATCAGGCGTAACCCTGCGGCTGCTCTCGGCAAATACAAAGCCAATATAGTCCGGCAGAATGTCATTGGCCGCCAGTATATCTCCAAACCGGCTCAGACCACAAATCTTAAGCCTGCATGTTTTCATAGTCAATCTCCCCGCATGTTTTACTCTGTCTGTCACGGTTCATGTCCGGCTCTACCCAATCCGGGACTTAAGTTCTCTGAGAGCCCTCTTTTTATCTGGTGCCCGCATCAGGGTCTCTCCCACCAGAACCGCATCTACCTGGTTCTCCGCCAAAAGCTCTATATCCTCAGGCGTCCTGATTCCGCTCTCTGCCACAAATATGGTGCCCCGGTCCACCAGCCTCCTGAGCCTCAGGGCGTTTGTGAAGTCCACCTCAAATGTCTCCAGATTGCGGTTATTAATTCCAATTATATCGGCTCCTGCCTCTGCCGCCATGGCCACCTCCCGGTCAGTGTGAGCCTCCGCCAGGGAACTAAGGCCCAGACTGCCGCAGATGCCCATATACCGTTTCAGCTTTTCCATATCCATAAGAGAACAAATCAGCAGGACAGCGGAGGCTCCCAGCACCTTTGCCTCATAAATCTGGTATTCATCCACGATAAAATCCTTGCGCAGCAGCGGAAGCTCTATCTCTCTATGGATTTCTTCCAGATACCGGTCTGCTCCTAAAAAGAATTCAGGCTCTGTCAATACGGATACGGCGTCCGCGCCAGCTTCCTGGTACTGCCTGGCTATTTCCACATAAGGAAAATCAGGAGCGATAAGTCCCTTTGAAGGCGAAGCCTTTTTTACCTCACAGATAAAGGAGACTCCCGGCTTAGACAGCGCCGCCTTAAAGGGATGTACTTCATTTGTTCCGTTCTCTCTCTTAATACCAGCCCTCTTTATGGCATCCCCCTTAATGCCTTCTCTCTCTCTGCACTCGCAGGCTGCCTTCATCATTTGTTCCAGTGATTTTACCTGTTTCCGCTGCTCCACCCGTTTCCCGGCGGACCGGGCAATGGTATCCAGTATCATGACGCCTTCACCTCTCCTGCCGCTTTTTTTGTTGCCTGGATAAATTCTTCCATCTTAGCCATGGCTGCTCCGGAGTCAATGATGTCCTGAGCCGTTTTGATACAGTCCCTCACCGCGCAGTCATCAATTCCCAGATATAAGCTGATGGCCGCGTTCAGAACCACCACGTCCCTCTTCGGCCCTTTCAGGCTTCCGGACAGGATATTCCTTGTTATCTTTGCATTTTCCTCAGGTGTGCCTCCGATGAGTTCTTCCAGACTGCATACAGCCAGACCCAATTCCTCAGGCGTCATATCGTAAGCCGTAATTTTCCCGTAACGAATCTCACATACATGGGTGGGGCCGGTAAGTGTTGCTTCATCCAGTCCGTCTCCCCCGCATACCACCATTCCCCTGGTGACTCCCAGATTAGCCAGCACCTGAGCCAGCGGTTCCACTAAATCACGGCTATACACACCTAACAGCTGCATGGAGGCTCCTGCCGGATTGGACAGGGGGCCTAATATGTTAAATATACTTCTAATTCCGATTTCTTTCCTCACAGGAGCCGCATATTTCATAGAGGAATGGTATGCCGGCGCGAACAGGAAGCACATTCCGGTGTCCTCTAAAACAGTTTCAGCCTGTTCCGCCGTCAAAGCCAGCTCTGCCCCCAGCCTTTCCAGCACATCCGCCGCGCCGCTTTTACTGGATACGCTGCGGTTTCCATGCTTTGCCACCCGTATGCCTCCGGCAGCAGCCACAAATGCGCTGGTGGTGGAAATATTAAAGGTTCCCACCTCGTCCCCTCCTGTTCCCACAATGTCCATCACCGGAAAGGGCGGCGACAGCTTTACCGCCTTATCACGCATAACAGTGGCGCAGGCCGTAATCTCATCAATGGTCTCTCCCTTCATCCTCAGCGCTGTGAGAAAGGAAGATATCTGGGCCTGGGTGGCGTTTCCACTCATGATTTCATCCATAACTTCCTTTGTTGTTTCAAAATCCAGATTCTTATTTTCTACCAATTCATGGATTGCTTTCTGTATCATAGTCATCCTCCTTTTTTACAATACCTGATTTTTATTTCTGTTTTGTTCTGTCCCTCACAAATTACATTGCCTGTGTCGTCCGGATATTAAGGAAGTTCTCCAGTATCCTCCTTCCATCCGGCGTCAATATGGATTCGGGATGGAACTGCAGCCCATATATGGGATAGCCCCTGTGCTGAACTGCCATGACCTCTCCTTCCATACAGTCCAGGGCCACCACTTCCAGTTCCTCGGGCAGGCTCTCAGGCACTGCGGACAGGGAATGATATCTGGCAGCCGGTATAACGGGCGGCAGGCCTTCAAATAACCTGCATCTGTTTCCCGCTTTTTCTGAAGCGGGGAACCTCCCGTCCTGTATATGACTGTCCAGCCTGATATCGCTCTGCTTGCCGTGCATCAGCTTCTTTGCATGGGCAATGGTTCCGCCGAATGCCTCGCATATACCCTGATGTCCCAGGCACACACCCAGAATAGGCATTTTTCCCTTAAGCTTTATCACTGCTTCCTCCAGTATGCCGGCATCCCGGGGATATCCCGGTCCGGGTGACAGAATCAGGTGGCTTGGCTTCATGTTCTCTATGTCATCTGCGGTTACCTGGTCATTGCGGACTACCTGTATATCCGGCTCAATGCTTCCAATCATCTGTACCAGGTTATAGGAAAAGCTGTCATAATTATCAATCAATACTATCATCTGTCATCTACCTCCCCTGCCTGAAGGATGGCCTGAATAACGGCCTTGGCTTTATTTGCTGATTCCTCGTATTCCAGTTCCGGAACACTGTCCGCCACGATTCCGCCTCCGGCCTGGACCGTAACCTTTCCTGCCTGCTTTACCGCCATGCGTATGGCGATACATGTGTCCAGGTTTCCGGTAAAATCCAGATATCCCAGAGCTCCGCCGTATATTCCGCGGGGAACGGACTCCAGCTTTTCTATAATCTCGCATGCCCGTATCTTAGGCGCTCCTGAAAGGGTGCCTGCCGGAAGCAGGGCCTCCACCGCCGAACAGCCGTCCAGGCCGGGTTTTATATTTCCTTCCACCTGGGAACAGATATGCATGATTTTGGAATACTTGTGTATCATCTTGTACTCCGTCACCTCAACGGACCCGAACTCAGCGATGCGTCCAATATCATTCCTCCCCAAATCCACCAGCATATTGTGCTCGGAAAGCTCCTTTTCATCTGCCAGTAGTTCTTCCTCCAGCCTTCTGTCCTCCTCGTCCCCGGCTCCCCTGGGCCGGGAACCAGCTACCGGAAAGGTAGTAAGGCGCCCGTTTTCAAGGCGGACCAGTGTTTCCGGGGATGTACTGATGATTTCATCCTGGTCTATGTTCATATAAACCATGTAAGGGGACGGGTTGGTAGTCCTCAGAACCCGGTAGGCATTCAGCAGACTGCCTTCATAGGAACTGGTAAACTGCCTGGATATAACCGCCTGGAAGATATCCCCGTCCAGAATATACTCCTTTGTCTTTTCCACCGTATCGCAGAACTCTTCTTTGGAAACACTGCATACAAAGGATGGTTTCTCCGGTGAGGACAGCCTCTTAAGAGGTGCCGTGTCACTGATAAGGGAGGCCATTTCCTGTATTTCCTCACAGGCCCTTCCATACTCCTTCATCAAATATTCCAGACCGCTGTAGGTGTTCCTATTTTCCCGGTCTTCACCACCCTTGCGGCCTTCGCAGCGCTCCTGCTCTTCACGGTTTCCCCGTTCCGTCCTTCCTGCCCTCTCTGTCCTGCCGGTTTTCATATTAACCACAATCTGAATCTTCTGTTTCAGGTGGTCATAGGCAATGACCTTGTCAAATAGCATCAGGTCAAAGTCATTGGCCCCGCCTCTGCTGATATGAAGGGCGGGCTCTGCGTACTCAATCATTGCATACGCAAAATACCCTACAAATCCACCGGTAAAGGGCGGCTGTCCTTTCAGCCTGGGTGCCTTGTACTGTGCCAATATCTCACGAAGCACATCCATGGGATGAGCTGTCTGTATTTCCCTGGACGGGAACCGGCTCACATGGCTCTCAATCTTCACCTTCCCGCAGCGGCAGGTAACACGCATCACCGGATTATATCCGAGAAAGGAGTAGCGTCCCCATTTTTCGCCGCCCTCTATGCTTTCCAACAGGTAAAAACGGCTGCTCCGCTCCGCTATACGTCTGAGCAGTGTTATGGGCGTCACTACATCCGCGTAAATCTCGCGGCAGATGGGAATTATATCGTATTCCCCTGACAGACTTAATATTTCATCACAAGCTGGGATTATCATTTACCTTAACTCCTTTCCTTCTTGCCGGCTGTTTATTCTAAACCCTTCACCATTCCCGGGTCCGGGCGTCACATTCATCAAAAAAAAGAAGCCCTTATCCCTGCTGATTACATCTGTAATCAGCAGGGACAAAAGCTTCTTCCGGCTTCTGCGGTACCACCCTGATTGGCGCTTTCCATGTCCTGCACGTTCCCCGCCATCCTCCGGTCCGGGAAATAAAAAAGCATCAAGTTACATTTAACCTGATGCTGTGTCATTGAACAAAGAAATAAAATACGCCCGCTCTGCAACGCACCATCATGCGTTCTCCCTGGTAACGGTGGGATACCCGTCAGCCCATACTCCCATCAGACATATCTCTATGACCCTGGTTTCCAGCTGCCCTCGCAGGTCCATTCAGACTCTAATCCAATGCTCCCTTACACCGACCGGAAGCTCTCTGCGCCTGGAATTACAATCTTACTTACTCCTACTCAACAGTTTTTTATGTTTTGTTGAATGTTGAACTCATTATAATCAGCCTATTTTCAAATGTCAATGGTTTTCTTGAAAGTTTTTTATATCTTTCTCATTTTCTTACACTGATCCCGCCCTGAGGTCCCGCCTGGGCAGTCCGGCTATCTCCGTCATTGCCTCTGCCAGCTTTTCTGTTGTCTCCCGTATATTCGGCGCCCCAAATATACCTGATACAATGGCTGCTCCCGCCGCATGGCTGCCGGCCAGGCGCCCTATGTTATCCAGGCAGATTCCTCCGATGGCCACCACAGGAATGTCCACACTGTCGCAGATTGCATTCAGGGTCTCCATTGTCATGGACCGCGCATCTGCTTTTGTACTGGTGCCGAATATGGCTCCGCTGCCCAGATAATCCGCGCCTGCTGCCTGGGCTGCTCTGGCCTGGTCCACTGTTTTTGCCGTAACCCCCAGTATACGGTCAGGTCCCAAAAGCCTTCTGGCCTCAGATGCCTCCATATCGTCCTGCCCCACATGGAGCCCGTCCGCGTGACAGGCCAGGGCCAGCTCCAAATTGTCGTCTATGATAAGGGGCACATTATATTTTTCTGTGATTTTGCGGATGGCGCAGGCCGTTCTCAGCACTTCCTCAAAATTCCCTTTGTCCAGTTCCTTTTCCCTGAGCTGAACCATGGTTGCGCCGCCTTTTAACGCCTCCTCCACCTGCTCCTCCAGAGAAAGCTTCCCGGTCCATGCCTTATCGGTTACTGCATAAATCAAAAGCTGTTTTCTATCGAATCTCAATTTTCTTACCTCTCTCCAGTGTCTCGTCATCCAGAAGGCTCATTTTGTCCATCAGATACATGCGGAATGTACCTGTCCCGCCTCCCCTCCCCGCAGTCTCTCCGGCCGCCAATTCTCCGCAGAGCCCGTGCGCGCTGAGGGCCATGACCACAGCTTCTTCCAGAGGGCCGTCCGGTCCCAGTTCCCCATACAGACCGCAGAACGCTCCCATAAGCCCGTCCAGCATACAGCCGCTGCCTGTAATTCTGGCCATCCAGGGATGGCCGTTTCTGACAATGAACCTTCTTTCTTTTCCGGCCACCACATCCTCTTCCCCGGTCATGACCACAACCGCGCCTGTAAGGTCCCTCAGGGAACAGGCGGTTTCCAGGCGGCTCTCAATCGTACCAAAGGTTCCCGAATCCACGCCGCAGGTATTTCCCGCCTCATGTCCCCTCAGTTCCTGGTTCAGGGCCCGGATTTCCGCCTCATTTCCCCGGATGACAGAAGGAGCGGCCTTCCGGATCATATCAATGGCTGTCTGTCTGCGAAACCGTGATGCAGTGACTCCTACCGGGTCCAGGATAACGGGAAGGCCCAGGCCGGCCGCTTTTCTTCCCGCTGCCTCCATGGCCGGTATGGTTTTTTCTTCCAGGGTTCCCAGATTAAGGACAAGGCTGCTGCAGATGGAGGTAACGTCCTCCACCTCATGCAGCCCCTGGGCCATAACAGGGGAACCGCCTGCGGCCAGCACCATATTGGCCACATCCCCTGCCGTAACATAATTGGTTATACAGTGGACCCTGGGAGAGCGCTCCCTTAAGTCCTTCATCCATTGTCTCTGCGTCATCTGATTTATCCTTTTCCTGTTATCTTCCCATGGCTTTGCCGGTCTGTACATCCAGATCCAGCATCCGCCTCATATACTGAAACGCGCCGGACTTATACAGCACCCCAATCAGGAACGCGGCAATGACCGTGCCGCACATGGTGCTCATAAGGAATGGGATTACATAGGCAAAAATGGCTGCTTCCTTCCCCATAACCAGTGTGGCCACCGGATAGCAGAGCATTCCGCCCAGTATGCCGGTGCCAAACACTTCCCCAAAGTAGGCCAGTGTCAGCCTGCCGAAACGCTGGTACAGATACCCTCCTAAAAATGCTCCCACCATACTTCCCGGAAATGCCAGCAGACTGCCCGTCCCCATCAGATTCCTGATAAACGATGTGCAGAACGCCATCCCCACGCCATACCACGGCCCAAGAAATACGCCGGCCAATACATTGGCAAGGTGCTGAATCGGAAAACATTTGGATGCCCCTATAGGGATGGAAAAGCCGGATAAAGACACGGCCACCGCTGTCAGCATGGCGCTTACCGCCAGTTTCTTAATGTTTACTTTCATAGTCATACCTCCATGTTTTTTACTTGGAGCCCGCCTATCTTCCTGGTAGAGAGGCATATTTTCTGGTACAGCGGCGTATTTCCTGCACAGCGTTAAATCCTGCTTATGTCCATACCGCGCATAAGGCCGGAACTTTTCTCTGATATAAAAAAGCCCATACCGCGCGGGATATGGACCTAAATTATGCATTTAATACACATACATGTCTCATATTTCCCTACGTTGGCATTACCCAAATCAGGTGCGATAGGTCGAAGTTTGATTACTTCCTCTCAGCCTGCTTCACAAGCTCCCTGTTGTTATTTAGCATAGCACCGGACTATTTATTTGTCAATCAGTAATGAATGAAGCCAGATAAGGAGAAAACCCAAAAATGTGTTTAAGACAGCAGGCACAATAAAGTTATATACACCAATCTTCTGACAAGCGGCAGGCTGAACGCCTACCTTGCGGAGATTGATAAACAGGCGCAGGAACGCTTTGAAAGGCTCGTAGAGCAAATGAAGCAAGCACAGGGCATAACGGAACAGCTAAAGGCAAAAAATGCCTTGGAATGGACAGGACGCCTTAATAATATAAGGGCTTGTGCAGGGGAGATTGTGGAAACGGAAATCATTTACGCATAGATGTAACGCATAAAGAACTAAAATTGGAGAGCAGGTATATAAAGTTTCTTGCTCTCTTTTTTAAGGAAAAAGTGGCTGAAATATAGGCGCCGCAATGAGGAAAATCGTTACCATCATTGTTTTTCGGGTGGTAAAAATTATGTGGCCGTTTGAGTAGAAACTACAAGTTACGAGATAAAAAAATCATATATGCTCGCTTGGTTGATAATGGGAAGAAAAATGATTATAATAAATATTGACGCATCGTGTCAGGTTTTTGGTAGTATTCTCTTATATAATGGTCTCATAAATTAAGACACTTTTTCGGACAAATATTAATGAATCTGATATACTAAAATCAGTATGAAAGTGAGGATTCATCATTATGTCCAGACAAAGAAGAAATTTTAGTGCCAAATTTAAATCAGACCTAGTAATCGAGCTGCTTAAGGGCGAGAAAGATCTAAACTCCCTTGCAACCGAGAATAACATCCAACCAAATCTGCTCCGCAATTGGAAGAAAGAATTCCTTAACAACGCTTCCTCAGTGTTCGATGACAAGCGTGAGGAAAACCTCAAAGACAAGCTTGCTGAAGAACGCAAGGAAAAGGCGGAGTATGCTAAAAAGGTTGGTCAGTTAACCATGCAGGTTGACTGGCTCAAAAAAAAATCTGAAGAAATTTGTGGACCTGACTACGAGAGTAAGTTTAGTCCAAAACCTTTTGACGACTAAAGAAATCCCGGCATCCGTAGGAGCAAAACTGCTTGATATCAACCGTACAAGCATCTATTACAAGACTTCACCTGTATCAGATGAAGAACTAGCTTGTAAAGAGATTATCGACCATCTTCATACGGATAATCCAACATGGGGAGCAAGACAAATGTCTGCACAGCTCCAGAATAGAGGTTATCATGTCGGACGGCGTAAAGCACATCGCTATATGAATGAAATGGATATTTACCCAATCTATCCTAAGATGAATCTTTCCAAGCGGATGCAACAGGCAAAGGTATGTCCT
>ERZ838225.2248-NODE-2248-length-10861-cov-4.187396_pt1 | contig 10861 bp, 10 predicted proteins | sample MGYA00519684_ERZ838225 | MGnify/ENA primary metagenome ERZ838225 (study PRJEB31850, sample SAMEA3708829) | human gut metagenome | biome: human gut; feature: human-associated habitat; material: faeces | place: China | collected 2014 ...
TTTGCTTTAAGTATAGGTGGAGTCTCTGATTTCAATCCACTCCACCACGAGGGTGGAGACGCATTTCGGACTGTCTTTGGAGAGAGTTGTTTAATTTCAATCCACTCCACCACGAGGGTGGAGACGGAAACGGAGAAGTAATAGCGGATTACCCAGATGATTTCAATCCACTCCACCACGAGGGTGGAGACTAAATTGTTTGTCCTAAATGAAAAGGTATATGGCATTTCAATCCACTCCACCACGAGGGTGGAGACAACCACAATCGGTCAAGGAGGAACCAATTACGCAAATTTCAATCCACTCCACCACGAGGGTGGAGACAAGCGTAAAGGCAGGAAAAATATTTTTAGGTCGTGATTTCAATCCACTCCACCACGAGGGTGGAGACACCCAGTACACCGCCCACAACAGCCATAATGACCGATTTCAATCCACTCCACCACGAGGGTGGAGACTCCGCCTGTAAGGTAGAAATCTTATCCTGAGTTAAATTTCAATCCACTCCACCACGAGGGTGGAGACCCTGTTTTTTCGTCAAGTACAAAGTACCCGTTGATTTCAATCCACTCCACCACGAGGGTGGAGACACTATCTGACTGGAAACAAAAGGCAGCAGATGCAATTTCAATCCACTCCACCACGAGGGTGGAGACACCACATTAGATTCCATCATATTTCTATATGATATTTCAATCCACTCCACCACGAGGGTGGAGACGCAGACCAACCAGGGAATATTATGGGTGCAGGGTATTTCAATCCACTCCACCACGAGGGTGGAGACCTCAGAGACGGCCCGGCTTGCTACCTTGGCAATCGATTTCAATCCACTCCACCACGAGGGTGGAGACGGTCGTCTGATTCATATTTCTGTAAGGTAAAAACGATTTCAATCCACTCCACCACGAGGGTGGAGACTGCTAATTTTGTGCACCACGCTCTCTGTAACCAATTTCAATCCACTCCACCACGAGGGTGGAGACCTGTAGCGGCGGCAATGTCTGCTAAACTATAGCTTATTTCAATCCACTCCACCACGAGGGTGGAGACTAGGTAGTGACAAGCCAGCTTGGCTTACAGATATATTTCAATCCACTCCACCACGAGGGTGGAGACCTGCACTGGTGGACATTCATGGGGTATTTCATGATTTCAATCCACTCCACCACGAGGGTGGAGACGAGATTGCAAGAGGAAAGGTAATAGCTACACCAGTGATTTCAATCCACTCCACCACGAGGGTGGAGACCTCGACGGTAGACTTAAAAGACACATCGTTTCCAATTTCAATCCACTCCACCACGAGGGTGGAGACGTACATGGGTAGCCAGCGTGGACGGAGAACATCCAATTTCAATCCACTCCACCACGAGGGTGGAGACAGGTAGTGACAAGCCAGCATGGCTTACAGATATATTTCAATCCACTCCACCACGAGGGTGGAGACACAACTTTACCATCCTGCATAATAAAATGCATTATTTCAATCCACTCCACCACGAGGGTGGAGACTCATTTCCCGAAGATGGAGGATATGTCTATGCAGATTTCAATCCACTCCACCACGAGGGTGGAGACAAGATTGTACTACAACTACTTTTTGCATCATTGGATTTCAATCCACTCCACCACGAGGGTGGAGACATGACAGACGATGAATTTTTGTTTCAGCTTCAGTCATTTCAATCCACTCCACCACGAGGGTGGAGACCCATGAATACTTTGAAAATCTTCGGAGACTGAATAGCATTTCAATCCACTCCACCACGAGGGTGGAGACTAATCCAGGTGGTGGACCAGACGGAGTATTTGAATTTCAATCCACTCCACCACGAGGGTGGAGACTATTCCCCATGCACTCGTCTGGCACAGTGCCGTATTTCAATCCACTCCACCACGAGGGTGGAGACAATAGAGGCCACTTACAACACTCAGCCAACGGTTATTTCAATCCACTCCACCACGAGGGTGGAGACGATTGAGGATGCCAAAACCGAAGAGATGGAGGTGATTTCAATCCACTCCACCACGAGGGTGGAGACACGAGCCTGTAATATTTGGAGATAAGAGCCTTGCAATTTCAATCCACTCCACCACGAGGGTGGAGACGGTTAGGTAGTGACAAGCCAGCGTGGCTAACAGACATATTTCAATCCACTCCACCACGAGGGTGGAGACCGCTTAACAATCAACATGATTAACGCACATTCAAAGATTTCAATCCACTCCACCACGAGGGTGGAGACTATCAGCATTGAGCCATTATTAAAGCCGTTTGAGATTTCAATCCACTCCACCACGAGGGTGGAGACCGTTTACCGGGCCGTTATCCCATACCCCTTCCCAATTTCAATCCACTCCACCACGAGGGTGGAGACCAGCTCCGCAGCATAATTATCTGTTTCTTACTAAATTTCAATCCACTCCACCACGAGGGTGGAGACGCATTGGTTCCTATCAGCGCCGCCAGCGTTACCAATTTCAATCCACTCCACCACGAGGGTGGAGACTTCAGCATCAATAGCAATTAAAATCGCTACATCTATTTCAATCCACTCCACCACGAGGGTGGAGACAAATCATTTACCTGTCTCATCCACTCCTTCGGAGATTTCAATCCACTCCACCACGAGGGTGGAGACAGCAATACTACACAATAACCACTACTATTCTTCAACACATTTCCACAAACAAATCATATCCCACCCCCTCAAATCACGGCCAACCATCCCTGCACACTCGCAAATCCGTTCTCATTGTGCAAATTTTCCGGTGCGAATCTCCCCGTAAATCCATGTTTGCTTCAGGTTCGCACCAAAATACTTTATACCGCTTTACCGCCCGCGGCCAGGTCAGAATATCAGCGGTTCTTCCACATTAATCCCCTTATTCATCCCAACATGGTTCACTTTTGTAGTGTGTTTATTCCCAAGGTTGTAAAACCTAAGGCTGTCCGTCTGTTCATCAATTATATCTGTCAGTATCGCCTTTAGCTTTATCAGCTGGGCATTATCCAAAATACATTCAAATACGGAGTTCTGGACGCGGGTGCCATAATTGACACATTGCTTTGCAACCTTTCTCAACCTGGCCCTGCCTGCGGCGGTTTCCGTATTCACATCATATGTAATCAGTACCAGCATATACCTTCCTCCTCCGGCCCATCTGTCAGGTATCTTCTATTTCCAGAAAAACGGCGGGTATTCATCTATATCGCCTCGCAGATATCTGGACAGAAGCATGGCCTGAACAAATGGAATCATTCCCCACTCCACCTTCTCATTCAGATATGGATGGGTAATCACCTCCTTTTTCTTGTTCTGCCATTCTGACAGCAACAGCTTCCGTGCCTCATCCCCCATAATGACAGCGCCGTCCTCTTTCCGGGAAAAATCCTTTTTGTTTACCATCTTCCGGTTAATCAGGGTAAGCACAAAACGGTCTGCCAGAACTGGCCGCAGCTCCTCCATTAAATCCAATGCCAGGGAAAGGCGGCCTGGCCGGTCCGTATGCATGAATCCCACGTAAGGGTCCAGGCCAACTGTTTCCAATGCTGACGCAACTGTATTGGCCAGCAGCGTGTACACAAATGACAGCATGGCATTCACATTATCCAAAGGCGGCCGCCTGTTCCTTCCCTTGAAATAGAAATCCTTTTTCTGCTGTAATATGAGCTGGTCGAAAACCCCAAAGTAAATACTGGCATCCTCCCCTTCATACCCCCGCAGCTGAGCCATGTCCCGGCTTTCCTCTATGCGCCTGAGGGATTGTTTCAGGAATCCGGCCGCATCCTTCACCTTCTCTGTGTCAATCTGAAGTCCATGGTCTCTCACAGCTCTCTCCAGAACCCATCTGGCATTGTATACTTTTCCAAGGATACAGTTTTTGGCTATCATCAGACTTGCGTCCTGATTCATGGAAACCTGGTACTGTTTCCTGCGCAGCAGTACATTTCCCCGCACACGTCCGGTCACGCGTGCCAAAAATCTTCCCTGGGGCGAAAGGACGCAAAGTGATATGTCCCGCTCCGCGCATCCCCCCATGAGGGCCGGGCTCATTCCCCTGTATCCAAAGGACACTATTCCCTCCAGATTATGGAGCGGTATCCGTCCCAGTTCCGTATCGTTGTCATAGATTACCACATTTTCCCCGTCCAGCGACAGATAACCATCAGGAGAAGTAACATACAGGGTGTTTAATAACTTCCTCATACATCCTCCTCAATCTTCCCACGGATATAATCCCTGACAGGTGATGCTTTTCCCAGTTTCGGCATACATATATCTTTCATGGAGCAGGCATTACAGCTCTTTGACCATCTGACCTTTGGTGTATATCCCTTGTCATAAAGTTCATGCATCTCCTGAAATATCTCCCTTACCCGTTTTCGCAGTTCATCTGTAATTTCCACCACATTTCTGCGGTGAATCTCTCCGTAATACAGCGCCCCTGCCTCAATTCTGGCCGACAACATTTCCTCCAGACACATAGCCTGGGCCGTCAGCTGCAGTATATCTGCTTCCGACTCCTTTGGGCTCCCCTTTTTATACTCCACCGGAAATACCCGGAACAGCCCCCTGTGACCATGTAGACCGATTCCATCCTCCGCCCTGTGAAACTCTACAATATCGCATTCCCCGCTGACACCCATACTCCTGGAATACACAGGCAATGCCCTGCTTATCATCACATCGCCCCGCCTTTCTGCCAAATATGGGTCATGGGCTTTTTTGTGGAGCAGTTCTCCTACTATGGTATGCTCGTTCTCCTTCCACTGCTGTTCAATATGTATAAGGGCCCACTGGCGCCTGCAAAAGATAAAATGCTGGATACCGGACAGCATGAGGAAGTCATCCTCCCTGTATTCCATTATATCTTCTCCGAAACTTCAACCGTTTCCGGTATCTGGTCCCTATGGACGGCAACCGTGTAATCCCCGTATTTTCTGGGATACTCCACATCCTCATTCCTTTTTACTTCCACGGCATCAAAGAGTTTGTACGCAGGACAATCTCCCAGTTCCTTACTGTGTTTAAACACAATGAGCCGGCGTACCGCCATTTTTCCCCTGGCTGCGGAATGGTCGATTTCAAACATATTGATGATGGCATCCCACAAAAGTTCCAAATCCTCCTCTGAAAAGCCCGTGGATTTTCTGGCCAGATTAGCTGATATGTAACCCTCCGCGCGGTACAGGGCGTAGGGAACGATATTCTTTCTTCCCATTTCCGTACTCTTATTTTCCGCGTCCTTTTCTGTGGTGATAGCCACACGGGTAATGGTCACTTCCTGACTCACAATGGGGTCAATGCTTCTGGCAAATCCCAGCTGTACAGGCCCACGCACCTGGCCGCAGTTTAACGCTGCCTTTACAAAGGTTGTCATGACCGCGCCAAAGGCTCGGATATCGAAAAAGTTACGGCACATAAAATCCCGTATTTTCTGGTCTACCTGAGGGTCTTTCTTTTTGAGTTCCTTGATTCCCTTTTCATCTGTCTTAAGCTCAATGTACGCGGTATTGTCACTTCTGTTTAAGGGTACATCCTCCCGGATATATATTTTATACCCGGGCTCGTCTTCCTTCAGTGTCTCCACATAATTGCGTATCTTACGTTTTAAGCACACATCCGTCACGATACCGTATCCGCTCTCCGGATCAATCCTGGGCAGATTGCCTGCATCCGGGTCGCCGTTTGGATTCCCGTTCTCCACATCAAATAACACCACAAATTCATACCTGTTCTTAATCACCTCTGCCATTTTAAGCCTCCTCCTTTATCTTCTTCTCATATCTCTTCTGAGTCTGATGGTAATATCCCAATATGAACATTCCCTGCTCCTCCAGGGTAAGCCGCCTTGGGCAGGCTGCCTTCTGTCCCTCTGCGACAGTCAGCCTTCCCTGTAAATCACCCAGTATTTTTTCATAATATATCTCCTTCGCCCCATTATTCATCTTCTTTATGTGGCTGTTTTTCAGCTTAAATAAAATGGGAAAGATTGCCGCCGGCGTCGCGCATGCAGAGTTAAAATACTTATCCTTTATGGTGGCGTTAATCCCCGGATTGGCGTCCTCCTGGATTGCCTCCAGAACCGCAAACTCCCTTCCCAGGATGTACGCGGTATTATTACTGTCTTCATTCAGCGCCATGGTTATTTCCTCCTTTTCATTTCCATTTTTCAGCAGATATGCTTTGATAATGGCTGCCCTTCCCCTGGTTATCTTATAAATCCGGCTGTCCCCGTCGTCCTGCTCTGCCCGTATCCTGCCAAGCACGGCCTGATACAGGGACGCCGGATACCGGCTGCCGGATATAATTGACCTGTACACTGCCCCGGACATACTGGGAACCGGCTTTTTATCCCTGGATTTTTTATTGACCGTCTCCTGGAGCATACGCCATATCCCCAGATACTCCACAGCATCGGCTGCCGGACGGACTATTTCCATTCTGTCATAATGTTCTTTTATATGCTTTAATATGTTTCCAAAGCTGTCGTGATAGAAGAAACGCACGGCCAGCCTGGCTGCGTTGGGTGCCAGCCCCAATATATAAAACCGCTTTTCCATATCCAGACTGTCCTTAACATCCTGGGCCACAACTGCTTTTCCCTCCGCCAGGTTCTTGAATACCCCATCCACTATTTCCTGGTTCTCCATGGTCGGCTCCGACACACAGGCAAATATATTCTGGTACCGTTCGTCCCCTTCCTCGGACCAGTAAACCACTGCCGTGTCACCGATGGTTGTCCCATGAGTCCGGTCCCCAAGGAGATAATTGAGCGCCGTGGTATAGGCATAGGCCGCATATGTTCCCACCGGTGCGTTAAAGCTCTGTTCCTTGCCGTAAGATTCAAAGGCAGGCGCGTTAAAGGAAACCAGCGCAGCCCCGCTGGACTGGGCTCCCTGGACCCCTTTGATGGTGCCGTGAATCCTGGCGATTTCCTCCCTGCGCCCTGTCACAAGGCAGACGCCCTCAGGTCCTGTACCTGACTGACGGCTGTATTCTTCCCAGCACTGCCTTATATCCGGGTCCTCATGGACATATTCCCCGTCTATCATGAACACCAGATTAGAACCGGATATGATCTCCTCCAGTTCCGGCATCAGGTATGGGTTTTCTGCTGCCCGGTCCGGCGCCCAGCAGTCAAAAAAGCGGCACACCGCCCTGGCTGCGGGACTGCTGATATTCCCCAGAATGTCCTTATGCTTCTTTTTAGCGCACTCAAAACATTCCCTGGATCTCTCCGGTTTTCCCTTATTATCAATTCCCAGCATATAACCGGAATGGTCGCACAGGAAATTGGCAGATACACCGGATGAACGGGAAACCATCTGGGGTACCGTAAGGTCCTGGGGTACCCAGACTGTCTTTTTGCCGTTCTGCTGCTCTTTCTTAAGGGGGATAACGCCCATAAGCTCCCCCTGCTCTGAAATATCCAGCCCGTACGCTACCCTGGCCCTGCACCAGCCCGGACTGGTTATCTTTTCCTTCCGCTCAAGGGCTTCATAATATTCAACAAGCGCCTGGAGAATCATCGCACCACCTCACAATTCCTTACATCCAGAACACCATCCTTCATGACGGCCCTGAAAAACATGGGTTTAATATCCTCAGTATCTGAGTAATCAAAGTCAAACAGCATATACCCCAAATCCCTCTCCGTTCCGGCATATGCAGTGTCTATCTCATCTTCTTCATAAAGGGCAAACTGGGCAGGAAATTCCCGGCATCCAAAATACGGTCTGTGATAGCACTCACCCTTGCGGAGCCGGCGCATAATAATGTCCTTAAACTTACCCTCATTATCCCCTGGGACTGCCTTGGGGGTCATCTCAAAGTGAGCCTCAACCACATATTCCACATCCCGCAGAAGAATGGCCGCTCTCTGTACGATTTCCTCCCTGCTGCTTATATACAACGGTTTTCCTCCCCCGTTTATAGCAGACAATACATTTCCTGCCAATACCTTGCTCTTTACCTCATTTCTCCGGATGCTGGTAAACTGAATGGGTTTTCTCACATATATTTTGTCAATCACCCACCGCATCCCCGGATGCCAGTAGATCGCCTCCAGCATACCCCTTGCGGCGGAGGGAGTCATCACATCATAGCTGCACCGTTCCACCTTCATCTCAGGGCGGCTGAAAAGGGCATAATCCCCCCACATCCGGACCCGTACTCCTCGGCTCATCACTTCACTCCTTTCCGGCATACGCCATTTTCATGAAGGGGACTCAAAACATGACGGCATCGCCGCGGCTTACGTCAATCACAAGTCCTCTCTCCCTTGTATACTGCTCCTTATTCCTCAGAACATAAAATTCCTGGTCTATCTGTTCAAGGCGGCCCGCGCCGTTTAACGCTTCAAAATCATGTTCAAAAACATTTACACAGTACTGTCCCGCCTGCCTGATAAGCTCCCTGTTATGCTCTCCCCGCCGGATTTGCATGGCAATCTGCGCTGCTTGCGGCTCTGTATCAATTAAAATGGTCCTGGTATTGCTCTCAATCAGGCGAAACCCGGAAGCCGCTGATGCAAATGGAAACATAAATGAACGGCTTCCCTGCTCGAACTGCTCCACCACATCCTTTGCGTCCAATCCCTCCCCTTTATACCGGTACAGCCTGGTGAAATATTCTCCAATGGCCTCCGGCGATGATATATCTTCATACTTTTCCACAATCTGCCCCGCAACTGAAATAGGCAGTTTTAATTCCTGTGGTATATGGATATCCTCCTCTTCCTCCAAAGTAAATACCTGGGTAATGCATTCTTCCGGATCCCTCTTTCCCTCCCTGTTGCACCTTCCGGCAGCCTGGATCACGCTGTCAATTCCGGCCAGCTCCCTGTATACGGCCGGAAAATCAAAATCCACGCCTGCTTCCACCAGGCTGGTGGAAATAAGCCGGCACGGTTCTCCTGATGACAGACGGCCGCGAATCTCCTTCAAAAGCTCCTTCCTGTGCTTTGGATACATCAATGTGGATAAATGATACGTTCCCCGGTCCTCAATGGACTCGTAGATACGCTGTACACGCTTTCTGCTGTTCAGGATACAAAGGACCTGATGCCGGCCTTCCAGCTCCTTCACCAGATGCTCCTGGGATATCCGTCCTGCCAGGTGTATCCTTGTTCTTTTGAAAAAATCATATTGTCCTTTTACATCCGGACATAGTTCCGCCGCCTCCAGTTCCTGTATCTTTGCAGGAAAGAAGGGCTGCAGGGACGGCTGGGTAGCCGTACAGATAACAGCCGTGCAGTGATAATTACATATAAGCTCGCTGACAGCCCGAATACATGGCATCAGATATTTCACCGGCAGCATTTGTGCCTCATCAAATATGATCACACTGTTGGCAATGTTATGCAGTTTGCGGCATGCCGAAGTCCTGGAGGCAAAGAGTGATTCAAAAAATTGGACATTTGTAGTGACCACCACCGGCTTATCCCAATTCTCGGCGGCCAACTGTTCCAATTTTAACTCCCGGGCGCTCTCATTGTCCTCATACGTCACATTACAATGGTTTTCCAGAACATTTTTCTTTCCCAGGATTTCCTTAAATACCTGGGCGTTCTGTTCGATGATACTCGTATACGGGATCACATAAATAATCCGGTCAAGACCATGTTCCACTGCGTGGCGCAGGGCAAACCCAAGGGAGGACACGGTCTTGCCTCCGCCGGTAGGTACCGTGAGCTGGTACAGCCCCTGCTTCCTTCTGCCTGCCTGCAGACATGCCTTCAGTATAGCCGTCCTTCTTCCATTTACAGATATCAAATCATCATTGGAAAGCCAGGATTCCACATGGCTTTCCAGACGCCTGAGAAGAACGTCCATACAATCATGGTCTCCCCTTCCCGCATCGTGTCCCAGCATAAATTGCTCCGTATCCAGATAATCTCCGTCCACAAGGCATGAAAACAGCATTCTGATGAAAAATGACAGGCTGAATCCTCCCTTGCCTATCTGTCTGAACGGCAGCCCGGGAAAATCCGGCATCTCAACTTCATCCTTGTATGGACTGTAATCCTCTAATTGCTTCTTAAGCCTTCCCTGAAGCGTGGCCTCCCCTGCCGTGTCTCCGGTCCTTCCCCCGTCCAGAAGGCCTGAATGGTGGCCGCTGATGCAATAAGCGGCGCAGTAAGCAGCCAGAGGATTGGACCCGGCATACAGCCGCATCATCTCCTGGGCTCCCGCCGTGGCGTGGTCCGTAATGGAACCGCCCTCCAGACGTTTTCTAAATCCCTGGGAATATTTTCCGATGTCGTGCAGAACTCCGCATCCGTATCCCCATGCTCCGCACCGAAACGCTTCTGCAAACAGTTCAGAACGCCTGGCGGTCCCTGTGAGATGGTCCTTTACGGTCTGTTTTCGAGTCTTGTCCTCACTGATGTGCGCATAGTATTGCATAGGTTCCCCCCTTCCCCCGATATTGTACAAATTATAACATATATTTGTCTTAAATTAAATAATTTTGGCAAATGTTACCATATTCATTATTTATATAAAGACAAATATTTTCGTTCAATGCGTCATAAATATAGACACACCTACTGCTCTTCCACAAACAGCGGAAATCCATCCTCGGCCCTGCAATCTCCCTCCTGTACCATCTGCGCCTCATCTTCCGGGTACTCAATGCAGCACCCCCTGCCTCTTGCCCGTGCGCACTTGGGATATCTGGGACAGATAAATTGATAACAAACTTTATCTGGACTTTTTTGCTCCATTTTAATTTTCCTCCTTGATTTTTATTTTTTTCTTTCATTATAGCGTGACTTTCTCTTTATTTCAATTATTAATAACTGAAAATTTGTTAAAATAAAAACTATTATGAAAACAATTTAACAAATA
>ERZ838225.2249-NODE-2249-length-10861-cov-3.104109_pt1 | contig 10861 bp, 3 predicted proteins | sample MGYA00519684_ERZ838225 | MGnify/ENA primary metagenome ERZ838225 (study PRJEB31850, sample SAMEA3708829) | human gut metagenome | biome: human gut; feature: human-associated habitat; material: faeces | place: China | collected 2014 ...
CCGTATCCATCTGATAGATTGCAAAACGACCGCTTTCTCCATGAAGAAGTAAGGTTTCATCAATCTTTTCTGCACTATCCTGTTCCAGTTTTTCCTGTCTGGCTATCGCTGCTTCTCTTTCTTTATGTACTTCCCATTCTGCTTCCGTGATACCAAAAATACCGTCATGTCCCAGGATTGCATTTTCTGTTTCTGCAAGAATCTGTCCTGCCTGCTCTGGATTGTCTGGATTTCCATGTAAGAGAAAAACTTCCGCACCCTCACGATACAATTCTACTGCCCTGTTTTTTTCAAGAGGATACATGTGTTCCAGTCGGATTCCTGCTTCGTGCATTTCTGTAAAACCGATCACGCCATCTGGGAAATTGTCAATCTGTGCCTGTGTTTCATTCATAAGGTTTCTCGTATATTCACTTTCCGGTCTGCGGATTGCGGTCATCATACGATTCACCAGTCCAAGCACTTCGTCTTTGTCATCCATCTTATATGCAAAATTCACAATAAGATTTCTCTGGGAATCTGTGAAATTTCCTGTATTTGCAGCTTCTGCCGTTTCAATCAGACGGTGGGCATACTGCATGGCTGTTTCTTCTGCAATCTCCGGTTCCTTCACTGGGAAGTTTGCCCTTGCTGCCTGGATCACTTCATACACCAGCTTTGAACCGGCTTCATCGTAAGATTCCCTCATATCCCATACCAGGTCATTCAGTCTTTCCACCTGTCCGGGGAAGGTTTCTGCATATTCATTTACAAATGCCTTTTCATTTTCCGAAAAAATATTTCTTGGAAACTCTGCTTTTTGCACCAACATCTCTGCCTGATCTTTCGGAGAAAGGTCAGAAAAAGAAGTAACGCCTGTGTCCGCATCATATTCCACATCATAAAAATCAATCGGATAGTTCTCTCCGTGCCCACTGCTGTCATAGAGTGGTGTGACGGCAGCACCTTTTTCTTCCAGAAAACTTTCCAGTGGTTTCTCATTTTCCTCTATCTCACCACTTTCCAGAAGGCGGACGTATTCACCCACATTCTGTTCTAACTGTTCCCTGCTCATATTTTCGATCAGATCATAAGTAAACTCGGAACCCATGCTGCCCGAAAGATGCAGAATCAAATCTTCCTTATGGAAGGTATCCCGGATTGGTCTTTCCATTTCCAACTCGTACATCTGTGCCTCGATATTCTCAATGATCTCTGCCGATGTTTTTCGGATGGTATCCATAGATGCTTTCAACGCCTTCATATCCCTGCTCTCGCACCAGCTGGCGATATAGGTAAACGAATATTCTGAAGTATCCAGACCAAAATGATTGCAGACAATATAAGCAATACTTTCTGCTTCCACTTCCTTTGTTGTCTGGTCTTTTAAGACTCCTTCCGCATCCATTACTTCCCGGTCATGCAGCAATGCGTGGCTCACTTCATGGACTCCGGTTTTCATCGTCTGAACATTACTCATATCTTCCTTTATCGCAATATATTTTTCTGTCTGGTGATAATAGCCTTTTGCATCCCCTTCCACATTCATCATACGGATCGGCACAGGAGAAATATTCTGCAATGCCTGCATGAACGTATCATAAAACTGTACACTTCCGGTAAGCTCCGGCACCTCCAGTTCTGCGATCGGTTCCCCCTCTGTCTGGCTGACATCAAACACTGTCGTTACACGGAATCTCGGTATCACCATCTCCACGATCTCTGTTTCCGGCTGTCCATCATCCCCGATCACAGGCTCTTTTGTTACCGGGTCGATCTTTTCAATCTCCTGTTTCTCCCGTATCGGTGCTGGTGCGATGATCTGGATTCCTTTCTCTCCACGTTTTACATGACGGTTAAATTTCTTCTGCCATGCATGATACCCGGCCACCAGTGTTGCTTCCGGTTTCTGCATGGTGATCAGCAGCGTGTTATTAAAGCTGTAATTGTGGAACTTTGACATGGTATTCAGATATTCGGTATATCTCTCCGAAGTAAAGATTTCTTTTACTCCCTGCTCCAGCCGTTCCGATATTTCTTTTAACTGTTTTTCTATATTATTTGCCATAAACAAACCCTCCATTTTATGTCCCGCCAGAGAAAACTCTGACGGGAAATCTTTTATAACTCCTGTTCGTGTTTTTTCTTTGCAGCTTTCTGTGTAACGGTCGGTTCCGCTGTATTCTGCTGTGCCTTCTCCTGCTTTAAGCGTTCCAGAATAGATGGCTTATGGATTCTGTCTGCTGTTTCCGGAAGTTCTTTTTCTTCTACGGCATCCCTGCTGTCTGTGCTGCTTCCTTCTCTGCCAATATCCTCATCTGCCATAATCGTCTCATTGCCCTTTTCATCCATGTTCAGCAACGCATTTAACTCGGATAACCGTTCCATCTTTTCATTCAGCTCTGCTTCTTTCGGGAATGGCTTCTTCACCTCTTCCTGTGCGGTAGCAAGCTGTTGTTGTACAGTTTCCAGTTTCTGCTCACTTTCCGTCAGCTTCCTGTCGATAGAAGAAAGGGTGTTATGGATACGCTGCATATTTCCTACCGGGTCTTTTCCGATCTCCAGTTTATAAGAGCATTTTCCTTTGACCGTCAGCTCAAACGCATTGGAGAACATATTGTAGGAAGCAGATAACGTAAACCCATGATATTCCCCAACTTTTCCGCCGGTGCTGACGGTTTTTAACCCTGCACAGGCGGCAATCAACGCTTCGCCTGCTTCTTTCTTATCTTCATAAAGGACATTTCCTACTGTCATGGCAAACGTGTCATTATCCTGTAAATCCACGCTTTTTACTACCTGCGAATCCACCTGCATCCCGGCAATCCGCTCTTTCAATGCACTGATCTGTACCGGGAAATTCTTTGCAATATCGGATTCCAGACGGTAAATCTGACTGGTATGGTTTGCCTTTAGAAGTTTCAGCTTACTCACCTGCACATCCAGATCCATTTTTTCCTTAATGTACGGATTGCCTGTAGCAAGTGCCTTGATCTCTGCATAGGACAGTGCCGTATCATCCACATCTTCACAAGCCCTGACCGGGGATTTACTGGTCATGATCTGACTGATGAACTTCTGCTTATTCTCCAAAATCTGCCACATATACGCATCAAAAGTGTTCTCCGTCACATACCGGAATATCTTTACTTTGTCATTCTGGTTTCCCTGTCTTAAAATACGTCCCTCCTGCTGTTCCAGATCAGACGGCTTCCACGGACAGTCAAGGTGATGGAGGGCAATGAGCCTGTCCTGTACGTTGGTACCAGCACCGAGTTTTGGAGTGGAACCCATAAGGATTCTCACCTGCCCGGCCCGTACCTTTGCAAACAAATCTGCTTTCTTTGTCTCCGTGTTGTATTCATGGATAAACGCAATCTCTTCTTTCGGGATTCCCCTGGCAACCAGTTTGTTCCGGACATCATCATATACGTTGAAAGTCCCATCCCCTTTTGGAGTAGACAGGTCACAGAAGATCAGCTGTGTTGTCCGATCTGCTTTTCCCTCGTCCCATACCTGAAAAGCATTTTCCACACAGGTATTGACCTTGCTTTTTTCTGCATCCGGAAGGAGTTCATTTAATAGCCTCTGATCCAATGCACATTTTCTTCCGTCATTGGTAATCTTGAGCATGTTGTCCACCGTTGGATTCACAAGACCGGCTCTTACTTCTTCCGCACGTTCCGAAAAGGCACTGACCATTTCCTGCTGTTCTTCACTTGGTTTTAAGACTTCATTAATAAACTCTGCTTCCGGTACAGGAAGATTCAGCATATCCGATGTCTGAATATCCGCAGCTTCCTTAAAAATGGAGATCAGCTCTGGAAGATTAAAAAAACGGGCAAACCGTGTTTTCGCACGATAGCCCGTTCCTTCCGGTGATAATTCGATTGCGGTTACTGTCTCCCCAAACGTTGCCGCCCAGGAATCAAAGTGTCCCATACCCATACGCATAAGTGTGTCATACTGAAGATAACGCATGATGGTGTAAAGTTCCGTCATACTATTCGATACGGGAGTACCCGTTGCAAAAGTAATTCCTCTGCCGCCTGTCAGTTCATCCATGTACCGGCATTTCATAAACATATCGGAACTTTTCTGTGCATCCGTCTGTGAAATACCTGCTACATTTCTCATCTTTGTATATAGGAAAAGATTTTTGAATGAATGGCTTTCATCCACAAACAGTCTGTCTACACCTAATTGCTCAAAAGTTACTACATCATCCTTTCTGGTCTGGTCATTGAGTTTCTTCATCCTCGCCTGCAGACTCTTCTTTGTTTTTTCCAACTGCTTGATGGTATAATTCTGCCCTGCCTGATGTGCCGCTTCTTCAATGGAAAACGTAATATCTGCGATCTGATCTTCCAGCATGGCAATCTGCCGTTCTCTTGAAAGAGGGATTTTCTCAAACTGTGTATGTCCAATGATCACGGCATCATAATCCCCTGTCGCAATACGGGAACAGAAACGTTTTCTGTTTGCCGGCTCAAAGTCTTTCTTCGTTGCCACCAGGATATTTGCTCCCGGATAGAGACGTAGGAAATCACTGCCCCACTGCTCGGTCAGATGGTTTGGCACAACATAAAGATTCTTTTGTGAGAGTCCCAGCCGTTTTGATTCCATACCGGCTGCGATCATCTGGAACGTCTTTCCTGCTCCTACGCAATGAGCCAGTAACGTATTGTTTCCATACAGCACATGAGCCACTGCGTTTTTCTGGTGCGGCATCAGGGTAATCTCTGGATTCATACCGACAAACTGAATATGACTTCCATCATATTCTCGTGGGCGGATACTGTTAAATCGTTCATTGTAAATCTTACATAAATCTTCCCGTCGGTGCAGGTCTTTAAATATCCACTCCTTAAATTCCTCTTTGATCAGCTCCTGCTTCTGCTGTGCCAGCATTGTTTCCTTCCGGTTTAATTCCCGGTGTTCCCCATCGGCATCCTGTACCGTGTCATAAATCTTGGTATCTCTAAGGTTTAAGGCATCTTCCAAAAGGCGGTAGGCATTGGCTCTCTGTGTTCCATATGTGGAAGTAACAAGGGCATTTCCGTAGCTGTCCACATTTTTTCCCATAACATTCCACTGTCCGGTCACTTCGGCATACTGGACTTTGACCTTGCTCCCTACATAATATCTTGGTGTATGGAATGTTTCTGCCATGAACCGTGTAATGTAATCCTCGGAGATCCAGGTTGCCCCAAGTCTTGCTTCAATCTCTGATGCATCCAGATCTTTTGGCTGTACCTGCTCCAAATACTGCACATTCACCTGATATTCCGGGTGATCTTCTGCAAACTGTTTTGCGATCTGCAGTTTCTCCCTCACATTTCCAGAAAGATATTCGTCCGACGGCTCCCATTTTTCACTGATCGGATTCTTAAAGATCACCCCTGCCAGTTCTTCTGTAAGCTCCTCTTCTGTTTTCCCTGAAAGCTGTGCCATATAGGAAAGGTCAACGCCTGCCCTCTCACCAATGGAAACCGCAAGTGCTTCACTGGCAGTATCCACGGAAGTTACCGTTTCTGCCCTACGGATCGTCCTTTTGGTAAAAATATCCGCTTTCCGTTTCAGTTCTCCCTTATCATCCAGAAATTCCAGAGAAGTCAAAAGACAATAGCTGCTGTCCTGGCTAAATGCCCTCTTATTGGCATTGCTGCTGATAAGACCATATTTTGCTGTAAAGATATCATATTCTTCATTGAGTTTTTCCTGCAGCTTTGTGATCTGCTCATCGCTTCCCTCTTCCATCTGACACCGGATCAGTTCATTCGTAACATCACGGATCTTCACCATCCCTTTGACACGTTCCGCTGTCATTGCCGGAAGCTCCATGCGGTTCATCACAGAATTTTCCCGGTAATAAACTTCATCATCTACCACAGTAAAACTAAAATTCTTTACCTCCGGGTCTGCCGGGATAGAGACAACATCCTCCTCCAGCTCTGTATCCGAAAGTTCCAGTTCCGTGATCGTGCCATGGATATTCTGGACAGCTTCTTTTAATTGTTCTTCTAAGGTAATGCCTTCTTTTGGTTTTACAGTCACTTCCTGCTTTCCGTACTGGGTACTTTCTGTAGTAAACTCACCAAGCACCATTTCCGGATGCTCTGCAAAATAAGCATTGACTGAATAGCCTTCCGGTGTTTCCTTTAAATTTAACCATTCCGGTTCCTCAATGGATGCCCTGTCCCTTTTCTGGAAAAACAAAATATCAGAAACAACGCTGGTATTGGCATTTCTCTGGAACGCATTATTCGGTAATCGGATGGCTCCAAGCAGTTCTGCCCGGTTTGCGATATACTGTCTCACTGCCGGGTTCTGCTTATCCATCGTTCCACTGGAAGTTACCACTGCAACTACACCGCCCGGACGGACCAGATCAAGGGATTTTGCAATAAAATAATCATGGATCATAAAATGATGGCGGTCATACCTGCGGTCACTGACCTGATACGCCCCAAACGGAACATTGCCTATCACACAGTCAAAAAAGCTGTCCGGATAACTGGTTTCCTCAAATCCCTGTACTGCAATCTTGTTTTTCTGGTAAAGCTGTTTTGCGATTCTTCCCGAAACCGGGTCGAGTTCCACACCGTACATATTGGCTTTGCCCATACTCTCCGGGATCAGTCCCATAAAGTTACCGACACCACAGGACGGTTCCAAAATATTTCCCTGTTTCAGTCCCATATTTTCCAGTGCTTCATACATGCTTCGGATTACAGTCGGGGACGTATAAAAAGCATTTAAGGTCGATGCCCTTGCTGCTCTGTATTCTTCTGGTGATAAGGTATTCTTTAATTCCAGATACTCATCTGCCCAGCTGCTGTTACTCTCCTCAAATGCCTGTGGGATACCACCCCAGCCAACATAACGGGATAAGATTTCCTGTTCTTCGGGTGTTGCCAGACGTTCTTCTTTCTCCAAAGTCTGTAACAAATGGATGGCTTCCATATTTGCTTTATACTTTGCTTTCGGACCGCCTGCACCAAGGTCATTATCCTGGATACGGAAGTTGTGTGGTTCTATCACAGCTTTTTCCTGTTCCTGACTTTCCGGAATAGATTCTTCGGCAGTAACCTCTTCCTCTTCTATTTCCTCCACATCTGACATATCTACTACGGTCGGTTCTGTCACTGCCTTCGTATCCAAGAAATCAAACATGGTCATCTGGTGTCCGGATGGTTCCACAAAAGACGGTTCTGCTTCCGGTGTCGGGAATATCGTATAGGTTCCTTCTGCATACTGGTGGAGTTCCGAAAGAAGTTCTGTTTTCTGCTGATAGTTTGTCCCATACGCTTCAAAATCCAATGGAAGAGCTGCCAATGCTGCATCCATCTTCTGTAACAGTTTCTCTGTCTGCTCTGGATTCTCTAATACTGCCTCCATTTCTTTTCCTGGTTTTTCCCAGAAGAAATCATCCGTAAATGGTCTGTCTATCTCTTCCGGCAGACGGTCATAAAAGCGGAGTACCTTATTCGCCATCTGCTCCCGTTCATACTCCGGCATATGGACATAATCTTCTGCCTGCAGGAACTGGTCGTTCTTTATCAGATAGGCTACTCTGCTTGCAACTTTCTTCCAGGATAATAAAACCGAAGTATGTGGATCACTATAACTGCCTCTGGCAAGAAACAATCCTTTTCCATCATAGTTTGCATGTGAATCATCGGCACCAGACAGTGCATGACTGCTTCCACCGATCCCATACTGTTCCTTGATAAAACCTGTCCTCGCTCTTTCATCCTCATGCAGCAGATAAAAGGAATACGTCCTAAGCCTGCCCTGCGAATACGCTCCACCTCCTGCAATATAAGCATCAATCTCATCCTGTGTAATGAACATCGGATGTTCTTTCCAGGCAAACCCATCCCTTGCCTGATAAGGGATGATCTCATCCGCAAACTTCTGAAACTGCTTTGAGATATTTACAGGATTATAATGATGGAAACGCATAATAGAATGATTTTCTTCATAGGCTTCTGCCAGTGCATCCAGTCTTTCATTCAGTTCCGAAAGCCACTGGGGATCCTCCAGCTTTTCTTCCAGATAATCCGTGATCTCCGGATAGATACTGCGAAGATGTGGTAAGTCCTCTTCGTCAAAAACAATCTCCGCTACTCCTTCTGCCATATCCCCTTTCATATAGGCAAGAGCCTGGGCGTGTTCTTTTACTGCATTACTTCTTGCCGCATCCAATACAGACTGCGGTGCATATTCACCCTGATCTAAAAGCTGATGGATACGTCCGCTGACATCTTCCCATGATAAAAATGCCTTATCTAAGATATGGTCTGTAACCGTATGCCCTACTGCGATCTGCATCCCGGTTTCATCAAACCAGACTGAATATTCATTTCCATCAATCTGAAAACCTTTTCCACCTTTACGGTATTCACGCTTCACAAACTCCGTATATTCCTCCGGTGTCTGTTCACTCATGAAATTATAGATGATCCGGAGCTGGCTGGCTTTCCGGTTTCCTCCTGTCCGTAAGATCTCATCAACAACTTCCTCTGGAATCGGGATTTCTCCGGCATAAAGGGCAGCTGCCCTTTCCTCGATGTTCCGCCTTTGTTCATCTGCAGTTGGATATTCGGGCAAAGATAAAGCAGAGGCGATCTCTTCCTCTGCTTTACTCAATCCATCTTCTCTTGTATCTTCGACTAACTGTATACCAATTCCGTCAAGATGCTCTCTTCCGCTGTTGCCATCAGTGCGTTCATGTGTGCTGTCCATGCCATCGGATCTGCTTCCTTGTCCGGTGCCGGATTCTTCTCCAGTAATTTCTCCATCTGGCTGTCCATTCTCTCCTGTGCTGCTTTCTCGATCTGTTCCAGATGGCTGTTCAGCTTCCCGGTCAGGAACAGGCTCTGATAAAGGCTGTTCTTGTGTTCTTTCAGAAATGTCCTCCGCAGCATCCCATATTTCCCGATCGTCACTTCTTCCTCTTCGACGGTCAGATTCGGAAACAGGTAATCTCCCTTGCGATGATATGTCAGTTCCATAATCGGTTCCTCCTTCATTTTCAATATTTTCTTCTTTTTTCGTTTCTGCATCCTGATTTTTAATTTCGCGTATTAACGTGGTAAAGTTATTATAATTCCTTTCATTGGAATTTTCAACCTCTTTTCTCGCTTCTTCCAGAGAAATTTTATGTACGGTCTTTCCAATATCAATCAGAATACTCTCACTGAGCTGGCTTGCCGTATTTCCAAGAAAGGTGAGAACTGACAGACGGTTATAATCTGTGATATGCATGAAGTCCTCTTCTTCCAGAAGTTCCATCGGGTCAAGCCCGCATCGCCTGGAAAGCAGATAGTAAACACTGTCTGTTGCCAGCTGACGAAAATCACTGCGGATCGTCACCTCATCCAGATCTTCCAGATAAGTACCTTCTACAGCATATTCCAATCCATCCAGGTATTCCTCCAGATTGTCATTGACCATTTCCCTTGCGACCGCCATCAATGCGTCCTGCAAAGTTGCCGCATCCTTTTCTTCCAGAGCATAGACTTCTGCCAGATGGGTGAGGATCTCTTCTCTCTGGTGTTCCTGCATCTTCCAAAGATATGGGCTTCTGCCTCCGGCTACCATGTGGGTATCCGAAATATCAAACACATAACGAAGTTTGGTATTCTGCCAGGTTTCATCAAACAGGGCAATTCCTCTTGCACCACGATTTACCCAGCGTAACATCTTTTCATTCCATAGTTCCAGTGATGCACAGGCTGTTGCGTCTGGACGCTGTGCATGGATCAGAAGCTGGTCTGAAAAAGAATAACGATATAACCTTGATGCTGTGTCCATATAATCCATCCAATCCCCTGGCGAACTGCTCACTGATACGGCATGTTCCTGCACCAAGTTTCGGATGTCCTGTAGTTTAGACATTAAACTTCCCTCCTATCAATAAAAAAACAGCCCACTCTTTTTTAGAATTGGCTGCATAAAATGTACTTTACTTTTCGGAGAGAAAATGCTATATTCTAATTGAAAAGAGTAACCGCCCACAAGGTGGATGCTCCTGGATTAGGTTTTAATTTATTTTGCTCTCAAAGAGAGCTGCCTATCCTGTTGGCAGACAGGGTAGGCTATTTTTTTCGCTTGTTGTCCCTATTATCCAAATAGGCAAGCAAAGCAATCAGAAACGTACCGCCTAAGAACAATAAGCTCAAGACTTCGTATGTATCCATTCGCTCCACCTCCCTTCTTCTGTATCCCTTAACGGAATCTGAAAATCCAGGAGGTTTTTACCAACCCTGTACACGGTTGCTCCAGTAATATTCTAACAGGTAACTCTCCGCAAAGCAATTCCTTTTTACTTCATACGGTTTTATATTCTGTTTTTCTCTTATCCTCTGGCCAATGCAGTTTCCATTCCAGATATTCCTCTTCTGTGATTCTTCCATCGCCCAATTTCTGCTTTTTCCCCATCCATTCCTGCAGATAAGACATTGTTTTTTTATCCCTCATTGTGATTCCAACTATTTCACTTTCTGAATCATTTAGCAGGAACAGATGAAAAAGCCCTCTATTTTCTTCATCCATCCAGAATAAAGTTTCCATTAATTCGTCCATTGTCGCAATTCCAGGACTTAAAAAATTTCGGACATCAACTTCCAATATTTCTGCTATCCGGATAAGCGTTTCCTGCTTCGGTGTACGCTGTCCACTTTCATATTGGGCGATTCTCACATCTGCACTACTTTCCCCATACCCTAATCTGCGCCCCAGTTCTTTTTGAGTTATGTTACGAAACATACGGATTTTTCTTATTCTTGCTCCTAACTTCAATTCCTTCTCCTATCTAATTTCAGCTATATCCCTTTCTCATAAACCATAAACAATATATAAAATTAAAATGCAG
>ERZ838225.2250-NODE-2250-length-10852-cov-2.350746_pt1 | contig 10852 bp, 9 predicted proteins | sample MGYA00519684_ERZ838225 | MGnify/ENA primary metagenome ERZ838225 (study PRJEB31850, sample SAMEA3708829) | human gut metagenome | biome: human gut; feature: human-associated habitat; material: faeces | place: China | collected 2014 ...
GATTTAATCAGAATTAAATCATCTAATTCATCATTCTGTACGGTGATATCTCCATAAATATCATCATGGAAGGTTGTTGTACCTTCTGTCGGCATGTTAAAACGAATAACATGCGGTTCTCCTGCTGCCAGTTTTGCTTCAACTTCTTCTTTGCTTAAATACAGGCAGTGTTTATCATAAACAGAGATTTCTTTTCCATCTTCTCCAACGTTGGATTTTAAAGATTCCAGACGTTCTTTGGTACAGAAACAGTAATAAGCATCTCCCTGCTCAATTAACTGTTTTGCATATTTTAAATAAATTCCCTGTGCATTTCTTTCACTCTGAACATAAGGACCATATCCGCCATCTTTATCCGGACCTTCATCATGAACCAGACCTGTTTTTGCCAGTGTACGATAAATAATATCCAGTGCTCCGTCTACGAAACGTTCCTGGTCGGTATCTTCAATACGAAGCATAAAACTTCCGTTTTCATGTTTTGCAATTAAATAAGCATATAATGCAGTTCTTAAATTTCCGACATGCATTCTTCCTGTCGGGCTTGGTGCGAATCTTGTTCTTACTGTACTCATTTTCTATCTCCTTAAAAATCGTCTTTTTCAGACTTTTTTCTCGACTCCATCGATACGACTAAAATTATACCTTATGAATTTTGACTTTTCAAGTGTTAACTATTCTTGAAATACCTGATAAACAAAAAAGAATCCTGATTTCAGGACTCTTTTTGTTATCGGTTTATCGAAACTCTTCCATAATCTCTGCTACTGTTTCTATCTTATCTGCACGATATGCATTTTCTCCGCAAAACAGCAGACCTTCATCTACTCTGCCCTCTGCTGCATTAACCAGCGCTTCTGTAATGCAGTATGGAATCGTCTTTTTATCGCAGGTCACAATACACTGATAGCAGTGTTTGATTTTGCATTTTTCTGTTTTTACTTTTTCCAGAAATGGATTTAGAATCGCACGTCCCGGCATCCCAACCGGACTTTGTACAATCTTTATATCTTCTTTTTTTGCCTTGATGTAGCTTTGCTTGTAGGCTTCGTCGGCATCACATTCTTTCGTTGTCACAAATCTTGTTCCCATCTGAACTCCATCTGCGCCAAGTTTCATAACGTGTTCCATATCTTTTCGCTCATAAATTCCGCCGGCAACTACTACTGGAATCTTTTTTGAGAATTTTTCACTATACTCTTTTACTTTTTCAATAATCGAGACAATCACGTCATCGTAAGCCTCATCTGTAACAGTTTCTAATTCTTCTCTTGAAAATCCAAGATGTCCACCTGCTTTTGGTCCTTCAATCACAACCAAATCCGGTGCTGTCTGATATTTTCGCTCCCACATCCTGCAGATAACCGTCAAAGATTTCAAAGAAGAGACAATCGGTGCAATCTTTGTTTTGCTTCCCTCTACATATTTGGGAAGGTCAATCGGCAGTCCGGCTCCGGAAATAACAATGTCAATTCCGGCTTTTACGGCTGATTTTACATACTCTTCATAACGCTGTGTTGCCACCATGATATTCACTCGAAGCACTCCGCCTTTTGCCAGTTCTCTTGCCTTTTTAATTTCTTTTTCAATTGCACGGAAATTTGCCTCAAATGGTTTTTCATAAAAATCCGGTTCTCTCCAGCCTATCTGAGCGGTTGAAATCACACCAAGCCCGCCACAGGCAGAGACATTTCCTGCAAGTCCTGAAAGACTGATTCCAACGCCCATTCCGCCCTGCACAACCGGAATTTTCACTTCCAAATCTCCTATTTTTAATGATTTGCTCATATTTTTTCGTGCCTATTTCTTCTTATCTTCCTAAGTTCTTACATCTTGCGGAAACGTTCATAACGGTCTTCTGCCAGTTCTTCTTTTGTTTTTTTATCCATTCTCTGAAGAAATTCTCGCATCTTCGTTTTCATATTCTCAGAAATTTCTTCTAAGTTTTCTTCACATGCCGGATATGGTTCTTCAATCACCTGTTCAATAATTCCAAGTGCTTTTAAATCCTTTGCCGTAATTTTCATAATTTCCGCAGCTTCTTTTGCTTTTTTGCTGTCTTTCCATAAGATAGAGGCAAATCCTTCCGGCGATAAAATCGAATAAGTGGCATTTTCCAGCATCCAGACTTCATTTCCAACACCAATGGCAAGTGCACCACCACTTCCGCCTTCTCCGATTACAATACTTAAAACCGGAACTTTTAAATCCGACATTTCCATTAAGTTTCTGGCAATCGCTTCTCCCTGTCCGCGTTCTTCTGCTTCAATTCCACAAAATGCTCCGGGAGTATCAATAAAATTGATAATCGGACTATTAAATTTTTCTGCCTGTTTCATCAGTCGAAGTGCTTTTCGATACCCTTCCGGAGACGGCATCCCAAAATTTCTCGTAATATTATCTTTTGTATTACGACCCTTTTGTACTCCAATAACCGTAACCGGTTGTCCGTCCAATAATGCAAGTCCACCAATCATTGCCCCATCATCTCGAAAGGCACGGTCTCCATGCAGTTCCATAAAGGTATCAAATATCTTTCCAATATAATCCAAACTGGTTGGTCTTTTAGAATCACGAGCTATTTCTACCCGCTCCCATGCAGTCATTTCTTTTTTTCTGGTTCTTCGCTTCTTTGTTTCGATTTTCTGTTTCTGTTCACCCTGAAAACAAATTTTATTAAACTGACTATAACTTGCATTTCGCTCATGCAGTTTTACAAGACCGGACAAGGTTCTTCGTAAATCATTTCGTTTTACAATTCCATCAATAATTCCATGTTCTACTAAAAATTCCGAACGCTGGAATCCTTCCGGAAGTTTTTGTCCAATTGTCTGTGCAATCACCCTTGGACCGGCAAATCCAATCAGTGCTCCAGGCTCTGCCAGAATAATATCTCCAAGCATTGCAAAACTTGCGGTCACTCCTCCTGTTGTCGGGTCTGTCAGAACCGGAATGTAGAGCAGTCCTGCTTTGCTGTGTGCTTTAATTGCCGCAGAGGTTTTCGCCATCTGCATTAAAGAAACCATTCCCTCCTGCATCCTTGCTCCGCCCGAACAGCAGAATAAAATAACCGGAAGCTTTTCTTTTGTCGCACATTCAAATGCTCTGGTAATTTTCTCTCCTACCACATATCCCATGCTTCCCATTAAAAAACGGGCATCACAGACTCCAAGCACGACTCTTGTCTTATCAATCTGGGCTTCTCCGATTTTGATTGCTTCTTCTAAGTGAGTCTTTTCCTGCACTTCGGCAATTTTCTCTTCATAATTCGGATAATTCAAAAAGTTCTTTGTCTTAATATCCGTACTCCACTCTTTAAAACTTCCCTTATCTGCAATCATGCGGATTCTCGTCTTTGCCTTCATTCTAAAATATCCCTGACATTTTGGGCAGACATAACTGTTTTTTACTACATCTTCTTTATAAAGCAGTTCTCCGCATTTTGGACATTTTACCCACAGACCTTCTGGTACAGACGGACCAAACTGGGCTTCATTTATTTCTTCTGTTTTGGCTGATTCATTTGTCGATTTTTTAAATAAATCCTTCAATCTGGACATTTCGCCTGCTCCTTACTACTCATAATGTTCTTCAATAAAATGTGTGGTTACGTTTCCTTCTAAAAAATCTTTCTGATTTAAAATATCATACTGAAAATCCAGATTTGTCTGAACCCCTTCAATGACGACTTCCCCAAGCGTACTTCGCATCTTTGCGATTGCAGACTCCCTGTCTTTGTCATATACGATCACTTTCATAATCATTGAATCATAATTGGGCGGAATCTGATAACCACTGTAAACTGCGGTATCAATTCTTACTCCGTTTCCTCCCGGAAGATACAGATTTTCAATCTTTCCCGGACACGGCATGAAATTTTTCTTCGGATTTTCTGCATTGATTCGACATTCAATTGCATGACCCTTAACCTGAATTTCCTCCTGCTTAACAGAAATCGGAAGTCCTGCCGAAATACGAATCTGTTCTTTAATCAAATCCACACCTGAGACAAATTCCGTCACCGGATGTTCTACCTGAATTCGGGTATTCATTTCCATAAAGAAAAATTCTCCGGTTTCTGAAAGTAAGAATTCAATCGTTCCGGCACTTTCATATCCGACTGCCTTTGCCGCACGAACTGCAGTTTCACCCATTTTTTTTCTGATTTCTTTAGTAATTGCACAACATGGAGATTCTTCTATCATCTTCTGATGACGTCTCTGAATCGAACAGTCACGTTCTCCAAGCTGAACGGCTGTTCCGAATTTATCTCCTAAAATCTGTACTTCTACATGACGAGGACGTCCCACATAGCGTTCCAGATACATCGTATCATCTGCAAAGGAATTAATAGATTCTCTTTGTGCGGTATTAAAATTTTCTTCAAAATCTGCCTCACTTTCAGAAACTCTCATTCCTTTTCCTCCACCACCGGAGGATGCTTTAATCATAATCGGAAATCCGATTTTTTTTGCTTCTTCTAAAGCTTCTTTTGCAGTATAAACCGGCTCTTTTGTGCCTGGAACGACTGGTACTCCGGCTTCCTGCATGGTCTTTCTCGCCTGCGATTTATTTCCCATTTTGTCAATTACATCTGCAGACGGTCCGATAAATACCACATTGCATTTTTCACACATTCGGACAAATTTACTGTTCTCAGAGAGAAAGCCAAATCCCGGATGAATCGCTTCTGCCTTTGTTGCCACCGTCGCACTTAAAATTCGTTCCATATTTAAATAACTTTCTGAAGCCGGAGCCGGTCCAATACAGACTGCTTCATCTGCAAGCTGGGCATGAAGCGCATCTTTATCTGCTTCCGAATAAACCGCAACCGTCTTAATTCCCAGTTCACGACACGCTCTGATAATACGGACCGCAATTTCTCCGCGATTTGCAATTAATATTTTATGAAACATTTTTCCACACTCCTATCCGATTGCAAATGTCAGTTCTGCTGAGACTGTAATCTTGCCCTCCTGATTTTTGGCAACCGCTTTTCCTACTCCAATCGGTCCTTTTTCTTTTATAATTTCAAGCTCTAACGTTAACACATCACCCGGAACGACTTTTGTCTTAAATTTCGCATTGTTAATTGCACCAAAATAAGCAGTTTTTCCTTTATTTTCCGGCTTGCTTAAAATTGCAACAGCGCCGACCTGCGCAAGTGCCTCAATCTGTAAAACACCTGGCATCACTGGCTCCTGTGGAAAATGTCCTGCAAAATATGGCTCGTTGTAGCTGACACATTTTCTTCCGACTGCACGTACACCCGGCTCTAATTCTTCAATCGTGTCAATTAATAAAAATGGCTGTCTATGAGGAATAATCTCCATAATTTCTTTTGTTGTAAGCTTCATCTGATTTCTCCTAACCAATGACAAATAATGGCTGTCCATATTCTACAACCTGTTCATTTTCAATCTGAATTTCTTTTACGACTCCGTCAAATTCGGACTCGATTTCATTCATAAGTTTCATCGCTTCTACAATACCAAGTACCTGACCTTTTTTTACGGTATCTCCTACTTTTACAAATGGGGCAGAATCCGGTGAAGAGGCACTGTAAAATGTTCCAACTAATGGAGATTTCACAACATTTCCCTCTGCTTTTTTGATTTCTTTTTGTTCTGCCGGTTTAATCTCATCCATCGCAACACTTTGAATTTCTTTTGGTACGCTTTCCTGCTTCTGAACTACTACTTTGGACTGTTTATCTGTTTTCATGGAAAGCTTAAAGCCGTCTTCTTCTATCTGGAACTGTGTCAGATTAGAATCACTGACGGTCTTGATTAATTCAATCATTTTTTCAAATTCCATTTTAAGCTACCTCCTAGTCATTCCATTTCTTAAGCAACAGACTGGCATTATGTCCACCAAACCCCAGAGAATTTGTCAGTGCATACGGAATTTCCATTCCTACTCCGCTTCCCGCTACATAATCCAAGTCACATTCTTCATCTTTTACCTGATATCCTGCTGTTGTATGTACATAATTGTTTTCCATCTGTTTTACACAGGCAATCACTTCCACTGCTCCCGCTGCTCCTAAAAGATGTCCAATCATGGATTTTGTAGAATTGATTTTCATCTTATAGGCATGTTCCCCAAACAATTTTTTAATTGCTCTTGTCTCAAATAAGTCATTGTGATGGGTACTTGTTCCATGTGCGTTGATATAAGTAACCTCTTCTGGCTGAATTTTTGCTTCCTTGATGGCATTTGCCATTGCATTTGCAGCACCTTCTCCATCTTCTGCCGGAGAAGTGATATGATAGGCATCGCTGGTTGCTCCATATCCCACGACTTCTGCTAAAATCTTTGCACCACGTTTTTTCGCATGTTCCAATTCTTCCAATACGACAATTCCAGCGCCCTCTCCCATTACAAATCCATCCCGCTCTTTATCAAACGGAATCGAACAACGGTCTGGATTTGTGGATTTTGAAAGTGCAGTCAATGCAGCAAATCCGCCAATTCCAATCGGACTGATTGCGGCTTCTGTTCCACCTGCTACCATGACATCTGCATCACCAAACTGAATACTGCGATAAGCTTCACCGATACAGTTTGTTCCTGTTGCACAGGCAGTTACGACATTTAAGCTCTTTCCTTTTAATCCAAATTGAATCGATACATTTCCCGCTGCCATGTTGGAAATCATCATTGGTACTAATAAAGGATTGATTCTGTTTGGTCCTTTTTCTAATAATCTGGTGTGTTCACGCTCCATTGCCTGAAGGCTTCCGATTCCTGAACCAACCGAACAGCCCACACGGTAAGCATCTTCTTTCTCCATGTCAAGACCTGCCTCTTCGATGGCTTCTTTTGTGGCTGCGACCGCATACTGGCAGAACAGTTCCATTCTCTTTGCTGCCTTTGCATCCATAAATTCTTTTCCGACAAATCCTTTTACTTCACCGGCAAGATGTGCTTTATATTCAGAGGCATCAAAACGGGTAATTTCTCCAAATCCATGTCTGCCTTCTTTTAATCCGTTCCAGAACTCCAAGCGGAGTTATTGCTCCCATTCCTGTTATTACTACTCGTCTCATAACGTCCTCCTACATGCTCATTCCGCCATCGACACTGATGACCTGACCTGTGATATAATCTGCTTCTTCTGATGCTAAAAATGCAACTGCATTTGCAATTTCTTCTGGTTTTCCAAATCTTCCAAGCGGAATCTGTTTACAGGAAGTTTCTTTCACAGCCTCCGGTAACACCTCTGTCATATCCGTTTCCACAAATCCCGGTGCAACCGCATTGACGGTAATTCCACGGCTTGCAAGTTCTCTTGCCATTGTTTTCGTCAGACCAATCACACCAGCCTTGCTTGCTGCATAATTTGCCTGTCCCGCATTTCCAAGGATTCCGGACACTGAAGAAATATTGATGATTTTTCCGCCTTTTTGTTTTAACATCCATCTCGTTGTGTGACGAATTGTATTAAATGTTCCTTTTAAATTTGTCTCAATGACAGCATCAAAATCTTCTTCTTTCATTTTCATAATCAGTCCATCTCTTGTAATTCCGGCATTATTTACCAAAATATCAAGATGTCCATACTGTGCAATCACATCTTTTATCATTTTTTCGCAGGCTTCAAAATCACTGACACTGCACTGATATGCAGATGCAGTTCCTCCATTTTCCAAAATGGTTTTTACGACTTCTTCGGCTCTTTCTTTCGAGCCGTTATAATTTACCACTACCACTGCACCCTGCCCTGCAAGTTTTAAGGCAACTGCTCTTCCGATTCCTCTTCCTGCGCCGGTTACTAATGCGATTTTTCCTTCTAACATGATTCTGCCTTTCTTAATTTCAAATTTCAAATCCGTTTATTGTCAAGCGGATATTCGCAATCCGCTTTCGCTACTTGCTTGATTTGGTTAAATCATTTCAAACAATTTACTACCGTTTCAAACTCTTCTTTATTCTGAATATTCATAACGGTCACATTCCGGTTAATTTTTCTCATAAATCCACTTAAGGTTTTTCCAGGTCCGATTTCCACAAAGGTATCTACCCCATCTTCAATCATCGCTTCTACACACTGCTGCCATTTTACAGAAGAGGAAACCTGTTTAACAAGCAGTGGTTTGACTTCTTCTGCCTTGGTCACATATTGTGCTGTCACATTTGTCACATAAGGAATTTCCGGTTTCTTTACCTCTATTGCATCCAATACTTCTCCAAGTGCTTCTCCAGCCTGCTCAAGCATTGCAGAATGAAATGGACCAGATACCTTTAAAGGAACAATCCTTCTTGCTCCAGCTTCTTTTAATGCCTCGGATGCTCTTTCTACAGCCTCTTTTTCTCCGGTAATGACAATCTGCCCCGGGCAGTTATAATTGGCAATCGATACAATTCCTTCCGTCTTTTCACAGATTTCTTCAATCAAATCGGCACCTGTTCCCATTACTGCCGCCATTGCACCGCCACTCGGAACTGCCTCCTGCATTAAAATTCCTCTTTTTCTGACCAGTAAAAAAGCATCTTTTTCTAAAAGAGTTCCTGCACAGACACAGGCAGCGTATTCACCCAGACTTAAGCCGGCAGTCACATCTGCTTTCACTCCCTGTGCTTCCAATGCCTTTAAAATGGCAACTTCCACACTAAGCATTGCAATCTGTGTATATTCTGTAATATTTAACTCTTCGTTTTCTTCAAATAACAGTGCCGGCATATTAAGACCAGTAACTTCTCCTGCTAAATCAATCATTTCCCTGCACACAGGAATTTCTTCGTAAAAATCTTTTCCCATGCCGGTATATTGTGCTCCCTGTCCCGGAAAAATAAAAGCTGTCTTGCTCATATAAAACTCCTTTGAAACTAGAATATTTTGTATTTCAAACTATTTACCTAAAAAGAATCTGCCGCAAGAGTTATTTCTTACCATTGCGGCAGATTCCAGTCTTTCTTATTCTTCTACGCCTTTATTTTTTAAATAGTCAATAACAGCACCAACTGTTGTTAATTCCTGAAGTTCTTCTGCCGGAATTTCTACAGAATATTCATCTTCTAAAGCCATAACTAATTCAAATAAATCTAAGGAATCCGCTCCTAAGTCATCTTTAAAAGAAGTATCTACGTTGATTTCTCCTTCGTCACAATTCAACTGTTCTGCAATAATTTCTCTCATTTTTTCTAACATAATCTTTAATCTCCTTATAAAATATATCTCATTTTTTATTTTTTTCAATTAGGCTCAAAATTACTTTGATGCTCAAAGTATATCTTCTTTGCCACTATTTGTCAACAGTTTTTTCTCACATCTTAAATGCATAGCGCATTAAATCCCAAAAGTCAGTCTGCATATCACTTTCCTGGTTTTTAACTTTTCTCACTAAAACCGGATTATCCGTGATAATATTATCCACGCCCACATCCAGCATCCGCTTAATATCTCCACGATAATTCACCGTCCAGGCATGTACTTCTTTACCAAGAGAATGTGCTTCCCTCACAAACGCCTCATCCACATAAGTATATTTCACACTGAAAAAGTCTGCTGCTTCTATCCGTGAAATGGTTCCATAAGTCATCGTCATGATATATCCGGTACGGATGTCAGGATTTGCCTTTTTCACTTGCTTCAAAAACGAATAATTCATCGAAGTAACCACACAATGATCCTCGAAATGGTTCTGTTCTATTATACGCACAACTTTCTTTACAATTCCTTTATTTTGCCCATTGTATTTAATTTCAATATTCAAATCCAGTTTTCCCCTGCAGAATTTCAATACTTCATCTAATGTTGGAATCTTTTCCCCACGAAATTTTTTATTAAAACTTGAACCTGCATCAAGCTGTGCAATCTCTGCATAAGTCATTTCCCATACATTCTTCTTTACACCCGCCGTTCGTTTTAGAGAATTATCATGCAGGAGAACCAATTCCCCATCGGCTGTTTCCTGCACGTCAATCTCTGCGTAATCTGCTCCACATTTTATAGTATAATCCAGAGAACTAATTGTATTTTCCGGTGCCATAAGAGCCCCTCCCCTGTGTGCAGTGACTCCGGTTGTACTCATCAGACTGTTTACGGCACTGCTATGGTCAGAAGCCAGTACAACCAGATAAGAACCTTCCATGACGAGTAAAATCGCAGTAAAGATGGCCGCTGCTCTTCTTTGACCGATTTTCTGATACCATAATTTCTGTCTGAAAATAGCAGCAATTCCCGCTTCACTTTTTTTCTGGATATGGTAACGCGCATAAATAAAATAAACAAAGGCAAGGCTCAGCATCAGCTGGAGTGCTCCTGCAAAGATACCGATTCCCATACGAATCCAGTCATTATAGACAAGCACTGCGCTTACAACTGCTGACTTTGGTTTGCTTAAAATTGCATAACCGGAAGCTGTGGCATTTGCCAGAAAATAAACACCCATGATAACTGCAAGCATCACGATATGGAGTGCCACAAAACCTAAAATAATTCGCTTCCAGTGCCATTTTAAAAGAATCCATCCTGATTTTAATCCTCTGCTGCTTTTTCTTTCCTCCAGCAAACAATAGGGAAGCGAAAATACCGCCAGAAAAGAAATCACCAAAATAACTCCAACCGCCAGATATAAAATCCAGTGTGGCTTCACCCATTTATAGATCTGCATCACACTGTACTGAAGCACTCCAAAATAAGAGATTTCCATAATTAAAAAATAGACCGACAAAAACGGAGCTGCCATCAAAATACATATAATCCAGGAGCTCTGACTGTGTTTTAAAAAATGCAACGTCCGTCGGATTCCTTCAATCAACATATCACTGGTATAGATTTTTCGTTTTTGATAGGAATGGGAAAAACATGATAAAACCGCTGAAATTTCTATTAAAAAGAAAAATA
>ERZ838225.2258-NODE-2258-length-10792-cov-3.300456_pt1 | contig 10792 bp, 8 predicted proteins | sample MGYA00519684_ERZ838225 | MGnify/ENA primary metagenome ERZ838225 (study PRJEB31850, sample SAMEA3708829) | human gut metagenome | biome: human gut; feature: human-associated habitat; material: faeces | place: China | collected 2014 ...
TCAACTACGTGAGCAATGACTATTATATCTAATAAACTATTAAATGTCAATCACTTTTTTTCATTTTTTTCAATTATTTTTTCAATCCGTATTTTTACTTCTTTTGCAATCTCTACAGACTTCATATCCTTGTATTCTTCATAACGGATTGGTTCAAGAAAATGCACTTGTACTTTAATCTTTTCAATTGAGTTTACATCAAACGGTTTATAGGAATCAATTAACGCAACCGGAACAATAGGACACTGTGCTTTCATTGCACACTTAAAGCTTCCACCTTTAAATTCATTTACATGATTCGGATTCTTTGTACGAGTTCCCTCTGCAAAGATCAGATAATTCCTTCCGGATTTTACTTCTTTTGTTACCTGTACCATAACCCGCATTGCCTGTTTTACCTCTTCTCTGTCCAGTGCATAAGCTTTCATACATGCAAAAACCTGTTTTAAAAATGGGATATTCTGAATTTCTTTTTTCATGACTACAGAAAACGGTGTCGGGCATGCATGTATAATTGCAAGTACATCAAATAAGCCCTGGTGATTTGGAAAGAACATAAATCCGTTTTCTTTTGGAATATTTTCCTGACCATGAATTTCTATCTCAACTCTTCCACCTTTAATTGCCCGCTCATCGATATAGCGAAGCAGTTCGTATCTTTCTTCTTCGGTATACTTATCCGTATGATTTGCATAATAACAAAGTTTATACCACATATACGGCACTCGTAAAATATTATACAGTACCATTAAAATAATTCTCTTCATAATATCTTTCACTTTCTTTAACTACACCAAACTACTGTAAAACAAACTCCCCAGCAAATTGATTTCACTGAGGAGCACCTGTTTTTAAGTTTCTGTCTGTTCTAATAAGTTTGTAAGTTCTTCTTCATAAGACGGATTTTTTCTCGTAAACTGCTTATAATCCTTTTCATAAGTTTTATATTCATCTGTCTTCATGAATTTCTGAAATTCTTTTTTGGAATTTTCACTCATTTCCTCTGTTACATCTTTCGCCTGCACAATCGAATACTTTTTATTGTTATTTTGAACATAGTAAACAGACAGGCATGGAATCTCCAAAGTAGTTTTACTTTCTGAATCCTCTTTTTTCAGTGTATAAATCGCATACATCAACTCATATCCATTAAAAGAACCTAATGATTCACATTTTGTAAACTTTACGCTCTTTGCATCATAAGCTTCAAACAATGTCATATAATGTTTGATTTCTGTTTTCAGTTCACTTGAAACTTTGTCCTTTTTATCCATCCCAAAACATTTCTTTACTGCATTTTCATCTGTTTTGGTATAAGCCTCTATTAATGACTTTGTTATTTTTTCAGGGGATTTTGTATTTACTTTCGTTCCACATCCGCCTAATGACAACAGTACAATGACTGCTGTCATAGACAGAAGAATCCCTCTTAATTTTTTCATCATAACTCTCCTCGTACTTATCGTACTTATGCACTCTATTCTTTTGCTGTCTCAGTTTCTTCTTCCGTTTCTTCTGATTCCTCTTCTTTTTCTCTTACTTTTGCAATACTTGCAACTGTAATATCATTTTTCAGATTCATCAGCTTTACACCTGAAGTAATTCTTCCAAGAATGGAGATATCTTTACATTCCAAACGAATAATAATGCCTTCTGTTGTAATCAGCATAATTTCGTTTTCTTCATTGACCGCTTTTACACCAACTACATTTCCGGTTTTTTCTGTAATCTTATAACATTTTACACCTTTACCGCCACGGTTTTGGCAGGTAAATTCTCCAACCGAAGTCCTCTTGCCCATTCCTTTTTCAGAGACAATCAACAGATAATCTCCCTGACAGCTTAACTGCATGCCAATCACTTCATCTTCATCCTGAAGATTAATGCCTCGCACACCCATAGAAACTCTTCCGGTCTGTCTTACATCTGACTCATGGAAACGGATGCACTGTCCGAATTTTGTTACAAGAATCACATCTTTTTTTCCGTCTGTAAATTTAACTTCAATCAGTTCGTCATCATCTCGAAGAGAAATTGCCGCAAGTCCCGTTTTTCTCACATTGCTGTAATCCTCAATCGGTGTCTTTTTGACAACACCTTTCCTGGTTGCCATAAACAGAAATTCTCCGGCTTTGAATTCATTAACCGGAATCACCGCTGTAATCTTCTCTTCTGCCTGAAGGGATAACAGATTTACAATCGCTGTTCCTCTGGCTGTACGGCTTGCTTCCGGAATCTCATAAGCTTTCAGACGATACACACGTCCCATATTCGTAAAGAACATCAGATAATGGTGAGTCGTTGTCATCAACAGTTCTTCCATATAGTCGTTATGAATGGTTGCCATGCCTTTGATTCCCTTACCGCCTCTGTTCTGACTGCGGAAATTATCTACGGTCATACGTTTGATATAACCTAATTTGGTCATGGCAATCACCGTATTTTCTTTTGGAATTAAATCTTCCATGGATAAATCATATTCATCAAAACCAATAGATGTTCTTCTGTCATCTCCGTATTTTTCAGCAATTAATAAAATTTCCTGTCTGATAACACGAAGCAGAAGGTTTCTGTCTCCTAAGATTGCTTTGAGCTCACGGATTTTATTCACCAGCTCATCGTACTCACCCTGCAGACGGGCACGTTCCAGTCCGGTTAATGCACGCAGACGCATGTCTACAATCGCCTGAGCCTGAACTTCTGTCAGTCCAAATGCAGTAATCAATCCTTCTTTGGCTTCCTGTGTATTTTTACTTGCACGGATAATACGAATCACTTCATCGATATTTTCCAGTGCTTTCAAAAGTCCTTCTAAGATGTGGGCTCTTTCCTGCGCTTTATTTAAATCATATTTGGTTCTTCTTGTAACTACATCTTCCTGATGCTGTAAATAATATTTCAGCATATCCAGAAGATTCATCACTTTCGGCTCATTATTTACAAGCGCAAGCATGTTTACCCCAAAGGTATCCTGAAGCTGGGTATGTTTGTATAACTGATTTAAAATAACATTCGCATTTGCATCTCTTCTCAACTCGATACAAATACGCATCCCCTCTCGGTTTGAGTGGTCGTTGATAGAAGTGATTCCATCAATCTTTTTATCTCTTACCAGTTCTGCCATCTTTTCAATCAGACGCGCTTTATTTACCATGTATGGCAGTTCTGTGACAATAATCTGGCTCTTGCCGTTTGGAAGCGTCTCAATATCTGTGACTGCGCGTACTCTGATTTTTCCACGTCCGGTACGGTAAGCTTCTTCAATTCCTCTTGTTCCAAGAATCATAGCTCCTGTTGGGAAATCCGGACCTTTTACGATGGATAAAATTTCATCCATCCCGGTATCTCGATCCTCTTCCACATAGTTGTCAATAATTTTAACAACCGCAGAAATGGTTTCTCTTAAATTGTGCGGTGGAATATTTGTTGCCATACCAACCGCAATACCGGAAGTTCCGTTTACTAAAAGATTCGGGTAACGGGACGGCAGTACCACCGGCTCTTTTTCTGTTTCATCAAAGTTCGGTGCAAAATCAACTGTATTCTTGTTGATATCTGCAAGCATTTCCATGGAAATTTTACTCAGCCTTGCTTCTGTATAACGCATAGCAGCTGCGCCATCACCATCCACAGATCCAAAGTTTCCATGACCGTCTACAAGCGGATATCTTGTAGACCAGTCCTGAGCCATGTTTACCAACGCTCCATAAATTGAACTGTCACCGTGAGGGTGATATTTACCCATCGTATCACCTACGATACGAGCACATTTTCTATGTGGCTTATCCGGTCCATTATTCAATTCAATCATTGAAAACAGAATTCTTCTCTGTACCGGCTTTAAGCCATCTCTTACATCGGGAAGCGCACGAGATGCAATAACACTCATTGCATACTCAATGTACGACTCTTCCATTTTTTTCTGCAGGTCCACCTCGTGAACTTTATCAAAAATATTATCTTCCATTCGTCTCTCCTTAACTCTGTTTAAGTCAATTTAACATCATATGCTGACCAGAATCACGCACCAAGTCTCACAGACGTTCGACTTGAACAATCTATTCACGCATCAAACTTAAATATCAAGGTTCTTGACATATCTTGCATTTTCCTCGATAAACTCACGTCTAGGCTCTACTTTATCACCCATAAGTGTCTTAAATGTTAAATCCACTTCTGAAGAAGTTTCTTCATCCATAACAACTTTTAACAAAATACGGCGTTCTGGGTCCATTGTTGTCTCCCATAACTGCTCTGCATCCATCTCTCCAAGACCTTTATAACGCTGTATACGATTATTGCCGTCACGTCCGATTTCGTTAAGAATCTCATCCTGTTCTTTTTCTGAATAAGCATAATACACTTTTTTATTCCGTTCAATCTTAAACAAAGGTGGCTTTGCAAGATATACATGTCCCTGTTTAATCAGCTCCGGCATGAAACGATATAAAAATGTCAGAAGCAGGGTTGCAATATGTGCACCATCGACATCGGCATCCGTCATGATAATGATTTTATTATATCTGAGCTTGCTGATATCAAAATCTTCGTGAATTCCTGTTCCGAAAGCCGTAATCATCGCTTTGATTTCCGCATTTGCATAAATTCTGTCCAGACGCGCTTTCTCTACATTCAGAATTTTACCTCGAAGTGGAAGAATCGCCTGAGTCGCACGGCTTCTTGCAGTCTTTGCAGAACCACCGGCAGAATCACCCTCTACGATGTAAATTTCGCACTTAGACGGGTCTTTATCCATACAATCTGCCAGCTTTCCAGGAAGAGACATTCCCTCAAGCGCAGTTTTTCTTCTGGTTAAATCTCTGGCTTTTCTTGCTGCATCTCTGGCTCTCTGTGAAAGCACAGATTTTTCTATAATGATTTTTGCAACTGCAGGATTCTGCTCTAAATAGATCTCAAGCTGATTGGCTACGATATTATCCACCGCACCTCTTGCTTCGCTGTTTCCAAGTTTCTGTTTTGTCTGTCCTTCAAACTGAGGGTCTTCAATCTTGACACTGATGATTGCAGTTAATCCCTCACGAATATCTTCACCGGAAAGATTCGCATCGCTGTCTTTTAATAATTTATTCTTTCTTGCATACTCATTAAAGGTTTTTGTCAGTGCATTTCTAAAACCAACTACATGCGTTCCGCCTTCCGGAGTTGTAATATTATTTACAAATCCATAAGTGTTTTCTGTGTAGGAATCATTATGCTGCATTGCAACTTCTACCATAACTCCGTCTTTTGTTCCCTCAAAATATAAAATCTCTTCGTAAAGAGCTGTAGTACTTTTATTTAAATACTGCACAAATTCCCGGATTCCGCCTTCATAGTGAAAAACTGTTTCTTTTGGTTCTTCCCCACGATTATCTTTTGCAATAATTTTAAGACCTTTTGTCAAAAAAGCAATTTCACGGAATCTGTGTTTCAATGTATGAAAATCAAATACGGTCTCCTCAAAAATTTCAGGATCCGGATGGAACGTAACCATTGTTCCGGTCTTTTCCGAGTCACAATCCCCAATGACTTTTAGTTTATAAATAGTTTTTCCACGTTCATAACGCTGACGGTAAATTTTACCCTCATGATAAATCGTAACCTCAAGCCAGGTCGACAGTGCATTTACAACAGATGCACCTACACCATGCAGACCGCCGGATACTTTATATCCGCCACCGCCGAATTTTCCTCCGGCATGAAGAATTGTAAATACAACCTCTACCGCAGGGATTCCCGCTTTATGATTAATTCCTACCGGAATACCTCGTCCATTATCAATAACCGTAATCGAATTATCTTTGTTAATTGTAACTTCTACTGTATCACAATAACCGGCCAGCGCCTCGTCTACCGCATTATCCACAATCTCATACACAAGGTGATGCAGACCTCTGGATGAAGTACTGCCAATATACATACCCGGTCTCTTTCTTACTGCTTCCAGACCCTCCAGTATCTGAATCTGGTCGGCTCCATACTCTGTTTTAATTTCTGTGTTCATCCAATTCCTCCTGTTTCCCTGATATCAGTTAACGATGGTTCCGTCTACTACTTTGAAAAGTTTATTTATCTCAAACCTGCTGTTCACAAATTCATCCAGACCCGTACAGGTAATCATGGTCTGAATATTTTTGATGCTCTCCAGAAGATAATTCTGCCTGTTCACATCAAGTTCTGATAATACATCATCCAGCAGCAAAATGGGAACATCTTTAATTTTTCTTTCTACCAGATGAATTTCTGATAATTTCAATGACAAGGCTGCTGTACGCTGTTGTCCCTGAGAACCGTATTTTCTAATGTCGATATGATTTATTTTAACACACATATCGTCTCTGTGGGGACCCGATGATGTGTTTTTAAATTTAAAATCTTTTTCTCTGTTTTTAAGCAGTATTTCCAGAAACTGTTCTTCTTCCACATTGGGCTCATAAATCAGCTCAATCTGTTCTTTTTCTCCTGTAATACTGCTATGTATCCGCTGTATCACTTCATTCATCTCACGAACAAATTCACGTCTGCTTCGAATTACCGAGGCTCCATAGCGAACAAGCTGTTCGTCCCAGATATCCAGCGTACTCTTAAGACTTTCTTTTTGTGCAATATCTTTTAACAATTTATTGCGCTGATTTAAAATGTGATTGTACTGAAACAAATCCGACAAATAGATTTTATTAAGCTGACATAATTCTGAATCAAGAAATCTCCGGCGCTCACCTGGACCATTTTTTATAATATTTAAATCTTCCGGTGAGAAAAATACAATATTCACAATCCCCAGAAGTTCTTTTGCTTTACGGATTGGAATCCCGTCAATTGCAATTCCTTTCGCTTTATTTTTTTTCAAATGCATATCTATTCTGTGGGAAATGCCCCCTTTGTTTATTCTGAGCTTGATATGCGATTCATTTTCATGAAACCGAATCATCTCACGGTCTTTACTTCCTCTATGTGACTTTGTTGTTCCACAAAGATACACAGCTTCAAGGATATTTGTTTTTCCCTGTGCATTGTCGCCGTAAAAAATATTGGTTCCCTTGTCAAACCGCAAAGATAAAAACTCATAATTTCTAAAATCCTTTAATTCCATTGATTCAATATACATCTGTACACCTGTCGCTATTTCACAATTTTAATTTCCTGTCCATCATAAGCTACAACATCACCGTCATACAGTTTCCTGCCTCTTCTTGTATCTACTTCTCCATTTACGGTTACAAGACCATCCTGAATAACGTATTTTGCCTCCACTCCGTCTTCTACTAGATTAGCTGCTTTTAGTGCCTGACCTAATTTTATAAATTCATCTCTTAATTTTATAATTTCCATGTTTTGTCCTTTCTGCGTTAATACACTTCCGGAGTCTTTCTGTGCTTCCGATTATCTTCCGACAGAATTAAAGTTTACCGGAAGAATGAGATATACATATTGTCCTGCATCATCACGAATAAAGCAAGGTGCTTTTGGATTCATGAGATAAATATGGATTTCTTCATCATCAATGACCTTTAGTGCATCAATTAAAAATTTTGGATTAAAACCAATCATAATATCTTTTCCCATTTTGTTAATGTCGATGTCTTCTTTCATCGAACCAATCTGAGAGTCGATCTGGAGTTCCATACCCTCATCGTTAATTGTAATAATAATTGGTTTTTTATCTCCTTCTTTTACAAGAAGAGGTGCACGGTCAATACTATCTAAAAATTCTTTTTTGTTCAGTGTTACCTTTGTTTCGTAATCACTGGACAACATCTGGTCAATCTTGAAATATTCTCCCTCAATTAATCTCGAAACAACTTTTGTATTGTCAAATTCAAACAGAATATGATTTTCAGCAAAATAGATATCCACCATGTCTTCTGTCTCACCGGATAAAATCTTACTGATTTCATTTAAAGTTTTTCCCGGAACAACCACTTTCTTGTCAGAACATTCATTCTTTAACGGAATCTTTCGGATTGAAATACGATGTCCATCAAGGGATACGACTCTCAATGTGTTGTTGGCAATCTGAAATAATTCACCTGTCATCAGTTTATTGTTTTCATTTACTGCGATAGAAAAGATGGTTTGACGAATTAATTCTTTTAATGTGAACTGTGAAATCTGAACACCTTCATTTTTTTCGATAAATGGCAGATAAGAGAAATCTTCACCTGACTGTCCCGGAATATTAAATTTCGCTTTTTCACAAGTAATGGTTGTGTTTTGTTTTTCGTCTGTCACAATTGTAACATCATTATCAGGTAATTTTCTAACAATTTCTGAAAAGATTTTCGCATCAAGAGCAACGATTCCTTTTTCTTCGATAGAACCCTCTACAATTGTCTCAATTCCAAGTTCCATATCATTTGATGTAAATTTGATAATATTGGCAGATGCATCAATCAGGATACACTGTAAGATTGGCATTGTCGTTTTTGAAGGAACTGCCTTCATGACAATGTTTACACTTTTTAGTAACTCAGACTTTGAACAGATTAATTTCATAATGTGGATAACTTCCTTTCTGTGAAAATGGTTTTGCTATAAACATATATATATATAATATATTAATAGTAGTAGTAGTAGGGGATGTGGATAATGTGGATAACTCTTGAAACCCTTGTAAATAAAGGGCTTAAGGGGTGTTGACAATGTGGATAACTATGTGGATAACTTGTGGATAACTCAAAATCAATGTGGATAACTTTTCTGCTTAAACAACTTAAAAAGTACTTAAAAAAAAGTTATCCACATTTTTCACCGAGTTATCCACATAGTTATCCACAAAAAAATGGCAGTTATCCACATTTTTTTTCGAGTTATCCACATTTTTGACACCCAAAATGTGGATAACTATGTCAATTTTCAAGAGAAGTGTGGATGAAGATTAATTTTTTAATTTTATTTAAGCGAATTTTTAGCTGGATTAATCTTCTTTTTAAGTATATTAATCACTTCTCTGGTTTCTTCAGAATACTGAACTTCTTTTTCGATTCGTTTGATTCCGTTCATAATGGTACTATGGTCACGTCCCCCAAGCTTGTCACCGATGATTTTCAAGGTGATATCAGTCATTTGACGGCAGAGGTACATGGCAATTTGGCGCGGATAAGTGATTTGAGAGCTTCTCTTGTTTCCTATTAAATCACTGGCGGATAAATCAAAGTGTTCAGCAACCGTACGGATAATGATTTCAGGGGTTACGACCCTCATCTCTTCATCCGGAGAAATGATGTCTTTTAAGACTTTTTCAGCCAGAGCGAGGTTAATTTCACAGTTTTCCAGATTGGCAAATGCCATGATCTTATTGAGAGATCCCTCTAATTCACGGATGTTTGAGGTAACGTTCTTTGCGATGTACTCAATGACATCATCATCAATATAATAGCCGTCAAGTTCTTCTTTTTTCTTAAGAATCGCCATTCTTGTCTCGTAGTCAGGAGCTGAAATATCAACGATTAAGCCCCATTCAAAGCGGGAACGAAGGCGGTCTTCTAAGATTTCCATATCTTTCGGAGGTTTATCAGAAGATATGATAATCTGTTTTTTTGCACCGTGAAGTGCATTAAAGGTGTGGAAAAACTCTTCCTGTGTGGATTCTTTTCCTACAATAAATTGAATATCGTCAATCATCAGAACATCAATGTTGCGATATTTCTCCCGAAACTTAGTCATGGTCATATCTGCATTATTACCACTGCGGATAGATTCAATCAATTCATTTGTAAAAATTTCACTTGTAACGTACAATACCCGCGTTTCTGGGTTTTTCTGCAGAATAAAATGTGCAATTGAATGCATTAGATGTGTTTTTCCAAGACCAACGCCACCGTAGATAAACAGTGGATTATAAGCTTCTCCTGGGGATTCAGCAACCGCAACGGACGCTGCATGTGCCATTTTATTGTTGCTTCCGACTACGAAAGTATCAAATGTATAGCGGGGATTTAAGTTTGCACGCTCAACATTTTCATTAATAATAGTTGAGGGAGCTTGTACTGTTTCAGATGGAATATCTTTTGGCTCGATTAGGGCAATTTCATATTCTTCTCCGGTTGCCTCAGAAATGGCTACTTTTAATGGAAGAAGATAACGGTTAGTAATATAGTTGATACCAATCAGCCCGGTAGGGACTACAATTGTCACTTCATTGTCCTCAACACTGTGGACAGTAAGCGTTTCAAGCCATGTTTTGAAAGAAATATCAGAGAGCTGATGTTCCTCTCTGATGGTATTAAGAATATCCGTCCATTTTTCTTGTATTGGATGCATGGTGTATCTCCTGTGTTTAAGTAAATATAAAACAACGTAACAATAGAAAGTGCGAAAAATACACTTTCTATCAAAATACTACAAGTTTTGTATTTATCTATTCTATAATAAATTGGGACTTTTATCAACCGTTTAATCACAAAAATGTGGAAAACTATGCGAAAAATGTGGAAAACTTTTCCCAATGTGGATAATGTGGATAACTTGCAAAAAAGCAATGTGGATAATGTGGATAACTCGAAAAAAGGCATTATTTGCAACCAGTAAATGTGGATAATGTGGATAACTTCTTTCCACATTATCCACACGCTAAAACCCTTGATTTTAAAGGATTTTTTAAAAACCAAAAAAAGTTATCCACATTTTTTTTGAAGTTATCCACAAAAAAAGGTCGAGTTATCCACATTTTTTTTGAAATATTATGTAAACCAAAAAATGTGGATAACTTTGTGGATAACTTTTTTAAAGAGTGGAAAAATTGAAAAGTTATCCACAAAATGTGGATAACTTGCAAAAGTGAAAATGTGGA
>ERZ838225.2279-NODE-2279-length-10642-cov-2.663927_pt1 | contig 10642 bp, 7 predicted proteins | sample MGYA00519684_ERZ838225 | MGnify/ENA primary metagenome ERZ838225 (study PRJEB31850, sample SAMEA3708829) | human gut metagenome | biome: human gut; feature: human-associated habitat; material: faeces | place: China | collected 2014 ...
GGAGGCCACCACGTCCGGCAGAATCTGCCGGCCTGCCAGACCCATGAAGAAAACCAGGGCAATGGTTAACATGTAAATGGAAGTGCCCCAGAACATGCCCTGGGTTGCGGCCTTTTTGCTCTTGGCAGCAAAGGCCCTCTGCCACATCTCGGCTCCTGCCAGGGTAAATACCAGATAGGTGACAATGTCGCCCAGGATACTGCCGTTGATATGAGGCACCAGGTAGGATTTGTCCAGGTTCTGCCAGAAGGAGGAAAAACCGCCCAGATAACGAATGCTGGAAAAGGGAATCAGGATGTAGACAAAGATAATCAGCATGAAAAACTGGAGCACGTCCGTGTACACCACGCCGAAGAGACCGGATGCAGCGGTATAGATGATGAAGATGAGAGTGGCTGCCAGGGCGCCGGCTTCATAGCTGATGCCGAATTCATTTCCCAGCATCTTGATGATGGTGGCGGTGGCAGTCACCTGGGCAGCCACTGTGCCCATCATGGTGAAGACAATCATGAAAGCCAGGATACAGCGGGCAGTGCTGTTGAACCTGTAGTTGAAAAGTTCCGGTATGGAGTTGATGTTTCTGGTGAAGCCAACCTCCTGTATGCGTCCGGCGATGGCTGAGAAGATAAACATGCCGATGAGATAGGGGATAGCGGTCATAACCGCCTTAAAGCCCGTGGTATAGGCAATGCCCGCACGTCCCATCATGGCGCTGCCTCCGATGATGGACGCGCACACAGTGGCAGTCAGCACAAAGGGGCCCAGGGTTCTGCCTGCAACGTAGTAATCGCCTGTATTCTTGATTCGTTTGACGAACCATACGCCCACAAAAAGCATGCCTATCATGTAGAGGACAATGATGACCAGATCCAGGTTGGTAAGTTCATGCATAAATCAGATCTCCTTTCGTTGGGGAGCCGCCTTGGGAGGGGGAGGTGATGAAAAATATCTTTGGATGTATTCAGTTTTAGGTAAAGGAAAAGAACGGACTTAACAAAAGAAACCGTCTGCATGGATGCAGACGGAAAAGTATACGACAATACAGCAAAATGATTTACCAGAATGTCCCTGTCCCTCTTCCGCCTATGAGATTAGCTGCCGGGTTCGGGAAAGAAAGGTTCCCTATCATCCGGGAGCCGCGACAGGCTCAGACGGATGAATACACCCCTAAAAATCGGTTCTCCCACTGCTGCATAGCAGCATTAAGCGACTTGGTGATTATGTTAACATTATCTTAACATTAATATATCACAGAAACAGGAGCGTGTAAAGAAATAACCTGTCAGATGCAGCCCATATTCTGTCAGATTCAACTCAGATCCTGTCAGATTCAACTCGACATATCCGGCATTTAGCGTATAATAGATACAGGTATGAATTAAATAAGACAGCCGGCGGCAATGGAATTTTGACGGCCTGGCTGTATCTGGAGGTATTATGTAATGGAAACGGGACCTATACGGGTGGCAATCATGGCAGACACCCATGGAGTGCTCCGGCCGGAGGTGGAAAGGATTCTGGAAACCTGCGATGTGATTGTCCATGCGGGGGACTTTGACAATCAGATGCTGTATCATAAGCTGAATGTGAACCAGCCACTGTACGCGGTAAGGGGAAATAACGACAGGGGATGGTCGGGGGGACTTGGTCAGGTGAACCGGTTTGAAATCGGAGGGGTTAAATTCATTATGGCCCATGAGAGAGTGGATATCCCCAGCGTGCTTAAGGATATTCAGGTGGTCATATTCGGCCATTCTCATATGTATTATCAGCAGGAAATCAGCGGAAGGCTTTGGCTGAATCCGGGAAGCTGCGGTTATAAGCGTTTTACCCTGCCCCTTTCCATGGCCGTGATGACCATTGAGGAAGGAACGTATGAGGTGGAGACCGTCTGGCTGGAACATGGGTACGGGACGCCGGGAGCAGCCACCAGCCAGAGGGAAAAGGCCAAAGCCAGCAAGTATGAAAAGCATCAGAAACGCTATAAGCAGAAGCAGGCAAAGGGCGAGGGCCAGACGGATAAGGCAAAGGGCGCGGTTATGGCAGCCAGATACGGGGGACGGCCGGCAGCCAAGCGGGAAGCCGTCAAACCCGTCCCGGACCAGGAAAAGGAATACCTGTTCCTCATAGCGAAAATCTTACGCCTGAGAAAGGCCGGTGAATCCAGGGAATGGGTCATCCGGAACCTGGGGGAGAATTTCAGGCTGGCAGCAACCATCTATGATATATGCGAAAAAAAGCCGGACGCAAATGCCCGGCAGATTTTAGAACTGTTATTGGAACAAATCTCGTTTTAGTGAAAACGCTTCCCGGTGGAAGCAGGTATACCGGCACAGCAAGTCAGGATAAAAGTGACCGCATGACATGGGCATAGATTTCCTGGCTTTTTGTTTTCCAGGTATTGCACATGGCTTCTGCCTGCTCCCTGTCAGGGACGGATAAATCCAGCCGGATAAGGGTCGTCTTATTTTCGCGGACTTCACAGTGGACAATGTAGTCCTGATTGGTCCCCTTGTAGAAGTCGGCCGTTGTTCCCACCTCCTCCCGGAGGCGGAACTTGTTCTCCTTGAGGTACTGGTCCATGTCCTCAATGATGGCAGTGGATATGTTCTTGCCGAAGAAGTTAAGGGTTTCCTCCCCTTCCCTGGTGATGTCATACCGGGTGCTGTTGTGGCTGGCCTCCTTGTGGACCAGGCCGGCGTCTTCCAGCTCATTTAAGGCCTGCTGGAGGGTGAAATAGGTGGTGTATTCATGCTCTGTGAAAAAGTTGGTGAGCTGGGCGTTCGTCAGGGGGAAGTTCACCTGCTTCAACATATAGAGATTCATCAGTTTGTACAAGGTCATAGGTTCAGTAAGCATATCACACACGCTCCATCAGGGTTTTCTTATTATTTTCTAATGTGGTCCTTTACCGCGCTGCTGACTACATCTGCCACACGGGGATCAAAGGCTTCGGGAAGTATGTTCTCGTCGTTTAAATCCTTCCCGTCCACCAGTCCTGCAATGGCTTCGGCGGCAGCCAGTTTCATTTCCTCGGTGATGGCAGAAGCACGGCCTTCCAGCGCGCCCTTAAAGATTCCGGGGAAAACCACCACGTTGTTTACCTGGTTGGGAAAGTCGGAACGGCCGGTCCCGACCACACGCGCCCCGGCAGCCTTTGCCAGGTCAGGCATGATTTCCGGTACAGGGTTTGCCATGGCAAAGAGGATGGCGTCCTTATTCATGGATGCCACCATGTCCTGGGTCACGATTCCGGGAGCAGACACGCCCACGAAGATGTCAGCGCCCTTCATGGCGTCTGCCAGGGTACCGGTCCTGTGATCCAAGTTGGTCACGTCCATCATCTTTTCCTGCATCCAGTTCAGGTCATCTGCGCCCCTGCTCAGGATGCCGCTCCTATCGCACATGGTAATATGGGCGAATCCATAGGTCAGCAGCAGCTTTGTGATAGCAATGCCCGCGGAGCCGGCGCCGTTTACTACCACGCGGCAATCTTCCTTCTTTTTGCCGGTCAGCTTAAGGGAGTTGATGACGCCGGCCAGGACCACAATGGCAGTGCCGTGCTGGTCGTCGTGGAACACCGGGATGTCCAGTCTCTCTTTTAATGCCTCCTCTATCTCAAAGCATCTGGGGGCCGAGATGTCCTCCAGGTTAATGCCGCCAAAGGCGGGAGCGATGCGCACAACGGTCTCAATGATTTCCTGGGTGTCCTGGGTATCCAGGCAGATGGGGAAGGCGTTGACACCGCCGAATTCCTTAAAAAGCACAGCCTTTCCCTCCATGACAGGCATTGCTGCCAGAGGACCTATGTTGCCCAGGCCCAGTACGGCGCTTCCGTCGGATACAACGGCAATGGTGTTGGATTTGATGGTATACCGGTAAGCCGCCTCCGGGTCGGCGGCAATCACCTTGCAGGGCTCGGCAACGCCCGGGGTATAGGCAAGGGCCAGGTCTTCCCTGGAGGCGACCTTTGCTTTTGATGTGGTTTTAAGTTTTCCCTTCCATTCCTCGTGGAGCAGCAGTGCTTTCTCATTGGTTGTCATAATCCGTTCCGTCCTTTTCATTATCATAGTAGAAACACAAAAATGCATTTTTATATATCATAACAATTTTGTAAGTGTTTATCAAGTTCCTTTTGAAATTGGTGCGGTTTGACAAACCTGCATTTTTGTAATCATCTGGGTATGGCGGCGCTTGTGCGGCGGTGCGAACCGGGGGAGGGGGAGAGCAAAAAAGGAAAATGGAAGAACATGGAACCCATGGTTTGTACAAAAGATGTAATTAAAACTTTTAAAACCACCCAAAATGTGATATCATGTTACGTAAGTGTGGACATTTTACACAGAAGGATAAAGATACAGGTGGTACTATGAGGGAACGTATTAACCGTCTGGCCAGGGGAATCATTGACAATGGTTCGCCGGAGCTGGTGCTGACACCGGAACGGGTGGAGGCTTCGGTTCCCGCGGGTGAGGTCATCCGTGGCGAGATATTGGTGAGCAGCGGCAATAACCTGCATATAAAAGGGCTGGTGTATTCCAGCCATGAAAGGGTCCGGGTGGTGAACAGTGCTTTTGGCGGGCTCCGCAACCGGATTATATATGAAGTCAACGTGGGTTTTTCAGAGCATGGAGACGAAATCAAGGGATCTTTTTACCTGGTCACCAATGGCGGTGAGAGGGAGATTCCTTATTCTTTGCGCGTACAGGCCGGCGATTCAGGGGAGGTTCTGGGAAACTTAAAGACTCCCAGGGACTTTGCGGTGCTGGCTAAGAAGGACCTGGAAAAAGCGCTGAGGATGTTTGAGTATCAGGATTTTACAGAGGCCCCCTTCATGCAGGATTCCCGGGTCCGTACCATCTATGACGGGCTAAAGGGAAGGGCCGGCAGAAGAAATCTGCTGGAGGAATTCCTGGTGGCCCTGCAGGTGAAGGAACCGGTAAAGCTTACGCTGGAGACCGGAACCAGGACCTATGAGAATCTGACCGGAATCGCGGAAGATTATATAGATATTTCGGCAGGAACCTGGGGGTATGTGTCGGCGGACATAACAGCGGATGCTCCCTTCATTGAACTGGGGACCTCCCGTATTACAGACCAGGATTTTGTCCAGGGCCGGTGCAGGGCGGGATACCGCATTATACCGTCCAGGCTTCACAGGGGAAGGAATTTTGGGTGCATCCGCATTAAATCCATGGGGGAGGAATTCCTTCTTTCCGTGGAGGCGGAGGGGCATCACGGGGCCGGCGGCGCTGAGCGGGAATCCGGGGCGGACCGCTTCATGGACCATGGGAGCTTATATAAATACCTGGCTCTGCGTCTGGACTATGAGGCAGGGGTTTATGAGCCGGCCCTTCTACTGAACCAGATGATGAAGGAGACAGAGCACCTCAGGGCTGATTTTCCAGGGGATGCGAGAGCCAAGCTGATACAGGCAGAACTTCTTATATTAAACGGCAGGGAGGACAATGCCTCCCTGGCTTTAGACGACGCCAGGGACCATGTGCTGGCCCACAGGGAAGAGCAGGTTGAATTATACTGCTTCTACCAGTATCTGCGCCTGGAAATCAAGCCGTCTGTCCAGCAGAAGGAATCCCTGGTCCGCTATATACGCAAGCTTTTATGGGAGGATGGGGAGATACGGCCCTATCTCTTCCTGATGCTGATGAAGTTGGACGAAACCATGGCCCAGAATCCTCTGGAGCTGTACCGGTCCATGGCATCCCTTTTCAATCAGGGCTGCAGCAGCCCGTTCCTCTATGCATCGGCCTGCCGTCTGATGGAAGCCCATCCGGATTTGTTTGTGCGACTGGGCGATTTTGAGATACAGGCGCTGTATCTGGGTGTACAGAAAGGAATCGTCAGCCGTTTGACCGCCCTGAGGGCAGCGGGACTGGCACTGGGGCTTAAGCATTACAGAAAGCTGGTGGAACGCTTATTTGCAAAGCTGTACCAGACATATGAGGAGCAGGAGATTCTGGAGGCCGTGTGCAGCCTGCTCATCAAAGGGGACCGCAAGGAAAGGGACGCATTTGCCTGGTACGAGAAGGCCCTGGAACAGGGGGTAAACCTGACCAGGCTCTACGAGTATTTCCTCTATTCACTGCCGGAGGATTACGGACACCTGCTGCCTAAGGAGGTGCTGCTGTATTTCTCCTATGATAAGGATTTGAACAGGCACAGCCGCCAGATGCTCTACCGGAACATATTGGAATACATGAACCCTTCCGCGGAGCTGTACCAGAACTACACCAGGCATATGGAGCAGTTTGCCATGGAACAGCTGTTCCAGTCCAGAATCAACCGATCCCTGGCCGTTATTTACGAACACATGATTTATAAGGATATGATAGACAGCCGGGTGGCCAGGGTTCTTCCCGGCATCCTTAAGTCCTGCCGCATCCGGTGCGGGGATTCCAGAATGAAGTATGTCATTGTCCGCTATGAGGAGCTGGAGGATGAGGAAGCATTTTTGCTGGAAGACCAGTCTGCATATGTGCCTCTGTTTTCCGAGCGCAGCGTCCTCCTGTTCCAGGATGCCTACGGCAACCGGTATCTGGACGTGAAACACTGGAAGGTGTCTGTCATGGACCGTCCGGAGCTGCTGGCCCAGTGCTATGAGGTATATCCGGACCATCCCATGCTCAAGCTTTCCGAATGCAGGGATATTGTGAACCGCGGGGTGGAAACGGACGAGGAGGCAGCGCTGCTGGAAGAGATCGTGACTCAGATGCATTTGAGCCCTGTCTTTGAGGGCAGGCTGATGCAGGCGGTGACGGATTATTACTGCCAGAAGGCGTCTGAGGATAAGGACGGCGACGGTGTATTTAACTGCGCCTATCTGGTGCAGATTGATAAAAGGCCCATGGCTGCCAGGCAGAGACAGCAGATATGCGAGACCCTAATCAGCCAGAATTATATGCGGGAAGCTTATAATATGATTCGGGATTACGGAAGCCAGTATATATCCACGCCGCGGCTGATGAAGCTGTGCACCAAGACCATTCTGATGAACCTGTTTGACCAGGACGAGCTGCTTTTGGGCCTGTCCCATCAGGTATTTTGCCAGGGGTGCTATGACAGCGTGATCCTGGACTATCTGTGTGAGCATTTCAACGGAACCGTATCCCAGATGTATGAGGTGCTGATTCAGGGCGTCAGGGAGCATGTGGAGACATATGACCTGGAGGAGCGGCTGCTGGGGCAGATGCTGTTTACCGGCTGCTGCGACCAGATGGATTCCGTGTTTGAACTGTACATGAAACGAAAGACCACAAAGGAAATGGTGGTGAAGGCGTATTTTACCCAGAAGAGTGTCCAGTACTTCCTGGAAGAAAAGGATATGGACCAGAGGGTGTTTGAATATCTGAAGCAGGCAGTGGGCAATACCTTTGACAAGGACAGGATGCCCACCATCTACCTGCTGGCCCTGACGCGGTATTTTTCCACGCTGGACAAGGTGGATGGGGGGGATGCGGAACTGTTAAAGACCATGACCTCCCTGCTTTTGGAGGAAGGACTGGTATTTCCGTATACCAGAGAGCTGTCAAAGCATATTCCGGTGCCCGAGGACATCATGGATAAGGCCATGGTGGAATACCGGGGAAGGAAGGACGCCCACCCGGAGCTTCAGGTGAGAATTCTGCCCGAGGAAACAGGATTTCACAGCGAGGACATCCGCCGCGTTTACCAGGGGATTTTTGTGAAACAAAAGGTACTCTTTGAGGGAGAGATCATGGAGTACAGGATATATGACTATCTGGACGGACACCGCAGGCTTGCGGCAGAGGGACAGGTGGAGTGCGACCATAAGCTGGAGGGAAAGGAGAACAGCCGTTTTGCCTGCCTGAACGAGATGGGAGCAGCAATCAAAGACAGGGATGACAGCAGGCTTTTAAACGCGATGGAAGATTATCTCAAGAAGTCGGCGGCGCTTGGCAGGCTGTTTCCCATGGAGTAATGGAGGAACTGTCTATGGACGGTCTAGTGATTGGTCTGGATTTAAATGACGACTATACCCAGATATGCTGTTATGATAAAGAAAAGTCGTGGACCATTCCTACGGTCATCTGCCGGAGGAAGGAAGAGGAAGTCTGGCTCTCAGGGGAGGAGGCCTATGCGGCCACTCTGCTGGGAGAGGGAGTTATCGTGGATAAACTTCTTAAGATGGCGGCCAAGGATGGGACATCCACCATCGGAGGCATCTGCTACGGCGGAGGTACGCTGCTTAAGCTGTTCATAGAGAAGATGTTAGGTTATCCCAGAAAGGAATTCGGTACAGATGAGGTGGCGCAGCTGGTCATTACCCTTCAGAGCGTGGACTGCAGGCTGCTTGACACTCTGATGTACTGTGCCGACTATCTGGAGATACCAAGGGACAGGGTCCATGTTATCAGCCATACCGAGGGCTTCATATACTATGTTCTGAGCCAGAAAAAAGAGCTGTGGACCAATCAGGTGGGACTGTTTGAGCTGTCCGGCGAACGCCTGTGCTATTATGAGATGAAGGTGCAGAGGGGTATGCGGCGCAACATGGTCCAGGCGGAGGCCCAGAACCAGGAGGAGGCATTTAACCTGGATATACTGGACTCGCCCTCGGGCAGCCGTCTGGCAGATAAGATACTGACGGCCTGCGGCGAAAAGCTTTTAAACAGGAAACTGTTTTCCACGGTGTTTCTGACGGGTAAGGGCTTTGAGCGCCAGGACTGGGCCGGCGGATTTATGCGGTTAATCTGCAACCGGAGAAAGGTATTTGTGGAGTCCTGTCTCTTTGCCAGGGGGGCGGCTTATAAGGGAGCTGATTATACCCACCAGGAGACCTCCTACCCCTATGTATTTATCTGCGAGGGAAGGCTTAAGGCGGAGGTGTCCTTAAAGGTCATGCGCAGAGGGCGGGAAAACCAGCTGGTGGTTGCTTCCTACGGCGACAACTGGTATGAATCCAAAAGCTCCATGGATTTGATTGTGGACGGACAGAAGGAGATAGAGTTTACCATCAGTCCGCTGGACTCCAAAAAGAAAAAGCTGGTCAGGATTCCGCTGACCGGATTTCCGGAACGCCCTCCAAAGACCACCCGGGTTGAGCTTAAGGTGGCATTTACAGATGAGGGTACCATGACAATGTCTATCCGTGACAAGGGATTCGGGGAGCTGTTCCCATCCTCCGGCGCGGTGGTGAAACAAGAGGTGAATTTATGAGCCTGATACTTTGCAGGCAGGAACCTGTGAAACATCCGTATTATATTGATGTGCTGGGAATCCATATCCATTCCTCCCAGGAGCTGTGTTATATCGTATACAACCATCCGGTTCTGGTGATGGATGATTTCCTGGATGATCTGTTGATTGATTTTATCCGTAAGGATTTGGATATGGATTATCTGGCAGGCCGAATGGAGAAGCTGGTGGAAACCGGCACCAGACCAGAGGAGGTTCTGGCCCTTTTCCTGTCGGAATGCGACTATTACAGCGACAAGGAAATACAGAAATTCAAGCAGACCACAGCGGCTCTGCGCGCCCTGCATCCGGCCCAGTATGAAAAGCAGAGGGCGGATTACATGTTTGGGCAGCAGCAGTATGGCAAAGCAGCGGCCAGGTACGGTAAAATTCTGGAATACCCCAGGGACAAGGTGGTGGAGGACCTGTTTCTGGCAAAGGTCTACAACAACCTGGGAGCCTGTTATGCCATGATGTTCCAGTTTCACAAGGCCCTGAGCTGCTATGACAAGGCCTATGAGCTGGGAAAGGATGATGCTCTGCTAAAACGCATTTATTTCCTCACTGTCTTTGCGCCGGAGCTGGATGTGAAGGACAAGTACCAGTCCGTGTTCACGGATGAGCGCAAGAGAACGTGGAGCGGGGAGATGGACCTGGCCGCGCTGGAGGCAGGACAGGCAGAGGAAGTCAGGGCCCTCAGGGCATTATTTAAAAAGGATCCCATCAAACGGATGAGCGGCGCGGCTGAGATGGTGCGCAGGTGGAAGCAGGAGTACCGGATGATGGTCTGAGTATATATGGCGTGAAAAGGTTCGGAGATTAAGAATACGATAATAACGGAGGTATTACATCATGGCGTTTGACATGGCAAAAGAACATCTGAGAAAGGCCGGCCTGGAGGATCGGATTTATGAGTTCGAGGTATCCAGCGCCACGGTGGAGCTGGCAGCCCAGGCAGTGGGGTGTGAGCCGGCCCGCATCGCCAAGACGTTATCTTTTATGGCGGACCAGAAGGCTGTGCTCATAGTGGCCGCAGGGGATGCCAAGGTGGACAACCATAAATATAAGGAGCAGTTTCATACAAAGGCCAGGATGCTGTCTTTGGACGAGGTGACGGAGATGGTGGGCCACAGCGTGGGAGGCGTGTGCCCCTTTGGCGTGAAGGAAGGAGTATCAGTGTATCTGGACGAGTCCCTTAAACGGTTCGATGTGGTGTACCCGGCCTGCGGCAGCGCCAGCAGCGCAGTAAAGCTTACGATACCTGAGCTGGAGACAGCTTCCGGGTATCTTGGGTGGATTGATGTCTGTAAAGGGTGGAGGGGGGGTGGTAACGTATATAGATATATCTAAAAATCGGAGAAAGTGATATCATATCCTACTTACAGATAGGAAAGCTATTAGAGGATACGGGTCCATTTTCATAAGG
>ERZ838225.2283-NODE-2283-length-10630-cov-2.840662_pt1 | contig 10630 bp, 9 predicted proteins | sample MGYA00519684_ERZ838225 | MGnify/ENA primary metagenome ERZ838225 (study PRJEB31850, sample SAMEA3708829) | human gut metagenome | biome: human gut; feature: human-associated habitat; material: faeces | place: China | collected 2014 ...
ACTTCCAGCAGCGGACCGTTGGCACGTTGCATGGCCTCGAGCTTGTTTTCGGTATTCATTTCAGTCATCGAATATCCCTCACTTACACTCACGTACGGCTCTTCGGATCAAGCGCATCCTTCACGGCGTCACCCATCATGATGAAGGCAAGCACAGTGATGGCAAGTGCCGCGGACGGGTAGAACAGCACCATCGGATCGGTCTGCAGGTTGGTCTGTGCGCTGGAGATATCGCCACCCCAGCTCACCGTGGTGGTCGGCAGACCGACGCCAAGGAAGCTTAGGGTTGCTTCGGCCACGATGTAGGAGGCCAGCGAAGTGGTGGCGATGACGATGATCGGGGCCAAGGAGTTCGGCAGGATATGGCGGAACAGATTCCTGGCAGGCGTGGAGCCGAGGGCCGTGGAGGCGGTGTTGAATTCGAGGTTCTTCGATTCCAGCACGGCGCTTCGGGCGATACGGCATACGCCGACCCAGCCGAAGAGCGTCAACACCAGCACGATCTTCCAGATGGACTTGGAGGTCTTGAACATCTGGAGCACCACGATGGCGCCGAGCAGCATAGGCAGGGCGAAGAAGATGTCGGTGATACGGCTCAGCACCGCGTCGACCCAGCCGCCGAAGAAGCCGGCGACGGCACCGATCAGGGTACCGACAATCACGACTAGTAGCGTGGAGAGCACGCCGACGGACAGTGAGGTACGGGTGCCGTAGACCACGCGGGTGTACACGTCGCAGCCCTGCAGGTCGTAGCCGAAGGGGTGTCCAGCGGAGGCGGGGCTCAAGGAGTTGCCCAGATCGCAGGCGTTCGGATCCTGCTTGGTGAACAGACCGGGGGCGATGGCCACCACGATGATGAACAGGATCAGCAAGCCGGAGATGATGAACAGCGGGTTGCGGCGCAGGGTTCGCCATGCGTCGGCCCACATGCTGGTGGCCGGTGCGGATTCGTCGACGGAATCGACGTCCTGCAACGGGGTCTCGTCGAGAGGAGCTACGTAACGGTCCTGACCGGGCAGGGTTTCCATGAAGTATTCGGTTCCTGGCTCGCCGGTCTCGTTGAGCTCGTTTTCAGTGGTTTCGTTTGCCATGTGACTCACTCCTCCCTATCACGCGTAACGGATACGCGGATCGAGGGCCGCGTACAGCATGTCGACAACGAGGTTGCACACTACGAAAATCAGCATAAGCAACGTGACGATGGACACCACCAGGTTTGCCTCGCCCTTCAGAATGGACTGGTAGGTGAGGAAGCCGATGCCGTGGATGTTGAAGATCTGCTCGGTGATCATGGCACCACCCATCAGGGCGCCGATGTCCTGGCCGAGGTAAGTGACGACTGGAATCAGGGAGTTACGTAACACGTGGCGCAGCATGACCTGACCGTTCGACATGCCCTTGGCGCGTGCGGTGCGCACGTAATCCTCGGCGATGTTGGAGGAGATTTCGGAGCGGGTCAGTCGGATGATATAGGCCATCGACACCGAACCGAGCACCATGGCCGGCATGAGCAGATCAAGGAAGCCGGGGTCGGCGCCTGCCGTCACCGGCAATATCGCCCACTGAATACCAAAGACATATTGCATGACGAAGCCGGTGACGAAGGTCGGCACGGAAATAAGCAGCAGAGAGACGATCAGGATGACGGTGTCGTACCACTTGCCCTTCTTGAGGCCCGAGATAATGCCGAAGACGACACCGAAAATCGCCTCGAACACGAACGCCATCAAGCCGAGCCTGATGGTGACCGGGAAGGCGCGGGTGATTTCGTCGAGAACGGGCTGGCCGGCGAAGGTATCGCCGAAGTTCAGGGTCAGTGCATTCTTCAGGTAGATAAAGTACTGAACGATGAACGGCTGGTCGAGATGGTATTCTGCGCGGATCTGGGCTGCGACGGCCTCATTGACGGGCTTGTCTCCGAACATGGCCTTGACAGGGTCGCCCGGCAGGGCGAATACAAGGGCATATACCAGAAGAGTCGTACCGAGAACCACGGGAATCATCTGCAGAATGCGTCGCAGAAGATACTTACCCATACGGTTGCTCCTTATTTCCTAGACCGGCCAGAAAGGGTATAGTACGCCCCCGCCGGTCGATAAATACTCCGACAGTTTACCGCATGCCCGGACTGTGATATGTAAATTTGCGTTAACGCAAGGTTTGAGATTGGGCAATGTTGGTGGATATGTCCATGGTTGCGGTCGGATAGTGGATACTTTAACTTGGTTCCCGATGGCGTGAGCAAGCACCCCCTCACACAACAAAAAGGGCGGGGATCTTGCGATCCTCGCCCTTTATTTCCGAACTACCTAACGGTATCCGTTCAGTGAGTCAGACTCACTTCTTGGACATCTCGGTGTAGGTCGGGAGGTTCTGCCAATCGAAGGCGTAGCCGGACTTCACGTTGAGGGAAGCCACACCGGAGGCGTTGGAGTAGTACAGCGGGATGGCCGGAAGGTCGTTGAGGAGGATTTCCTCAGCCTGCTGGTACAGCTTGTTGGCGTCATCGACGGACTTGGCGGCAGCGGCCTGCTTGCACATGTCGTCGAAGGCCGGGTTCTTGTAGTCACCATCGTTGGAGCCGTTGCCATCAGCAGCAGCGGTGGAGTACAGCTGCCACAGGTAGTTCTCGGCGAACGGGTAGTCAGGCTGCCAGCCGGTACGGAAGGCGCCCTTCATCTGACGGTTGGTGACCGCGTCACGGAATTCCTGGAAGGTCGGGATCGGGTTGGTGGCCGCGTCGATGCCCAAGTTGTTCTTGAGCTGGTTCACGACGGCGTCGTAAAGCGGCTTGGCACCACCATCGGCGTTGTAGGAGAAGGTGAGCTGGCCGTCGTACTTGGAGATGGCGTCAGCCTTGGCCCACAGTTCCTTGGCCTTGGAGGCGTTGAACTTCAGGTTGTCGGCACCCTTGAGGGAGTCGGAGTAGCCCGGGGTCTTCGGGGAGGTGAACTCGGTGGCGGCGGTGGCGTTGCCGTTGAGCACCTTGTCGATGAGCTGGTCACGGTTGATGGCCATGGAGATGGCCTGACGACGCAGCTGGCCTTCCTCGTCGTTCTTGAAGTGGTCAAGGGAGGACGGGATGGTGAAGGTCTGGATGACGGAGCCGGCCTCGGAGTAAGCCTGGACCTTCTTGTCGGTCTTGAAGGTCTTGGTGAAGGCAGCCGGGACGGATTCCATCACGTCGAGGTTGCCGGCCTGAATGTCACGGTAAGCGGCGGAGTCGTCGGTGTAGACCTTGAAGGTCACGCCGTCGTTCTTGGGCTGCTCGTTACCCTTATAGTCAGGGTTCTTGACGAGGGCGATTTCCTTGTTGTGATCCCAGTGGTCCAGCTTGTACGGGCCATTGGAGACAGGCTTCTCGCCGAAGGCCTTCGGATCCTTGTAGAAGGATTCCGGCAGCGGGGCGAAGGCCGAGTAGCCGACCTTAATCGGGAACACGGAGTCGGACTGGTTCAGGTCGACGGTGAAGGTGGTGTCGTCCACGACCTTGAGGCCGGAGAGCTGCTCGTCACCCTTGAGGCCATCCTTCTGCAGATCGTCATAGCCGGCGATGGCGGAGAAGAAGGAGGAGCACTTCTGGGCGTTCTTGGCGTTGGCCACGTAGGACCAGGCCTTGGTGAAGGACTCAGCGGTCACCGGAGTGCCGTCGGTGAACTTCCAGCCAGACTTGATCTTGATGGTGTACTGGGTGGCGTCATCGTTCGGGGTGATGGACTCGGCCACTTCGTTGGAAGCCTTGCCGTCCTTGTCGAAGGAGACCAGACGGGAGAACAGCAGGTCGACCGGCTTGCCGCCGCCGGTTTCGTTGGTGTTGCCCGGGATCAGCGGGTTCTGCGGTTCGGAGTTGTACGCAGTGATGATGTTGGAGCCAGCGGTGTCACCGGAGGCAGCGTTGCTGTTGGAGCCGCCGCAGGCGCTCAGCAGCATGGCCACGGAGCAAGCCATGGCAGCGAAAGCAAGAGCTTTCTTCTTCATATGATTTCTCCTATTCATTAGGTTGCAGGACGTCTCAGCCCCGCCTCATGCGAACGGGGTCGGATTTCCTCATCGTCGGGACACTTACGCTTCCCGCCGCTTCGGACACCCAACCCCGTTGCTGTTACCTGTCATTTTTGCGCACTTGGGAGACAAGCAGTGTATTTTTTGTTACACCCATGTAAAATTCCGGGGTTCTTGCCGGCTAGGTTCAGTCTTTGCTGAGTTTGTTAACCAATGTCCACATAGTGGTCATGCCCGCGGAAAGGCCTGTCCGTAACGGTTCTTGAGCTGCTCGATGGAGACGTGCGTATAGCGTTGTGTAGTTTTCAAGGAGGAATGCCCGAGCATCTCCTGCACCTCCCTCAAATCGGCGCCGCCATCCAGCATGTGCGTGGCCGCGGAATGCCGCAAGGCGTGGGGACTGATATCCGGCACTCCGGCCTCTCGGGCCGCTCTGTGCACGATGTCACGGGCTATGCGTTGGTCGATACGGCCGCCTCGTGCGCCGAGGAACAGGGCGTTGGCAGCACGGGACTTGACTGCATCCGTTGCCGTACGGGCCAGTACCGGCCGCCCCTGTTCCAGCCAAGTCTCCAGCGCACGCTGGGCGGGTAGTCCGAACGGCACCACGCGTTGCTTGTTGCCTTTGCCGGTGACTTTGATGGTGCGATTGGAGAAGTCGATGTCGGCGATATCCATCGACACCAGTTCGGCGACACGGATGCCGGTGGCATACAGCAGTTCGAGAATCGCGGCGTTGCGCTGCGATTCGGCGGTGACTCGGGCGTTGTCGCGCTTGTCTGCACGGGCGGGTGCCTCACTGCGGTTTACGGTATCGGCCGACTTATCAGCTGTCTTGCCAGCTGCCTTGCCGCTGCCGGACGCGGCTGCCGCTCCCCCATCGTCCTTGTACTGGTTTGTTGCAACGGCATGTTCAGCGACATCCAATAATTGCTCGGCCTGGGATTCGGTGAGCACCGCGGGCAGCGTGCTGGGAATCGAGGGAGTCATCAGTGTGGCGGCCGGGTCGGTGGTGGTCAGCCCATGCTCATAGGCCCACGCGAAGAACCCGCGCACGGCCACGGTTTTGCGGGCCATGCTGCTGCGGGCGTGATCGCGCGATTCCACCGCCATCCAGCTGCGCAGATCATCCAGCGTGATCTCGTTCAGATCGGTCACGCCGCGCAGCTCGAACAGGTGCAGGCATGCCGTGAGATCCGCGCGATACGCTTTGAGCGTATTCACTGACAGGCCGCGGTTGGACTTCAGATAGGAGACGAAGGAGTCGATATCGCCGTCGAACTGCGTAGATGACACTCTCGTTCTCCTCCGAATTCTTTATGGCCTTGGGTTACGGCCGGGGTGGCGTGTTGCGCCGCTCCGGCACGGGTTTCAATGTGGCAATCTGTTCCTGATGGATGGTCACGTTCTGGGCCGGGCGCGAACCATTGGCGGCGGCGTCACGCACCATCTCCAACGTGTATCCATCCCAGGAAACCACATGCCCCACATAGTCGCGGAACTTCATACGGTGGTCGACCGGGTCAATGCCGTCGGTGATGCGCACCACCACGCGGGCACCGGCCGGAATCTGCCTTGGTAACGTCATACGTCATCATCCCCTTAACCATCCACCGCATCAACTTCGATGCGTTTCCCGAAAAACGGTACAGACTACCTTACTCCTTTGGGTCTTTCGAACAGCGGAGCCACACGGTCTTCTCACGAAAACAAGCGGGAACTTCATCCCCCTCGCGTAGCCTTCTTCGTGACGGGCGGCGAGGGGAACCTGCACACGGGCTACATGGCGGGGCGCAGTTACATGGCGGGGCGCAGTTGGACGATGGCCTGACGCGGATGGATGAAACCGGTGATGGCTTCTCCCCGGCGTGCGGAGAACAGCAAGGTCTGCTGCCAGCCGGCTTCGGGGACGGCGAGCTCGCGTTCCGGGAATCCGGCGGCAGTTGTGCCGGCTTGCTGCGCGGTGGCCGTACCAGCTTGTGCAGCGGTGATGCCGGCTCGCGTCACGGCGGCCTTGTACCGGCGGAAGGGGTCGCCTTCGGCGAAGAATCCCATCACATCCTGCTCGCCGTCGGCACCAGCGTGCAGTTGGTCGGCCATATCGGTCAGACGTGCCGCCATGCGGCGCAGCAGCACTTCGACGTTCAGCGAGTCTTCCTCGACCATCGCGCGCGTGCGGTCCGGGTCGGTCAGGGACACGCGGGTCATGTCCCTCCAGCAGCCGGCGGCCAGCGCGGCGGCGATGTTGCGGTCCGGGTTGGCGACCAGTTCGTTGATCAGCGCGGTGGACACCACATGCGGCATGTGGGAGATCATCGCCGCGGCCTTGTCATGCGTTTCGTCGTCCACGACGATGACGCGGTTGCCGACGTCCTTGGTGATCATCGCGGCGACGTCGAGGAAGCGGCGGTAGTCCGTGGACTCGTCCACGGTGATGGCCCATAGGGCACCGTCGTACAGATGCGGGTCGGCGGCCTGCCAGCCGGACAGTTCGTTGCCGGCCATCGGATGGGCGCCGACGTAGCACTTCCCCAGCCCGGCAGCCTTGACCTGATCGCGGACCATGCCCTTGACCGAGCCCACGTCGGTGAGCGTGGTGTTCGGATGGTCGCCCATGAGCGGGGCCAGGGCGGCGAGGATTGCGGGCATCGCCTTGAGCGGATTGCACAGCACGACCACATCCGGCTCGGCATCCATGAGTTCGGAGAGCGTGCTCTTGCAGAAAATGCCATCGGCTTCGGCCTGGGCGTAGGGGTGCGGGCGATGGTTCCACGCGACGACGCGCACGCCGCGCTCGGTCAGGCGGCGTGCGAGCGAGCCGCCGATCAATCCGAGTCCGACGATTCCGACTGTATCTACCACAGCAGTTCCTTCCTTGCTTCCTCGGTGTACTGCCAGCCTTCCGGCGCGCGATTGGTGATGTGGACGCCGCCCTCGGGCAGCATCCAGGCGTCGACCGGCGGGTTCGGGCGTTCGCGGCGTGGGTAGACGGCCAGGGTTTTTGCCCAGTCGCCGTGTCCGGCGATCTCTTCCAGTGCGGTGCGGAATCTCGGCTCCCAGGGGGCGGCGTCAAGGGTGGCGATGAAGCTGTAGGTTCCGTCGTGGCCTTTGATCGGGCGCGAGATGAAGCTGGTCATGTTCAGTCCCGCATCGCGCAGGACGTCCAGCAGGTCGGCGAGTACGCCGGGGCCGGTGACCAGCGGGATGAAGGTGATGATGGTTTCGAAGTCGCCGGCGTCATTGCTGTGGGCGCGGGCGTTGAGTTCCTGGACCACATCACGCGGGGCGATGACAAGGAATTCGGTGTGCGCGCCATCGAAATCCTGCACATGTTCGGCGAGGGTGTCGAGATCGTAGAGTTCGCCGCAGATGCTGGGGCCGAGCGCCACGCGGCCGGGCTTCAGGTCGCGGCAGGCGGCGGCGTTGGAGGATGCGGGTTCGGGCTGCAAATGGTGTTCGGCGATGAACCGGGTGCATTGGGCCAGACCGTGCGGGTGGGCGCTGACGGGGTTGCCGGTGCAGTCGTAGATGCTGTGGCCGCGCACGGTGAAGGCGTTGAAGGCCACGTCCACACTGATCCGGGCGAAGCCGGCCGCGTTGGGGGCGTCGATCAGCGCGTCGAGATTCGGGACCACATAGCCTTCGACGTTGTTTTCCCATGCGATGACGCCCCAGCCTTGGCGCGACTGTACGGCCTGCATGATCGCGGGCACGTCGGGCAGAGCGATGAGGTCGAAGTCGCCGAGTGTGGCGAACTGGTCGGCGGCCGTCATTGCCGCCTGATGGGTGAAGGTGCCCTCCGGGCCCAAGTAAAACAGTTTCATGCGTGCCATAATGTTCTATGGTAGCGGCCGTAATCCCCTACGCCCGCCGATACGCGACGCATTCCCGGGAATGTATCGCCATATATAGTTACGCGCGCGATTCAGAATGAGTGGGAATGACGAACCAGCGGGCGGGAAGAATGAGCAGGACGACTTGGACCAGTATCAGGCCGTACAGCCAGATGTAGCCGGCATGTTGGGAGAAGAACGGCATGTCGCCTTGGAATCCGGCGACGATGAGCGCTTTGCCGGATGTGGTGGTCAGCGCCATGCCCCATGCGGTCAGTGAGGAGGCGATGAGGTGCAGGGCCAGTCCGACCGCGCCCATGCGCGAACGGGCGCACCATGTCGATAGGCCGATCAGTACAAACGCCAGCACCAGTCCATACGGAATATTCAGTTCCGCACCCATACGGTGGGCGAACGTGCCCACAAAGGCGGAAGCCACGCCCGCCGCAATCGTGATCAACGATTTGACCAGCGCGTTCTGGCGATACGACCACGGACGCAATTCAGTAGTGCTCTTCACAGTCATGCGTTTCAGTATAGGTGGGGATATGACTTGGTGAGGAATAAACTTAGCTCCCCTCAGAGAGGGGAGCTAGAGAGAATGGTCGGCTACAGCCGCACCAAATCACTTACCCTGCTGGGCGGCGTTCTGGCGGCGCTGCTTGGCGCGCCACTTGTACCAGTCCTCACGGCCGAGGATGATCTTGCGCACGCGGATGGACTCCGGGGTGACTTCCACGCACTCGTCCTCGTTGGCGAAGTCCAGGGACTCCTCAAGGCTCATCTTGATCGGCGGGGTCAGGGTTTCGAGCACGTCAGCGGTGGAGGAACGCATGTTGGTCATGTGCTTGGCCAGCGTGATGTTCACGTCCAGCTCGTCGGGCTTGTTGTTCACACCCACGACCTGGCCTTCATACACCGGGGACTGCGGTTCGACGAAGAAGTTGCCACGGGCCTGCAGACGCTGCATGGCGTACGGGGTGGCGATACCCTTGCGATCGGAAACCATGGAACCGTTCTGGCGAATGGTGATGGCGCCAGCCCACGGCGCGTAGCCGGCAGAGATGGAGGAGGAGATGCCGGTGCCACGAGTGGCGGAAAGCAGCGCGGTGCGGAAGCCGATCAGACCACGGGACGGCACGGTGAACTGCAGACGGACCCAGCCGGAGCCGTGGTTGGTCATGCCATCCATACGGCCCTTACGGTCGGCCATGAGCTGGGTGACGGTACCCATGTACTCTTCCGGCACGTCGATGGTGGTGTTTTCCATCGGCTCGTTGATCACGCCGTCGATCTTCTTGGTGACCACCTGCGGACGGCCGACGGTCAGCTCGTAGCCTTCGCGGCGCATCTGCTCGGCAAGCACGGCCAGCGCCAGCTCGCCACGGCCCTGGACTTCCCAAGCGTCGGGACGGTCGGTGGGCAGCACCTTGATGGACACGTTACCGATGAGCTCGCGGTCCAGACGGTCCTTGATCATGCGGGCGGTGAGCTTGTGGTCCTTGCCCTCGGTGCCGGCCAGCGGGGAGTCGTTGGTGCCGAAGGTCATGGAGATGGCCGGATCGTCCACATGGATGAGCGGCAGCGGCTTCGGGTCGTTGGGGTCGACGATGGTCTCGCCGATCATGATGTCGTTAACGCCGGCAACGGCCACGATGTCGCCGGGGCCTGCGGATTCGACCGGGATACGCTCGAGGCCCTGGGTGCGCAGCAGTTCGGAGACGCGGAAGTTCTCGAGGGAGCCGTCCACACGGGACAGGCCGTAGGTCTTGCCCTTCTCAAGGGTGCCGTTGTAGATACGGACCAGACCGAGTCGGCCGAGGAAGTCGGAGGAGTCGATGTTGGCCACGTGAGCCTGCAGCGGGGCGCCCTCCTCGTATTCGGGGGCCGGGATGGTGGAGATGATGGTTTCGAACAGCGGCTCGAGGTTGTCGTTGTCCGGCAGGCCACCGTCGGCGGGCTGGTTCACGGAGGCGTAGCCGGCCTTGGCGGCGCAGTAGATGACCGGCATTTCAAGCAGCTGGTCAAGGTCCAGGTCGATGCCCTCGTGCTGCACGTCGTCGGCCAGGCCGAGCAGCAGGTCGGAGGTTTCGCCGACGACCTCTTCGATACGGGCGTCGGGGCGGTCGACCTTGTTCACGCACAGGATGACCGGCAGCTTGGCTTCGAGGGCCTTGCGCAGCACGAAGCGGGTCTGCGGCAGCGGGCCTTCGGAGGCGTCCACGAGCAGCACGACGCCGTCAACCATGGAGATGCCGCGCTCGACCTCGCCGCCGAAGTCGGCGTGGCCGGGGGTGTCGATGATGTTGAGGGTGATGCCCTCCGGGTGGCCGTACTTGGCGGCCAGCGGACCGGTGTATTCCACGGCCGTGTTCTTGGCGAGGATGGTGATGCCCTTCTCGCGTTCCAGATCGTTGGAATCCATTACACGATCCGGCACTTCCTCACGCTCGGAAAACACGTGCGACTGCTGAAGCATGGCATTGACCAGGGTGGTCTTGCCGTGATCGACGTGAGCCACAATCGCCACATTACGGATATCTCCACGAACCGCCATCGAAACCTCTCTTAATACTGATTCTTTTGCGTAATCGTTCGGTACTTGCGTTCTCGAGTACTTAAGTACTTACTCTGAGGTGTTTATTCATACCTACACACAAACCGTCACGATGGTACTCGCACACCTTGACTATGTCGGAACATAGAAAAGCACCTCACAACGGCAGAACTCCCGCGTCTCGACGAACCCCTCGCGGGATTTCTGCCGTTTTTACGGCCTTCAAACGGCAGAACCCC
>ERZ838225.2289-NODE-2289-length-10611-cov-4.282967_pt1 | contig 10611 bp, 9 predicted proteins | sample MGYA00519684_ERZ838225 | MGnify/ENA primary metagenome ERZ838225 (study PRJEB31850, sample SAMEA3708829) | human gut metagenome | biome: human gut; feature: human-associated habitat; material: faeces | place: China | collected 2014 ...
ATCGTATGATAGTATATAAATATGTCAGAATAGTGAAAATATAGAAACTAATTAGGGGAGTTACAATTGTGGAAAAGATGTTAGTTGCTTCAGAAGAAACAAAGACTTTCTTTGTGCAAGCTTTTAAAACTAATAGATTGGTTCCTGTTTTTGGAGTAGGATTCAGTTGTGGGATGCCAGTACGAAAGAAAAATTGTATTCCTACTAGTAGACAGTTAAAAATGTACTTCAATAATATGGTAAGTTATCTAGTGTAGATGAAGAAACTGATGAGAGAAGAGATAATAGAAATAGATTTTATGAGCACAGAGGATTTGAATTAAAGTTTAGCGATGAAACCCAAAAAGAGAGGATATTCAAAAAAATGGGAAATTTAAATCAGGTGGGATGTTAAATGATAAAGACTATAAAGGGTGACATTACGAAAATTACAGATGTACAGGCTATTGTAAATGCAGCGAATTCCAGTCTTTTAGGAGGCGGTGGTGTTGATGGTGCAATACATAGAGCTGCCGGTAAGGAACTGCTTTTTGAATGCAGGTTGCTTGGTGGTTGTAAAACCGGACAAGCAAAAATAACAAAAGGATATAATCTTCACTGTGATTATGTGATACATACAGTAGGGCCGGTATGGAATGGTGGCGGTAAAAATGAAGCAGAGTTTTTGGGACAGTGTTATTACAATTCCATGAAAGTGGCTCTGGAAAATGGAATTCGGAGAATAGCTTTTCCGTCCATTTCTACAGGCATTTATTGTTTCCCGGTTGAGCAGGCAGCGAAAATAGCTGTTAGGACAGTGAACAGCTTCTTGAATGAAAACGAGCAAGCTTTTGAGTTGGTGGAATGGGTGCTGTTTGATGATTACACGAAACAAGTTTATGATGAGGCAGTTGAGAAATTGCGTCAAGGAATATGATGATAAGAGCAGAAAGATGTAATTTTACAAATGAGGTTATGTGGAGGTATAAGGTAATATGGGAATAAAAATAGAGGATTTTTTAAGAAATACAAATTTGCCTAAAAGATATTTTGATGTGAATTTTGACATTTCTGAAAAATATAAGGAAGAAGCATCGAGCTATTTAAAACTATTAAGGTTAATTGATGGCAGTGAATTTGAAGCAGAAAAACAGAACAAAATAAACGAAACGATGACAGGCGTAATAAAAGCGGTAGAGGAAAACTTTAAGGTTGTTTCTGGTATTTTTGAACATTATGAAAATGCTAATCCTAAAGCCGCACAGGAAGAATTAGATATATTGATGCAAAATCTGGAGAAAGATTTGTTTATAGCATCTATTGATAACTGGGTTTTGATTAAAAATTGTGGTTGGACTCAGCTACGCATTACACCAAATCAGCAGTTTTACAGAGTAAGAGGTGTTGAAGAGGAAACTCCTTATATTCAGAATAATCCGAATGAATTGTTTCATATTCCTTTGAGCAAAAAGGCTTTTTCTAATAATGAAAGATTCAGTATAGCAGGATTCCCGAGCTTGTATTTGTCATCAATGCTTCCGCTTGCTTGGCAGGAGTGTGGATATCCGGCAAAATATTATTATTCAGAATTCCAATATGAAAAATTATGTGGAGCAACTACCAGAAACATAGATAAGGAATTTAAGTTTTTGGCCTTGTATGCACCGGAAGAAATTTATTTGTGGGTTTCTATTAAACATAACAATTTTGATACATGGTTAAAGGTAGCTTCTATGTATGTAAAGCAATATCCGTTAGTATTGGCTTGTGGGTTTGTAAATCATAGTGGTCGGGTATCTTATAAACAAGAGTATATTATTCCTCAGATGTTGATGCAATGGGTTCAGAGAAATCGAGATAAGGTACAAGGAATATCGTATTTTACTTGCTCTGATATAAGTATGTATACAAGTAAATGGTGTGCTTATAATGTGGTGATACCGGCACAAAAACCGTATGATGAAAATATGTATAGCGTCAAATTGAAAGAAGACTTTTGCTGGAGTAAACCGCAGTATTTTCAAGTACCCTTGGTAGATGGAGTAGCAAACAAAGCGGATAGAGAGACGCTATATGCATTTATTGGGAAAATACAGGAGACCATGAGAAATGTATATATGCCGATGCCATACAGGAACTATTTAATTGATGTCCTTGAAGTGTGTGTGTGCGTATATAATATGTTACTCAGAGGCAAAACTACTGATATGCAACTCCTGATACATACGATTAATTTAATAAATCAGTACTACAGAATAATTGCAAAACATACTGCAGAAGAAATAATTCAGAGCATAAATAAAGAACAATTATTAGAATTTGAATTATTAGACTATGATCAGGCAAGTAAGCAATTTAAAGATATTGTGAACGAGTTTACAAAAGAGGATAGATCCGGTAAAAATATATATGGCATTATAAATAAATACAGAGACACGATTTGGAATGATTTTGGATGTAATCCAAGTGTTATAATATGGCATTCCGAAAATGATGATATCCAGACAGCAGTATCATGGATGCATGAAAATCATATTATACATGGGACTAGATTATTGAAACCGGATGATTCAACCATAAGAGATTTGAAGAGTATGTGCGAAAATACAGGAGTATCGATTGATGATTTGTGGGGATGTCATGCTGAAAATGATGAATGGATGAAGCAACATATTCAGGATGTTAAAACTCCTATATTTGTAAGAGCAAATAATGTGAGTATCTATTCGCCGGTCGGTTCAAAATTGTATGACTATTTACAAATAGGATTTGATATAGATCTATTAAGTATGAATCTGCTTTAACCAAAAGGATAAAATAGTGCGGGAAGTAAAGGGGTACAAATGAGGAATTTAAAGATGCGACATTGATATAGAAAATGAAAGACAGTAGTAATGAATGTATGGTTTCGTACAAAGTATTAAAGTTATTGAAGGAAGAAGGTGATTCAGTGTATTTATGGCAATATGATAAAGAGTCTTTTTTTCGGAAAAATCAGGTGGAAAGGAAAGCGAAATTTAAAAAAATCGGAGAAGATGTATTTTCTTTTTTTCAAGATAAAGCTATTGCTGAAGGATTTGAGGATAGAGAAGGGCAATGGGAAATGTCTTGCGAAATTGTAGACGGAATCAGGGACAAAAAGCATGTTCTTGTAGAAGCAGGAGTTGGTATTGGAAAATCTTTTGCATATATAGTTCCAGTTCTTTATTATAATAAAGTATACGGAAAACCTGTAGTGATTGCAACTTCAACAATCGCTTTACAAGAACAGTTAATTCATGATATTGATAAAATTATGGATATGTTGAATTATGATGTTGAGGTTCTTATAGCGAAAGGGCAAAATCATTTTTTGTGTAAAAAAAGGTTTGATGAATATTTTACTCCAAAATTTATCCAGGAGAAAGAAGAACATCAGATAATATATGAGGCAGTATCCAGATTCGGATATGAAAAAGCCGACTGGAGTATACCCATTCCGGATGGAATATGGAACAGAGTGAATGTGAAAGAATATAATCCTCAATTTTGTAAGGATAAATGTAGCTATTGTAGCTCTTGTCATTATCATAATTTGCGTCGGAAAATGATATATACCGACGGAATTATTGTATGTAATCAAGATTTGCTTACTGTAAACATGAATAAAAAAGCAAATTATAGGAAGCAACTCATGAGTGAGGATGTGGGGATAATCGTAATAGACGAGGTACATAATCTTGAAAGTAAGGTGCGTTCATCGGTTACATCTTGCATTTCACTCAATCAGTTAAAAGATTCCATGTACGAGGCTGGAAAAGCAGTTAATTCTTTTGATATATCTTTTACGAAAAAGATGGAACAAGCTGATGCGTTAATTGATGATGTTTTTAAGTCATTATTAAAGCAAATGGATGAGCAGGATCGAAAAGCAGCTCAAATGGGACAGGATATTGATCGATACTATGTTAGAAATATTGATACGAATTTTGTAAGGTTAAAAAAACTTCTCGATGAGATTCAATTTGAAGCAGCTATGTCATTTGGCGATTTTATAGGTGACCGTAATAGAAAAAATTTTGATGAGGAAATAGAAATGCTGGAAGACAACGTTGCCTTTTTAGCATCAGCAATAAAGAGAAATAACAGTGAGGATATTTTCTGGCTTGAACGGGATAATGGCAGTCGTGGAATAATGGGTGTTCGCTTGTATAAGTGTCCTAAAGAGGTTGACAAGATTACAAGAAATATTATGTTTAGTGATTCTGATCTACCGGTTATTTTAACGTCTGCAACTATTACCAGTGGCAAGAATGAAGATTATATAAAGAGTTATGCATATTTTATCAATAATACAGGACTGCCGATAGATAATAGTCTTATATGTGAACCAAAGATATCGCCATTTAATTATGACGAACATGCTATGATCTATTATACAGAACATTTACCACATCCAACAAAAGAGAGGGGTAAATTTATTGAAGAAGGAGTAAAAGAAATTACAAAGTTGCTCCAAATTAGTAATGGAAAAGCACTGATTCTTTTTACTGCAAAAACGGATATGTATGAAGTATATAATAAGTTGAAGCAAGAGAATCTGCCATTTGAAATAATTATGCAAAAGGGTAATTCGAAGCAGTCTGAAACGTTAGAAAAGTTCAGAAATGATACAAATTCAGTCTTATTAGGTACGGGGAGTTATTGGGAAGGTATTAACATTGAAGGAGTGTCTTTGTCTCATGTAATTATTTTCAAATTACCATTTCCAGTAAGGGAGCCTATCATTGATTATAAGTATGAACAAAGCAAAGGTGATGGTCTAATGAAAGTATCAGTTCCTGAAATGGTAATAAAGTTAAAACAGGGAATTGGACGATTGATAAGAAGTGAACAGGATAGAGGAATTGTGTCAATTGTAGATTCCAGAGTTGGAGATCAGTCTAAAGCACCCTACCGCAAGATTATATGGGAGTCACTTCCAATAAAAAATAGGACAAGCAGTATTGAAGAAATCACTAAGTTTTATAATGAAGTGGTGGAGGTCAACTTATAAAAAAATTTCAGGAAAAGTTATAGGTAAGGATGTAAAGGCAGGAATGGTATAATATAAAAGACTATATAGAAATAGAGATTGATATATATGATGAATGAGAAGGTGGGTGCAAGGTAGATGATAGATACATTGATAGGGGCAGAATTTGAAGGTAATTATAAAAGATGGATATCTGAAGTAAGTAATCGTTTTAGAGCCAGTCAGATAAAGGCCTCTATAAAAGTAAATGATGAGATGCTTCGTTTTTATTGGCTTCTTGGACGAGATATTGAGATGATGAAAAAGAATGTATCTTGGGGCAGCCATGTTTATCAAAAAATAAGTAAAGATTTAGTAGAAGAATTGCCGGAAATCAAGTCATTTTCGCCAAGAAATTTACAGTATATGAATCAGTTTTATAGGCTGTATTCGAATGTAGAAATTACGCACCAACTTGATGCACAAATTTTTAAAAATGAAATTACGCCCCAAGTTGGTGCACAAATAGAGAAGAATATAATTTTTATGATTCCGTGGGGGCATCATAAGGTTATTATGGATAAATGTAGGGATGACCAGCAGAAGGCATTGTTTTTTGTACAAAAGACATTAGAAAACAATTGGTCAAGGGCTGTATTGCTAAATTTTCTTGATACGAAACTTTTTGACAGGCAAGGAAAAGCAGTTACTAATTTTGAACTTACACTTCCATCGATACGAAGTGATTTAGCACAGGAGCTTACGAAAGACCCATACAATTTTGATTTTATTACATTGACTCAGAATTATAATGAAAAAGAACTGAAAGATGCTTTGATGGATAATCTTACAGCATTTTTGCTAGAGCTTGGGAGTGGTTTTGCATTTGTTGGACGTGAATATAGAATAGAAATTGGCGATACAGAAAATTTTATTGATATGTTGTTTTATAATATAAAATTGCACTGTTATGTAGTTGTTGAAGTAAAAGTTACGGCATTTGAACCATCTTTTACAGGACAACTTGGAACATATGTGGTTGCAGTTAATCACATATTAAAAACTGATATGGATGCACCAACATTAGGATTATTGGTTTGTAAATCTAAAGACAATATTCAGGCGAAATACGCAATAGAGTCTAGCAGTCAACCATTGGGTATATCAGAATACGAACTTTCTAATCTGATACCAGAGGATTTTAAAGGCACACTACCAACTATTGAAGAAATTGAAGCTGAGTTAAATGAACAGAAAAGTGAGTAATATAAAATATAATACTTCGTTTGGGGTATAAAGAATAGAATCAAAAAGGGAGAATTTGTAATGCACATAAAGCGATTTGATATTCAGAACTTTAGAAAGTTGAAATGCTGTAAGATTGAATTGAGTGATAAAACTACAGTTTTTGTTGGTGCAAATAATAGTGGAAAAACTTCAGCAATGGATGCTTTGGCAAAATTTTTATCTGCTAGAAAGTTTGTTTTTAATGATATTACACTATCTAATAGAAAAAAATTAGATGATATTGGGAAAGTATGGATAAATGGTGGGAATTTTGATTTTGAAGGATGTATGCAGGAGATGGAACAGATAATGCCAGCGCTGGATGTATGGATTGATGTTAAGGATAATGAACTGCATTATGTATCTAATATAATACCCACATTGGATTGGAACGGTGGTGTTTTAGGGGTTAGATTTATTTATTTGCCAAAGAATGTAGAAAAATTATGTGTTTCATATAAAGAAGCATTTGAGACAGCAGTGAAGACTTGCGCTAGTTCAAAAAAAGTAAAACTGGCTCTGTGGCCTCAAAATCTATGTGAGTATTTAGGAAAAGGAGATTTATTTAATACGTTATTTGAGGTAAAAGCGTATGTTCTCGATCCAAGTAAGATGAATGATGATGATTTGCAACCTACAGATTACTTGATGGAGTGTACAACATCAAATCCGTTGCTGGGATTGATAAAAATAGATATTATAGGCGCACAAAGAGGGTTTTCTGATACTGGAGACGAGAGTGCAGGAGAAGCCAATTATCATACACAGAATCTATCGAGTCAATTAAAAAGCTATTATGATAAACATTTGGATCCGGAAAATGAACCATCGCCAGAGGATCTGAAAACACTTCAAGCGATGGAAAAAGCAAAGTAAGTAAGTAATAATCCGTATCTTGACAAAATAAGAAATCCCCCAGCACTTACCGGGGGAGGATCTGTCTTTTACTTTTTAAGTTTGCTGCGGCAATCATCAGGCAGATTGGAGGACCATGGGAGAAGCTCCAGCATTTCTTCCTTTGCCGGAAACGCACCGAGATCTTTCATCTTTTCCATCACATATGTGAGATAGTTGTATGGCTTCAGTCCATTCAGAAGCGCAGTTTCTGTGATGCTGTACACAGTCGCACTGGCCTGTGCCCCGCGGATGCTTTTGGCAAACAGCCAGTTGCGTCTCCCTATGGCAAAATTTTTCAGTGCCCGCTCTGCAGCTAGATTGTCAATACTCAGATGGCCATCTTCCAGATACCTTTTCAGATAGGTTTCCTGGTTCAGCGTATACAGGACCGCCTCTCCGATCTTATAGAACATCCCGATCCGTGCCATTGCCTGATATGCGGTTGTTTCCTTCAGCTGCTCTTTGGTAAAGTCCTTTTTCAAAACGGTCACGGATTCATCAAATCTGCGCCTCGCATGGGCCATGCATCCTGTCACGGCGATCCTTTCCGGAAGGCTGTGGTATGCCTGGTATCCATCGCAGGTGAAATATCCCTGGAACTGATCCCCAAGGAATTCCACCGGATGATATCCCGCCCGGGTTCTTTCGTATTGGAAGAGGACCATCCGGGGTGCGCCGCTGTATTCATCAGTGAGATAGACCCACATCCAGTTCTGGGTGGAACCTTTCTGTTCCGGCTCATCGATTACCTGAACACGGGTTTCATCCCCATGAGCGTACCGGCTCCGGAGGAATTCTTCCTTCATCAGTTCATAAAGCGGCTGCAGATACCGGTCCGCACACTGGATGATCCAATTCGCCATGGTCTTTGTGGAAAGGTTCAGGTCGTAACGGGCGAATTCCCGTTCCTGACGCGCAAGGGGCATGCCGCCCACATACTTTGCGTTCATGATGCCTGCCACCAGGGATGGTGTTGCCACACTGCCTTTGAGAAGGGAAGGCGCCTTTTCCGGACGTTTCATCGCCCCGCATTTTGGGCAGCTGTAAACATAGGTGACCTCCTCCACCACTTCAAACCGTGCAGGCACAAACTTCAGGCGCTTCACCGTCTCTTTTGTCACGACTTTATATTTGGTATTGCAGTCCGGACAGTTTCGGTCCGCGCCGGTCAGCTTATACTCAATTACTTCCGTTGTCTCAAAGGCGGAAAGATCTTCCTCCTTTTTGCCGGAACGTTTCTTTCTTTTATAGGAAGACGGATGGATCTCCTCCATTTCCGGCTCCGGCGCATCAGGATCTGCTTCCTGCTCTGCCTCGTTAAAAAGGTTCAGCTGCGTATAGCCATCCGCGTATTTTTCGCTGGATGGGCCAAACTGTTTCCGCTGCGCAAGAGTCAGACGGTCAGAAAGCATCGCGTTCAGGAATTCCAGTTCCTTTGTTTTTTCTTCGAGGATCTGGATCTTTGTTTCCTGTTTCTGATAATGCTCCCGCATGGTTTTCATCAGGGAGATGATATCCTCCCTGCTCATCTTGTTCAGTTGTTCCTCTGTAAAAAGCGGATCCATAACACAGCCTCAACTTTCTGAAATCTCTGCCAGAAAGTATACCAGAAAAAGCATTCCGTTCCTATAGGAAACTGCATTCCGGGACGGAGGAAAATCCGCCCAAAACAAAGTGATTTTCGGCTTTTTGCGAATTGACAGGATCCGGGCTCATATGACGATCTTCGGGTGACGTTCTTCAAATGCGCCGCTGGGGTTCAGGGATAAACCATCGCACAGCCAATGGATCTCTTTCAGCGTAACTTTCTGCAGTTCATCCGGTGTGTCAGGCCAATGGAAGGAATCGCGGTCCAGCCGTTTCATCAGGATCCAAAACCCTGACCCGTCCCACTGAAGGATCTTGAGCAATGTGCGCCTGCGATTGCAGAACGCGAACATACAGCGGGAGTACGGATCGAGATGGAATTTCAGTTTGATGATGGCCGCTAAACCAGTGTAGCTCTTCCGGAGGTCCGTGCAGCCACATGCCAGATAGACCGTAGTACTTCCGGAAAAATCAAGCATAGTTCTTTAAGGCCTGAAGCAGGGCAGTCAACAGTCTGGCTGGACAGTCCGCAGCAACTTCAATCCGGATATTTTCCGGGAGACAGATCATCACAGGAGGGGTTCCTGTACCTGCTGTACTGAAATGGAGTTCATGTTCCGAAGGGAGCTTTGCAAACACCGGATCAGAAGCACTTTCTGTCTCAGAGGCTTCTGACTGGAGTTTTCGGATCCAGTAACCCAGTGTAGACTGTGGGATTCCATTCTGCTGACACCATTCTTTGCGGGATAAACCGCTTTCCTGAAAAGCATGGAACCGGTCTGCCCAAAGGTCAGCCTTTGAGACTGCATTGTCATTCGTATTTATTGGTATCACCTCCATCATTTGAACTTATCTTATCAAATGTGGATGGAAATTTGCAGATACTGATTATTACCTACTTACGCCTTAACGATGTTGTTCCAGTTTCTTTTCCTGCTGTTCTTCCTCAATACGGAACAGGGTATCCACGTTGGACTTGACTGCCTGCAATTCCTGATTTTCTTTCCGCAACCGCTTGTAATCTTCATAAGCGGATTTTTTCTTTGCCAGCAGGTCAGTGTACTCTGCCTGCAAAACTTTAACCGTAGGCAGCTTCCTCACACCTTGGGCGTCAAAGGCTCGCTTCGCCGCCTCATGGAGATGTTCTGACCTTGGGTAGCACCTTATCAATGGTCTGGCGCAGACGGGCTTTCCAGCTTTTGCCCGTTTTCTCAGCCGACCATTCCGCATAGTGCTTGCCTTTGTCCTGGGGTTCCTCAATGATGTCCAGACCAAATTCCTGGCAGATCCGGTCATTGATTTTTCGCAGAGGAATGAAGCTGTTCTTCACGTTGTTGAACTTGTGGTAGCAGTCCAGGGCGGTGCTGTTGAACTCGATGTGGTGGAGTAGGGAAGCACCGCCTTGTCACATTACTGTGATAGGTTTGCGCCACCCTCTCCGGGAACCGTACGTACCCCTCTCGGAGTATACGGCTCTGTTACTGCTCGTTCAGACAAAACTCACTTTTTGTGGATAATACTGCGGTGGCAATCCCTGCACACCACAAGCGTTTTCCAAAGCCATAGCCGCTTTTCCATTCCCCCTTTCGCGCGGCACTCCTGGTTAGGGCATCCCCGGTTAGCAATGAGACTTGGTAAATTCGGATTCTCGGTATCGCTTTCGCTTCGTTACCATAGGTTCCCCTACAGGTTGTACGGAATGATTGATAACCGACAAACCCACAACCATAGCTTGCCTTTTCCGTACCAGAGGTTTCAGGCAATTTTCCTCCATCTGCACATAACAGAAACTGGAAGCTTGCGTTCAGTAAATCCAACTTATACCTTATATCCGATTAACATTGCGGTTCAGTCGCACCCGATTGCCT
>ERZ838225.2291-NODE-2291-length-10608-cov-7.654316_pt1 | contig 10608 bp, 11 predicted proteins | sample MGYA00519684_ERZ838225 | MGnify/ENA primary metagenome ERZ838225 (study PRJEB31850, sample SAMEA3708829) | human gut metagenome | biome: human gut; feature: human-associated habitat; material: faeces | place: China | collected 2014 ...
AAACTCTAAGAAGGTTATTTGCAATATAAAAAGGTTATTTGTATGATAATTTTTTTCAAGTTAGTTTATCATAAAAAAGCAAGTTGTATCGTTTATTTATTATTATGTGTTAAAAGGAGATTTTCCTACAGGTATAAAACCATCTGGATGATAGACACGTTGCCTTAAATCCTTGTAATTACTATACTCACATGCAGGAATAGATACATGCAGATAATGGCCACTTTCATCCCGATAGTGATAAACAATCTGATTGAGCCGTCGTAATAGCTGAGAAATCCGATCTCTTTCCTGTCTGGACGATTCAACCATAAAGGAATATACTTCATCAGGTGGGTATACAGAAGTTATATGAACTTCATTCCAAAGAGAATAGGAGTTCGCATATCTGCAATGAATTTGTACCTTATAGCAATCCAGATAGTTTAATAATTGCTGGAATTTCATGGTTCCTTTAAATTCATCCATAAAAAGGATTGGTTCTCCGCAATAGAGATCAAATCCTCCTATGTCATAATCAGTAAGAAGATAGACATTGTCCTCACCAAATTGTTGACAAAGGTTTACATATGTATAGGATTTTCCGGTTCCGCTTTCTCCTACATGCCAAAACACACGAACATCCCGTTTGATAGGTGTTTCCTTGCTCCGCTTTGCAAAGAAAGCTTTTCTAATAAGAGTCTCATAAGCCCGATACTCAATACTAAGATCCATAATCTGATTTGGAGTCAAACCAGCAAGAATTAGTAGTTCTATGTCCTTCAAATCATTTCGACGTCCCTGTTGTGCGGTAATGGTTCCATTGTATTGGGCAGGAACAATGATGGTATGCCCTTTTTCAGCAAATTTTCCGCGTTTTTCTATGTAGTCTTCTGCCTGTTGTTTATTTCCCCTTGTAGGTTCTATATGGATGCCAGGATATAATTTCTGCACAGCAGAAAAACGTGTTTTTGCAGGATCTTCTAAAACCATGTGCAGATGAGGTGTTCCAGAGTCCCCGATTTCATAGTTGATGGCACAACTGCGTTGCGGCTTGTTCTCACACCACATAGTAATTGCTTTTTTAACAATATCTTCTGGTGATAAATCAGAAAAACAATCCAGTTTTTCTGGATTATTGAGAACCGCAAACCATGAGCGTGACTGTTCAGTGCTTTTCGGTAGATTTGATGGTTCTGGCATAATAAGTTCCTTTCTGGTAAAATGTCCCATAAAGTCCGTTTGTCCCACAGTTTGTCCCAGTAGAATGTCGGAACAATTATTGTAAAAGGTATGAGAATATAAGGTTTTTATGAGAATGAATAATAGTGAATGTATTTGTCCCAGACGTTGGGGTAATACTAACCCAACGTCCATAGAGAGCAGACGGCGTTGCCGCCTGCTCGGCAGACCTACGGCGCTTGCTCCGCAGCGTCTTCGGTCTGCTGTATTTGTCGGATAAGCGTCTGCAATGTGAGCTGGCAATCTAAATAGTGGCTGATAGTTTCCATTAATTTGCGCTGCTCTGGAACCCAGGGAACAATGATTTCCTGTGCGCCATTTTGGCCATCAATTAATGCAATGCCCTGTCCAGCACTATAATTTCGGTTACTGGTCAATTCTTCACCAGCAAATAACATTTGCTTCTGTTCTTTGCTTTGCCGTCCGAAGGAAACAATACTTTGGAATTGTTCACGGCTTCCGGCACTGAAATTGGAACTATCTGCGCGCTGTACCATAAGAAAGATTCCAATTCCGTTCCCGATTCCACGGCCGAGAGCGAGAACTTCACCTATTTTTGACATGAGTTCATTTTTCTTCTTTTTATCTATGGTTTCCATATATGTGAGAAGTCCAAACCATTCCTCGATTACTAATGTAATATGGGGAATATTGAAATTGGAATGAACTCTCATCAACGAATATAATTCATAAAAATCATGGATCATAGAAATTGCATGATCAGCATATGTATAAGAAGAATTATCACGTAAATAGGAATATTCTATCCCTGCTTTAAAATCGCATATATACAGTAAGCTTTCCTGAATGTTCAAGATATGATAAGCATACCATAAAAAAGATTGCGATTTTCCGCTGCCTGATTTCCCGGTGATAAGAACATGGGGATTTTTTGACAGTGTTGTTTCCACAGGGATTTTCATTCGATAGTGCTCCCATTCGTTCAGACAATACCCTAATATCATAAGAATCTCCTTCGTCAGATATGCTCAATTAAATTGTGATCTATTTCTGATGCGTCTGGAATTGATTTCAGCTTTCGATATGCTTCGCTGTCAAAAACTAATACAAAAACAGCGGTTGAACCTAAATCCTTTACGGCATCAACATAGACAGGGGTTACGAGACTGTCGCCAGTTGGCGCAGTTATCCCTTCGATTCCATCTATTTGGGCTTTTCCTATAATACGTGAGGAAAGAAGATTTTTCACATATTCTGTCCCTTGAGAAAAAGGCGTGGAATCAAGCTTGCATACCTTATAATTGAAATACAGAATATGATGGCTATCATCCTGTGTTAGTGGGTGAACATCATTCAACAAATTGGGTGATACTGGTTTCACTATCCCAATCAGGGAACATAATCGTTCATCTAAAATCTGGTATAGAAAAGAACGAAGATAAACATAATTGGTTTTCGCATTACGTTCTAACCGTTTCGCTTCTTCTGCTATTTTCCGTTCTGTATCTTTTCGGCGTTTTTCTCTATGAGACGTAATAATACTGTATATTACGCAGGCTACAATTAAGAGTCCAATAATGGATTCTTTGTTTTGCAGCCAGAAATTTACTACCCTATAAAAAATAGCAGAAATCAGGCTTACACTGATTTTGGCAGCAATTAGGAATAATACAATACAGAACAGTAGTTTCTCTATGAGCCGTTTATTCTTGCGGAGGGTTTCAGGGGCTTTTTTAAGCCCCTCTAAAAACTCTTCTGATAAACGATCAAAATGTGCAAACCATTTATCCATAATTATTCCACCTCCTTTATTAGAGTGAATTTGCTGGCTGTACAGGAAAGTGCATAGTCATCCATGGATGCCGTTTTGTACCAACGCGCTGAGAAATCTTGAATTTGTCCAATGCGGATAGCCATATTCGGCACGGAAAACAATTCGGGTGCAATCAGGGCATTTCCTGGCACTTTTAAAGAAATGTGTTCAAACCTGCGTGATGGCAAAACCAACTCGTAAGTAAATCCGGCTACATCACCAGGTACTCCACCCTTATAAGTTTTATAAGGTTTCACATGGACACACAATGCTTCCTGACTACAAGCTACAGCTGCAAAATCATTCATAACGAAATCGCTAGGTCTTAACATGATTCAGTCCTCCTTTGATAAATAAGTATTCATAACGTAGTCTTTCATCTTTCACACCTGACGTGCTAAAGAAGATGAAAGTTTTTGTAAACGCTTTAAAAGACAGTCTACTTTGTTAAAGCGTTCAATTAGACAGTTGCGATGGTTTATATTTTGGGAAATGCTGATTGCTTTCTCTAATACATCAAAAACCATCTGAGTATCTGCCATAAGTATACTGAGTATCTCGGAGACAGAGCAGTATCCTAGTGGCATTTCAGTATTTCTTAAAACATTCAGGCAGTCTTCAAGCAATGAAGACATATAGTCGAGTTGCTGATACGCAGAATCAGCAAAGGTTAGAATGTCCATAACTTGCCAAGATTGATTGTTCATAAACCTCCTTTCTGGAACGCAGTTATGCATGACTGCGTCCGGACTTGTTTGGTCGACCTATCATAATTATAATAGAAAAACGAGGGTAACCATCATACAGAACATGAAATCTTATCATGCAAAGTATAAAAAATACAAAAAGATTAGTTTTCGAGTCTGATATTATGGGAGATACACAGTTTCTTAAGATCATTTGCTAGCAACTGGTATTTGGGGTCATTTGATTTGTAGCAAGTGAGTGGTTCACCGCAAATTAGCTCATTTAAATCCACATGAAAATATTTCCCTAATACGAAAAGGACATCAGGCGCTATATTTGTTGTGCCATTTTCGTAGCAGTTAAGCGTGTTAGTAGAAATATATAATCCATATGTTTGGAATTTAATGGAAAGTTCTTGCAAAGTCCAGTCTTTGTTATATCGAAATCGTCCGAAATTTTCACCGATCTTTTTCTTATTTTTTTTATAGTCAGGGCTAATAATTCTTGGTGAGTTATTTTTCGCAGTTTTGTTTGACATATTTTTCTCCTCTGCCTGATGTGTGCACCCAGCAGGGCTTGTATATTTTTTGTCTCAAGACGTAGAGTTCTTGAAGTAACAATTCACCCATGCTATTATTAAAACGGTACCAGTGGACGGGTGAGAGTTACTGAAAACTCTGTACCTATATTGTAGCAATGAAAAAGGGGGATTTTTTGGACAATACTCGCAGATATAGAAATAGTTTGATAGAAAATTTTTAAAAATGTCCATGTCATTAGTGTTTTTGTAAGAAAGGGGAAAAAATTATGGGTAGATTGGGAGTGTCAAAGGACAGGAAAATTTTAAGCGAAGAAGAATTAAATGCTTATAGACAGATTCTTCTTTTTGAAATTCAGTGTCGAGAAGGCATGAGTGTTAATAGTTTTTGCGATCAACTTAGTGAAATTAAGATAGAAGAAGCCGATATAATAGAAAAAAAGAACCAGAAAGAAATCATATCAGACAGCAAAGTTAGCTATAGCAGTAAAACCGCAAAAAGATGTTTTGATGATCAGGAAAAAGCAAAAAGGGATTATGAATGGTTCTTTCGTGCAGGAACAAAGGTTTTGGAAATTGACGAAGTTGTTATGTACAATATGATTGATGATTATTTGGAACTGGAAGAACAGGAACCGGTAACATTAGATTTATATCGGGAAAAAATTCGTCCAAATATCGAGAAATATAAAGAATTGTATGAAACTTCAAGGGAGCAGGAATTTGCCAATACCAAATCAGGGAAAAATATATTATTGCTTTCAAAATTAATAAGAGAACAGTATACTTATATCCCTCAATTGGTAGCACTGTATAATGTTTTTTATAATTTCACACCAGAAATGCAGTCGTTTTTTGACGCATATATGGAACTGCGGGAAACTAATTCTGAAGATTCCAGTGATAGAAAAATCATAGGCCTTGCAGAAATAAATGATAAAATTGAAAGTATGACAGAATATGAAGCTTCAAAACCAGATTATGATTATCTTTTCATATTGAAAGAAATGCTCAATTTACCTTTAAAAGAATTAGAGGATTATTATAAAACTTTATGTACACATGGGTATTTTGAGAAACATATAACCATTTCAGATTTTAGAAATAAAAAGGTAAATGCTAACTGGTTAGGCTGTATTTTAGATTACTATAGTTTATTGAATCCAAGAGAATACAGTGAGTTTTTTTATGTTGCAGTAAAATTTACTTTTGTAAAGGGCAAAGAATCAGTTATACGTTTTATAAAGGCTTATTAAAACTCAGAGAGGAAAGAGAGCCTTCGCAGTCAGCCTTTTAGGAATATAAGGTATTTTACAGTTTAAGGAAGAGCGTCATTGCAACAGTAGAAGATGCTATTGCCTGTAAAATGTACGGTTTCATTTTAGGTAACTGCAAAGAACCATAATTATGTATTGAATTACCACTCTTTCCATGTTAAAATGAACCTAGAAAACTAAAAAAGCATAGCACCTGAGAAAGTGTTCCCGCACTCTCTCAGGTGTGAAAAGTGTTCTGCAAAACACTTTCACAATGGTTGCTACCACTACTATGCCTTTCCATTATAATCTAAGTTATAGCTTTAGACAAGATGGAAAATGGCTAGGAGTTTTTTTGTTGTACGTAAATACGGCAAGGTGTGAAGTGTCAGGCTTTACACCTTGCTTTTTTAGTTCTCTATTAAACAAAAGAGGATGGAACAATATGGAAAATATTAATCAAAAGGATACGCAAAAAATCAGAGAAGATAAAATTGAAGTTATCAGGGAAATGATTCAGGAAATAGAGAATCTAAAAAGCGATTACATGGAGAAAAAGTATTTGGCATGTTTGAAGCGTTCTAAGAAGATCCAATATTTTCGTCAAAAGCAAGACGAATTAGAAGAAAAGGTTATAGAGATTGCAGAAAAAAATAAGAATAAACCAGAATACAAGTATTTAAAATCCTATGTGAAGAATCGGCAGCTTTTGGCTGAACAAGCTAATGGATTTGAAATGAATCTTGTAGCGATTATAATTTCAATGGCGAGTTTTTTACTATCAGTGATTGAGGAAAATAGTACGATTATAGCAGGAGTAGCCATAATCCTGTTAATTATAGCTGTTGGTTGTGCGTGTCATCCACTGATTAAAAAAATGATACAACATACAGAACAGCAGTTTTATGGCAGCTGTTTAAATATTTTAGAGAGCGAGTAGGTCTATTACGTAAGAAACAGAAGTTCAATTTTGGAGGTAATATTATGAGAAAGAAAAGTTTAGTAGTTTTAGCTATGGCAGCAGCAATGGTATTTGGTGGAGCAATGACAGCTCACGCAGAAGAAACGCAGTGGTACACGGAACTATCGGAGGCAGGATTCCCTATGAGTCATGTTGAGGAGAATCTGGCACAGGCCGATGCTTGGGCAGAGGGGCATAAAGGTAACATTGCAGATATTGCTAATGTCGAAGAGAGATATGCGGCTGTAGTAAACGAGGTTATCAGTTTCTTAGATTACGACGTCAATTATATGTCTCCTATGATGTATTACACTATTAGGGATGAAAAAGGTGTTTGCTGTGACTATACATTGTTGACTGGCGCATTGTGTGAAAAAGTTGGTATCGAGCATTCTTATGAAGGTGGTAAGCTTCTCTCTGCAGACCATCCAGTCCTTAGAGTTAATATTAATGGGGATTGGAGATATAGCGACCCTACAAACTACGAATCTGGAGCAGTGGGATTGTTCGGAGCAGTTAACGGGTGGGTAGCTTACGAGGGTGATGGAACAGACAAGAGATCTGTAGCATCGTCATGCGGTATGTACGGTGATGAAATGCTTAAATTAAGTCAGCTGAAAGATACGGACTACACTGAAGTAACGGACAGGTACGGACATACTGCCAGAGTGCTTAGATCAGATGGTATTGCTTTAGCAGAAGGTAGAATGACTCTTCAGGAATATCTTAATAAGTATGGACTCAGACAGTAAAGGAGATTATGAATGAGACAATTATACAGAAGAATAGTGGCGTCGCTATTGCTGTGTATAATGGTGATATCGACACCACTCAGTGTATTAGCAGAGACTCCAGGTAGTTCAGGAGCTTCAGGCATTCCTATTACGAAACCTGGAGGTGGTAACTTTAAAGGAGACCAACCAATCTTCAGAGATTATGGGTTTAGAGTTACGTTTGGTAGTTCCGCTCCAATGGATGGTGTAGTTGACAGACTAACTGGCGCGTACACTGACGCAGATTTAGACGCACAGCGTGCTGAGATAATGAATATAAACAAGACTAGATATTGGGAGCCTGGTAACGCTGGATTATATTTCTGGAAAGGTTTGAATGGTAATATTAAACCTAATAAAGGAATATATAACTCTACCACACTAGAGTCCGCTCATAACATATCTGGATTTCGTCAGAAGATGGCTGAAAAGACTACCGTAGGTGCTGGAGATAACTGGCTAGCTTGGCTTTGTTATCAAGGTATTGATGGACTTCCGCGCGGGCAGAATGAAGGTCAACGTGTGCCGGATTGTAATGAGGAAATACGTAATATTATACTCGGCGCAGATACAAATTATGCTAATGTAGATGACTGGCTATACCACTTACAAACATTAACTCAACAGGCAATCAATGCTCAGTATGGTAAAGGTTACGACTATAAGGCTGTACTAACTAAGATGATTAGTGACGGTGATAACACAGTAGACAATATCCAGAAGTTCTCGTGGGACACATCTCTATATACAGACGCTGGTGTTTCTCCACAGGATAGAGTAGAGTGGTCTCGTATTGGGTACATTACTATGTTGATACAGTTTGCTTGGTTTGCAAAAGATATCAATGACACAACAACCTACGACGAGATGAAGAATATGATTTGGTCATGGATATGCTCGGATTATGACCAATCCACAATGCCTATATTATGTATAGAAGCATGTCAGGAGGTAAGTGTTGACGGAACACCCACAGCGGCTAATGATAACTGTATGTTAGTAACTATGCCTTTTACGTTGAGCGCAATGTACGGTACACATATGTCAGCAGCTCTATTTGGTGGTTGGGCAGATGGAGTAACAACTCAGCAGGCTATAGTTAATGCAACTAACTTCGAGCCTCCTGCGAATCAAAGATATGTATCACAAGGTTTGGGTTACTACGTATCTGGCGGGCAGGTGTATCAGAAAGATACTGATAGAGCTTTTCACACTCTTCTCCGGCCCGTGACTGGGGATGGTAATTATTACGGGTACATCATCGGTTACACGTACAGTGCTGATTGTCCAGGGTTCGGTGACCCAAAGGATGCAAACAGGCCAACTGGTGGGAAAGTTCCTGGTTCATTCACATGGAAACTTAAACCGAGAGGAGTTCGTGACTTGACGCCAAACGAGGAAGTTAATGAATCATCCACAGTGTATGAGATTAACATGTCTCAAAGTGGCGTAAACATGAATAACTATAAAGACTGGGAAAACTATGTCAACGGACAGGGTAAAGACAAAAACAAGATTCGCATAAACATCTATCGTATCTCTGAGCTACTTCCAAATGATAAGATGGCAACTGAATATAAACGTGGGCAGATCACTTCTGGCGGTCAGTCAATTCTGAACCCAATAGATAGAGTGGTGCGCGGCGACCTGACAATTGACAATGTACCAGTAATTGATAGCAACACTGTTATTATGTAGAATGATTAATATAAAATAATCAAACCAGAAAGGCAAGCAGTCCTTTCTATTTTTATTTTTGGGGTCGAGTAAAGGGTCGAGTTCGGAAGAGCATCCCTCAAACCTCCTGTTTTATTAGGCTTTTTTAGCCGATTTTGGTCCGATTCCCGTCAGCAGCTTGATAAAGAGAATGCTGGAATCTTTTAAAATTAAGATTCCAGCATTTTTTATTGATTTATGGAAGTCTTCTTCAATAATCCTTTAAGAATTCTAAAATTACACTTGCAGGACAGTGCAGAATCTTGTATGCTTACAATGAGTTAATGTATTTTATTATTATGGCTACACAGGAGGAAAGATCATGAAACAGGATATGATTGTTATTTTAGATCTGGGAAGTACAGAGAATACTGTACTGGCTAGAGAGATTCGTGCACTTGGCGTGTACAGTGAGATTTATCCCCATGATATCACTGTAGATGAGTTAAAAGCTCTGCCTAACGTAAAAGGTGTGGTTATTTACGGCGGTCCGAATCATATTGTTGATGGTGAGCGCATCGATGTAAATCCGGGAATTTACGAAGCGGGATTCCCTGTAATGTCCATTGCTCATGAATTGGCAAAATGCGAAGAAGCGTATAATACCTGGGAGGAAGCGCTGCCTCATCTGAAAACCTTTGTATTTGATATCTGCCACGCAGAAGCAAACTGGAATATGAAGAATTTTGTGGCAGATCAGATTGAACTGATTCGTCGCCAGGTTGGTGATAAGAAGGTACTTTTGGCTTTATCCGGTGGTGTAGACAGCTCTGTTGTGGCAGCTCTTTTAATTAAGGCAATCGGCAAACAGCTTGTTTGCGTTCATGTAAATCATGGCCTGATGAGAAAGGGTGAGTCTGAGAGCGTTATTGAAGTATTTAAGAATCAGATGGATGCAAATCTGATTTATGTAGATGCCACAGAGCGTTATCTGACCAAGTTAGACGGCATAGCAGATCCAGAGCAGAAGAGAAAGATTATTGGCGCTGAATTTATTCGTATTTTTGAAGAAGAGGCAAGAAAGCTCGAAGGTATTGAATTTTTAGGTCAGGGAACGATTTATCCGGATATTGTAGAGAGTGGAACTAAAACTGCAAAAATGGTAAAATCTCATCATAACGTAGGCGGACTGCCGGAGGATCTGCAGTTTAAGCTGGTTGAGCCTCTGCGTCAGCTCTTTAAGGATGAGGTGCGTCAGTGCGGACTGGAGCTGGGACTGCCAGATGAGATGGTATTTCGTCAGCCGTTCCCGGGTCCGGGCCTTGGAGTTCGCTGTCTGGGAGCAATTACAAGAGAACGTCTGGAAGCAGTGCGCGAGGCTGACGCGATTCTGCGAGAGGAGTTTAAGATTGCTGGACTGGATAAAAAGGTATGGCAGTATTTCACGGTTGTCCCGGACTTTAAGTCTGTTGGTGTTCGCGACAATGCAAGATGCTTTGAATATCCTGTTATTATCCGTGCAGTGAATACGATTGACGCCATGAGCGCAAGCATTGAGCAGATTGATTGGCCAGTTCTGCTGAAGATTACAGATCGTATCTTGAAAGAGGTTAAGAATGTAAATCGTGTTTGTTACGATCTGAGCCCGAAGCCTACGGCTACGATTGAATGGGAATAAATTAAAATAGGGAGTATCCCAAAGTTTGTGTAAACCTTCAAATTGATGTAAGATAGACTTACCA
>ERZ838225.2294-NODE-2294-length-10600-cov-5.579991_pt1 | contig 10600 bp, 8 predicted proteins | sample MGYA00519684_ERZ838225 | MGnify/ENA primary metagenome ERZ838225 (study PRJEB31850, sample SAMEA3708829) | human gut metagenome | biome: human gut; feature: human-associated habitat; material: faeces | place: China | collected 2014 ...
GGTTAAAAAACAATCAGATTCATGAAACAAAAAAAGAGAATCCGTTTATCCCAGATTCTCTTTCACTGCCGCCCATGCTTCCAGAAGACGTTCCATCTGCCATGCCGCATTCGCCGGACTTGTCGATGGCAGTTTTACGATCTCCCTTCCCGTGATCGGATATGCATATTTCTGATACAATTCATAAGCCTTCCCGCCATTTGCATAAATCTGCCGGATCGGTGCATGATCTAAAATCCTTGACAGATCTGCCGGAACTACATTTCGGATCGAACTGTCACTCGAACCGATGATATCACACTTCGCGATCACATCCCACACCGCGATATGTTCTCTTAACAAAAAACCGTTCTTTTCCTCCACCGTCCCCGGAACCTCACATCCCGTCAGATTCGCAAGCACCTTCCAGAATCGGTTCTGCGGATGTCCGTAATAAAAATTCTGCTCCCTGGACTTCACCGACGGAAATGTCCCTAGGATCAGCACCTTCGAATGCTCATCAAAAACCGGTTCAAATTGATGAGTAACTGTCTGATATTCCTGCAAAATTATGCCCTCTTTCTTCTTTGGTTTTTCAACTGCCTTTATCTTTCATTATATCGCACTTTTTCATTTTTCATATAATGATCTGCAAAGAATTCTCATATTTCCATTCGAAATTTTGCTTTTTGCATTTTTTATTTTCATACATGACGTTCCTGCAGCTCATGCAAATGCCTGTACTTTTCCCTGGTTGCTACACCGCCGCGGATATGACGCTCTGATTTGTTCACATCAAGAACCTCGCGTGCCTGAGCCGCCAGCCCCGCATCAATCTGCCGTAAACGTTCCGTGCAGTCCTTATGTACCGTACTCTTGCTGATCCCAAATTTCTTTGCTGCCTGACGCACCGTAGCCTTCGTTTCAATTATATAATACGCAACTTCCACTGCCCGCTCTTCAATATAATCCTTCAAAAAAATCCCTCTGCATGCATCTTTTTACAATGTATGCAGAGGGATTTTGGAGTATGTCTGATTAAACTTTCGCCAGAAACATCTCATTCCGTTTTGCCAGCTTCGCTTTTCTACTTCCTTTCTCCTTCCATAGCTGGTTTCTTATTTCCGGAAAACGTTCGAACAGTTTTCTGCCAGTAATCCCCTTCAGATACTTGACGATTGCTGTTATGGACAGCTTTGGTGGAGCTGTTACAAAGCAGTGGACATGGTCTCCTTCACCACAATAAAGCGGACATGCACACTCCTGCGCTTTCATCTCGGTAATTGAATTGCCGAGGATTAGATTTCAGGCATACTTGCTAATTTCTTCTATTCAGCCTTCCCCTCTGGGAAAATAATTTTAAACACAAAGAAAAAAATCACCATGGAAACTCCACCTGTAATAATTGTCACAAGCATGTTATAGACTGCCGGTGCCACATATGCAGATGCAACTGGCATCCACAGATTATTAAATCCATTACAAATCAGTGAAATTACCACCCATGCTATAAAATACCAGATTGCCTGATATACAGGATTTCCATGGCTTTTAAAAGTAATATTTCTCTGAAGTGGAAAATTGATACACTGTGCAAGAAATGACCCTAATTCATAACTGATAAAATAGCCAAGTCCACCACCGATCAGTATATTCCCCGTTGCATCACGCAATACATTATACCCCAGTAAACTCCATGTAAATTTTACTCCAAACAGATTCATGGAAACCTTTGGCCACATAAATTCTGTACCAGCCAGACCAATTCCCAAAATCCCTGGTAAAAATGTAAATACAAGATACTGGAATACTGTCACGCCCATACTGAATATAACAAAATAGAATATCTGATAAAGCCATTTTGCAATAGCAGAATGTTTCTCTTCAAAACATTTCCATATATTTTTTATATGATTCATCTGCACTTCCCTCCGGCTCCTTTTAATAATTTTTCATATTTCTTATTATTTCTTCTGTTTCTGAAATATCCGCCAACTACTTTTTTTACTCCAAGCATAAAGTGTCCATTCACAGCATCGACAATTCCATATACCATTTCCATACTGACTGCCCCGCCGGTCATCTTGGCAATCCCCCGAAACGGCATATTGTAAATAAAAAGAATATTCAGATCCGGCTTTCCCTGTGCCTCACTCTTCTTTTTCATTTTTGTGAGACATCTATATATCAGTCTTGCAAGTTGGCTTTTTGCATAATACATCTGACAAATTGCATCATTGATTTCCAGATTTCCACTCCATCTTCCGTTCGGTATTTCACGGTCAAGAAGTTCACGAAATTCCTCATCTGATATTTTCTGCACGATTCCTGTATAATAGTAAGGCATTTTTGCCGGATTATAAGGATACCCTTTACTGTTTCCTGTTCTCTCAGTCATACCTGTTAAACGAATATCTGCAACACTGGCTCCTACCATAATCTGATAAGTTCCTGTTTCTATTTCCCACTGTCCCGTTTTTATATTCCAATAACGGAATGTCTTATCATCAAACGGAATCCTGAGCTGTCTGCTTTCTCCTGCCTTTAGATAAACTTTTGCAAAACCTTTCAGTTCTTTTTCCGGTCGGAACACGATTGCATTAGGAAGTCCTACATACATCTGAACAACCTCAGCTCCATCTCTGTCACCTGTATTGGTAACCGAAACTTTGATTCCATCCTCTTCTATGATAAGATCAGAATATGTAAATTCCGTATAGGAAAGCCCAAAGCCAAATGGATATTGCACCCGGACTTTTGAAGTATCATAATAGCGATATCCTACATAAATACTCTCGCGGTATTCCGATGTTTTCTCATTACTTGGATAATATCGGAATGCCGGTGTCTGTTCATAAGATATGGGATATGTTTCTGCCAGTCTTCCTGATGGATTCACTTTTCCGGTCAGAATATCCAATGTTGCAGAAGCGCCTGCCTGTCCATTCAGATAGCCATGCAAAATCGCTTTGCAGCAGGTGTGCCATGGCATTTCTATCGCAGATCCTGCACTCAGTATTCCAATAATATTTTCATTCACTTTACTGATATCCTGCAGAAGATCGATCTGATTCTGTGGAATACGCATATGTGTTCTGTCCAGTCCTTCTGATTCGCTGATCTCATCAAGACCAAAGCAGAAAATTACAATATCTGCGTTCATTGCCAAATTTAATGCAAACTTTCTATCATTCTCATCTACATCTCCATTTCTCTGATATCCTCTTGTCATCCCCAGAATATTCAGATCATATTGTTGCAAAATCGATGACATATCTTCTACTTTTGTTGGATTGACCATAGAAGATCCTGCCCCCTGATATCTGGGTGAAAAAGCAAAATCTCCAATAACAGCGATGGATTTTTTGGTATCCAGCGGAAGAATCTGTTTTTCATTTTTCAGAAGAATCATGCTTTCTGCTGCTGCTTTCCTTGCCAGTTGATGATGTGCGTTTCTGTCAAAGTTTTTATCTGAAAGCTTCTTCCCTGATGTCAGTTCCATCACTGCATCCACCAGTTCTCCAACTCTTTCATCCAAATCCGCTTCCTTCAGCTTTCCATTTCGGACAGCAGCAATCACTTCTCTTGCAGAATCGTACCCACAGGACGGCATCTCCAGATTTGAGCCGGCAGCAACACCTTTCACATGGTCATTGCTTCCGCCCCAGTCTGTTACTACAATTCCATCAAATCCCCATTCTTTGCGCAAGATATCTGTCAAAAGATGTTTGTCCTCATTAGCATAAATCCCATTAATCTGGTTGTAACTGCTCATGATTGCTTTTGCGTGTCCTTCTTTAACAGCTATCTCAAAACCGGTCAGATAAATTTCTCTTAATGTCCGTTCGTCAACAACTGCGTCCATTGCCATTCTCCGAAGTTCCTGACTGTTAACCGCCAGATGCTTCGGGCAGGCATAAACGCCTTTACTCTGTATTCCACGAATATATGACGCTGCCATCTTCCCGGAAAGATATGGATCTTCTGAAAAATATTCAAAATTTCTTCCACATAATGGGCTTCTTTTAATATTTAATCCCGGACCAAGCAGGATATTTACGTCCATACTTGCTGCTTCCTCTCCAAGGGCCTGTCCAATCTCTTCCCCCAGATCCTGATTCCAACTGTTTGCTATCGTCGCCGCTGTGGGAAAACAAGTTGCTTTCAGGGATGCATTCAGTCCCAGATGGTCTCCTGCTCCTGCCTGTTTTCTGATTCCATGCGGTCCATCCGAAAGAAAGATGGACGGGATGGAAAGCCTGTCAATTTCTCTGGTCTGCCAGACAGTTTTTCCACTGAGGATCGCTGCCTTTTCTTCTATTGTCATCTTTTCAACCAATTTTTGCTGTTTCATAACTGTTTTCCATCCCACTTTCATCCTTATTCAGCATTCTTTCTTTTCTTATATCCTCTGATTACCAGTACTTCCATTCCTGCCATGAAAAGTGCCATTACAATGTCGATACCAATTCCTGCTTTTTTCCAGTTTTCCATACCTGTTTCTTCGTGTTCTCCATCATAAGCCCAGCTGCTTACAACTGTATACATGACATTTTTGCAGGCATTTCTCATCTGAAGTACAGATGTTGGATGCTCTGGATTGGCTACATTGTTCTCTTCTCCATTGAATGTAGACAACATTACATCTACTCCATTCGCCAAAGCTGCATCTGCATTCATAAATCCATGACCATTGTTTCGGAAGAAGTCTGTAAGCGCCATTCCCCTGAATCCCCATTCATCTCTGAGAACTGTATTCATAAGGTTACTGCTTTCTCCAGTCCATTTATCTCCAAGGAAACTCCAGGAAACCATAACCGCATTTGCGCCACCCTGTTTTACAGAAATTTCAAATGGTTTCAGATAGATTTCCCGGATTGCCTGCTCATTTGACCAGACACTTACCATCTTTGCATTTCCCTCATACAGAGCAAAATGTTTGATATAAGAATAAACTCCATATTTTCTTGCTCCTTCTACTGCTTTTGCTCCCATATTTCCTGCAAGAACTCCATCTTCTGAAAAGTATTCATAGTTTCTTGCTCCAAATGCGGTTCTATGAGTATTCATACCTGGTGCATACCAGCCCTCTGCACCCATTTCCTGACTGATCTTGCCCATGCATTCACCCCAGGCCTGTGCAAGTTCCTTATTCCATGTGGAAGCAACCACAACTTCAATTGGAAATCCAATAGAACCAACTCCTGTAAAGTTGTTATTAATTGCTGCTGGTCCATCGAAATCAAGTGTAGCCACTTTTCCCACAGAATCCATGGCTGCTGTCTGATAACCAGCCATTGCAATCATATTTGCCATTTCATCAACAGTAAGCTGATCCAGAAGTTTTTCCCAACGAGGATCGTCATAATCAGCATCACGCATATCAGCTAATGTAAGTCCATTATCTGCTCCCGTTGTCGGCATTACATCCTCATCATTGAGGTATGTAGTCTTATCAAAGTTGCTGTTCAGATGATATTCAGAAACATATGGCTCACCCAGCTCTGCAGATGCCGGTGCTGCTGTAGCCTCTTCATAATTTGCAAAATGATCTGCTCGTGATAAATATGTCACATCGCCTTTTGCATCTTCAAATACATTTGTTGCTGCAGTATCATCTGATGCTCTTTTATTTTCTCCCTTATATACTACATCTTTATCTGCAGTATAAGTTTTCTGATCCAGCACAGTATGTGAATCGCTGTTGATAGAAATCGCATAATCGCCTTTTTCAAGAACATATGCTTTTGCATTATTCTCATCATAAGAGGCCATATCTTCTATACTGAATGTAACTGTAACAGTCTGAGATTCTCCCGGCTGAAGCAGATCTGTTTTTGCAAACTCGATCAGATTTGCAGAAGATTTCTCAATTCCGCCATTTGTATATGGCGGTTTATAATACACTTCTACTACATCTTTTCCGGCAACATCTCCGGTGTTGGTTACTTCTACATCTACAGAAATCTGTCCGTCTTTTTCCTCCAGTTCACCCATTTTCTGTTCAAATTCCGTGTAACTCAGACCATATCCAAATGGATACTGTACAGTCTTATCGTAATCAATCGCACCTTCCTGTGCAGCTGTTTCATAGTACTTGTATCCTACATAAATGCCTTCCACATAATTGGTAAATGCCGGAGCATACACCTGTGCAGTTCCTGCGTTCATTCCTTCAACGGCCATATCTGCCAGATTTGTATACTCCGTTTTTTCTGCATTATTCCACCACGGAGCAGTCGTCATATCATAAATAAATGTATCCGGTGTTTTTCCGGAAGGATTGACTTCACCTGAAAATACTTTACCAAGTGCATTAAATCCCACATTTCCCGTTCCGGGGCACCATACAACAGATTTAATCTGAGGATATTCATCTGCGAAACCAAGTTCAAACTGATTTGCTCCATTATAAATCACAATCACATTATCAAAGTTTGAGCAAACCATATCCACCATATCTCTCTCAGTTTGTGAAAGCTGTAAATAATGCTCTCCCTCAGGAAAATCATCATATTCATCTGAATTATTATCATATGCTGCTTTTCTTACATCCATAGGAATATCATTATGACCTTCACCTGCTTTTCTGGAAAGAACCACAACTGCCACATCAGAATACTCTTTCGCACTTTTAATAAGCTCATCACTGTAAGTATCTACAGGTGGCTCCGGTAATGTCCAGCTCTGTTTCTGGATAGACATTTCCGGATTATCTGCACCATAATTGTTATAAAAATCAACCAGTTCCTGGTTAATAGAAAATCCGGCATTTTCAAGTCCCTGATTCAGACTGACAATATCATACAGATCATTAATTCCACCGGAACCAGCTCCTCCGTAAGCCGGATTAATAGATTCCCAGCCAAAAATATTCAGTTTTTTTGTTTCATTTAAAGGAAGCAGGCTTTCATTCTTCAGAAGAACAATTCCGTCTTCCATAATTTCTTCTGCTACTTCCGCAGCTTCTTCATTTGTTTCATCGCTTAAAGTTCCATTTCCCGTTGCCAGTCCAATCAACGTAGACATTGGTCCAAAACAGATCATATTCACGCAGACAACAACTGCAAGAACCATTGCGATCGCAGCTTCTCCTCTTATCAGAAATCTTTTGCCCCTGGACATCCTGCGGCATGCGATCATAATTACGATTCCAATTACAAGTGCAGCAATAATACCGATAATATACGGTTTGCATAATTGTAATACCGCCAGAACATCTTCCATTTCAACACTGATCATTCTCTTTTTTCCTCCTTTGACTCTCTCGCCTTTTTCAGGTATCATTTCCTGTTGACATTACTATAACATGGTTATTATTTCGTGCCGTTTTTGGCACAAGATGCAGCAAATATGGCACAAAATACTAAAATAGGTCCACCGGACCTGTCGTATGCTTGGCAACAAAAATACCCAGAGCATTACAATACTCTGGGTAAAAGAATCTTTAATTCAAACCAGTTCTGCTGTACTCCAAATACTACAGAACCATCATATTTTTCTACAGCTTTACGAATACTCTTCAATCCAAAACCATGGTTTTTACTATCCTTTTTTGTTGTTGTAATCAGATCTTCTTCATTTTTGGAAATTTCTGCTTCACAATAATTCTCTATCTTGATGAACACAAATCCTTTTTGAGCGGATACTGTCAGATGGATCAGTCTTTTTTCCGGATCTGGAATTAAAATTACATGTTCAATCGCATTATCCAAAGCATTTCCAAATATAGAACATATATCTGTTACATGCATATGATCCAATAATTTTCCATCTGCCACACAGGTAATCTGTATATGATTTTTTCGACAATGGAAAATCTTAGCTGCCAAAATCGTATCAAGTACCTGATTCCCCGTTCTGCTTATATTTTCAAAAGCAGCGATTTCCTTTTCCATGGAATCAATCCATTTTTTTCGTTTCTCTTCATCTGATTCCGCACGAAGTCCCATTATCTGATGCTTCAGATCATGGTATTTCATTTGTATGAGATCCAGGCTGTCCTGATAATTTCGATATTGATCATACTGGCTTTTCAGCATCACGTTCATTACTGAAAGTTCTTTCTCGGCAACATACTCACTGATCCTGCTCTGATAAGCATGCAGGATTGCAATTCCTCCAAAATCGATCAGTGTTCTGATAGAAAAAATATCTGCACGTTCTCTGCTCGCAAATGGTGCATTTTCATTTAAAAAGCTCAGATTACTAAAAGCAAAGATTGCAACAGCCATGATTGCCGCCGCTGCTACTTCCTTTACTGTCATCTGTTCAAGATAATTCTGCTTCAGAAGATCTTTTTCTAAATAAATATCAATAGTAAAGCAGCCTCCAAAAACAACCATCGTAATCAGAATTTCAACCCCGAGGCTCTGATTCCCCCATGCCTGTACAATAGATACCATCTGCCACTGCAGCGAAGCTGCAAACTCAGCAAGAACAAATGCACGGGCACAGCAATAAGCCGCTCCCAGAGGCTTCATATTTCCTCCGACCATAAGAAATCCATACATCATACCTGCAGCGATCATCATACAGGGAATCCACAAAATTTCAGTTACGCTGCCTGTCAAAGTCAGAAAGATACTCTGCATTGCCAACATGAAAAGACTGCCTGTAAGAAAATGTACAGATTTCATGTTTTCTTTTTTTAGGATATAAAGATAAACCAGACATGATCCCCACTCTGCTATTGCCGTATAAATTCTTGGAATATCCTGATATAACATAGTATCCTCCATTTCGCATGAAATCATTCCATATTGAGGTTTTGCAGAAGCAGATTCATGAATTCTTTTTTTCTGGTTCTGCTGACAGGTATATGTACATTATGGATCACACAATCAGAACCAACAAATCCCTCTACATGATTCATATTTACCAGATATCCCTTTGCACATCGAAAAAAATTATGTACCGCAAGTTTTTCTTCGAGTTCTTTCATCGTAATTCTTGAACAGTAATCTCCTCTCGAAGTATAATAAATTACATTATGTCTCTGCCCCTCAATAAAATAGATATCTGCTATATCTATCTTTACAACTCCTTCCCCAATCGGAATCGTAAGAAATTCTTTAACCTCAGAGCGCATACGTCCAACTGCTTTATCCAGTTTCTGCGAAAAAGAAAAGTACTCAACTGGTTTTACTACATAATCCATTGCATCAACTTCATATCCACGTACTGCATATTGAATCATATTTGTAATAAACATAATAATTACTTTCTGATCCATCTGACGGATTTTTTCTGCTGTTGTCATACCGTCCATGAACCGCATCTGAATATCCATCAGAATAATGTCAAAACCGCCACTGTAATTCTCAGTGATATCTTCTCCATCACCAAATACCGTAACCTTTATTGATCTTCCCCTTTCCGTTTGATATTTCCGGATATACTCTGTTAATTGTTTTACGTAAATTTCTTCATCTTCCACAATTGCAATCTGTATCATCCTATACCCTCCACAAGAATTGCATTCTTTGTAACTGTTCAATCACACAATATAGTCCCAAGTTTTTATTATTATTTTATAAATAATTTTTGTTTCAGTATATCACTGCTTTTTTCTTGCGTCAAGCGGATGTAATATTACAAATTACAGCTGTGTAATCTGGTTTTCTTTTATCATATATCCACAGTAAATCTCCTCATTCTTTAAATAGAAAGTAGAAATTCTGTTAAGTTTTCAATAGCATCTGGTTTTTCTGATAGTTCTTTCCCCATCAGTCCCTCTCTCATAATACTAGTATCCGCACTAAGAGATACAGCGACTCGACTTGAATTCCATACAGCTTCATACATCATTTCCTGATTCTCTTTTGTTACTTTATTGAGAACGTAATAAAATGGTTTTCGAATACTTTCCGATAATTCCCCGATTTTTTTGGAAAGCTGTAGGGATTCATAGGATGGATCTATGATTATCAATATCAAATCTACACCGTTATCAATTCCACGTCCAAAGTGTTCAATACCAGCCTCCATATCCATTAGCGCAAATTGGTCTTCTTTAAGCCTGAGATTTTGGATAAATTGAGTCATAACAGTTCCCATAGCACAAGAACACCCTTCATTTGCCTGATGAATTTTTCCACTGCTCATCAGTTTTACACCGTCCTTCAGACTATAATAATCTTCCGGTATATCATCTATAGTCCAGGTTTCCTCAAAAAACTGATGAGTAAATTTTGATAACATCATATCATTTAAAACATTTTGCTTACCACCGAAATAGTCTGTAAAATCTCTGGGAAGCTTCATACCTAGCTGTCGGTGTAGACCATAATTAGATTCATCGGAATCAATTACCAAAATTTCTTTTCCTCGTCTGGCTAAAGCCTTAGCCAAAAGACTGGTTACTGTACTTTTTCCACATCCACCTTTTCCGCAAACTGCTATTTTCATCTCTATATTTACTCCTTTTCTTTTTTCTAAATAATAAGCATTACATATGACCATACTTCAAACTGTTTTCGAAAAATAATTAAATTAATATAATGTCTATTTTGCCATTACATCAAATATCTCCTTAAATGCTTCTTACTCCACTTCCTCCAGTTCTGTTCCTTCCGGAAGAATATATCCGCAGTTATCACATACTCCGTCCTCTGCAAGT
>ERZ838225.2302-NODE-2302-length-10541-cov-3.789624_pt1 | contig 10541 bp, 6 predicted proteins | sample MGYA00519684_ERZ838225 | MGnify/ENA primary metagenome ERZ838225 (study PRJEB31850, sample SAMEA3708829) | human gut metagenome | biome: human gut; feature: human-associated habitat; material: faeces | place: China | collected 2014 ...
TCTGGATCTCGGCCTGCCGGATCGGGATGGTTTGGACTTGATTCAGAAAGTCCGGGAATCGGACACCGTGCCCATCATTGTGCTCTCCGCCCGCTCCAACGAGCGGGATAAGGTAGAAGCCCTGGATCTGGGGGCGAATGATTATATCACAAAGCCCTTTGGCACGGAGGAATTACTGGCCCGCATCCGCGCCGTTCTCCGCAGCCATCGGCACAGCGAAGAGAATGAAAGTACCCCTGGCGGGAAATTCCACCTTCAGGACTTGCTGATCGATTACGATACACGGCAGGTCTTTGTGGGTAAAGAAGAGATCGACCTGACCCAGACGGAGTACAACATCATGGCGTTTCTCTCCGTCCATGCGGGAAAGGTGCTGACGTATGCCGCCATCATCCGCGCGGTCTGGGGGTATTCAGACTATGGCAGCGTCAAGAAGCTGCAAGTCAACATGAAGAACATCCGCAAGAAAATGGGCGTGACGCCTGGTGAAAAGCGCTACATCATCAATGAGCTTGGCGTCGGATACCGGATGCTGGCGGAGGATGAAATTGTTGCTGATTCCTTTCTTTGACGAGCATAAGCTGATTCTACATAATTTTAATTTTCTTCCGATAAATAGCAGAATAAGGATCAACCGCCCGTTCCTTTCGGAAACGGGCGGTTGCCTTAGCGTTTGTGATCCTTGCACACCAGAATTGTCGGCTGACAGTAGTAAGTTTGAATTAGTTCCTTATCACTGTTAAGTCAATGATTCCGGTGATTTTTTATGGAAATTTTGTCAAATTATCACTCAAAAGCAAAGAAAAACCGCCCATTTTAAAGCAACAAGCGGTTTAACATGGTACGCCCGGTGCGATTCGAACGCATGGCCTTTAGAGTCGGAGCGGTGCTGTATGAGGTATTCATCCTGCATTTCCCGCTAAAACAGCGCAAATATTAGACATTTTTCACTATTTTTATACGTTTTCTATGCCTGTTGCAACCACCTGTATTCACCGGCAGTAGTCTGACAGTAGCCGCAATAGCTTCGGCTATTTTTCGACCGGCGGCAGAAAGCCTTCGACCTGCTGGCGGTATTCGGTCTGCTCTTCGCGGAAGAAGTGCTCCAGCAGGCTGTAATCCTGCTTTGTCTGCGCGGTATTCAGTGCATGATAATACTCGGCTTTGCGGCTATCATTTACCACAAAGGGGATAATATCGTTTTTTAGACATTCCTTAAACAGGATCAGCCGCCCAGTTCGTCCGTTTCCATCCTGGAACGGGTGGATAGCCTCATAATCTGCATGGAACTTTGCCAATCCGTGCAGATCATGCTTGTCTGCGGCATTATATTCGTCCAGCAGTGCCGTCATGCGCGCGTGAACATCTTCCGACGTCAGGGTGCCGGATAGCTGCTTTTGTTATATCCAATCTGCTGCTGTTGTGCAAGGTGCCCGCGGTTGAAAAGAGGTTTCAATGTTTAATACGGCAATCCTGCTCAGTATGCTTCTTTATAGCGGGCACATAAATTGTTATCAGACTTGCTCGTCGTGCGAACAATGCGCAAAAGTAAAGGGCGCTCCTGCTGGAGCACCCTTGGACTTGTGAGAAATTATGCAGTTGGCAAAACTGTGGCAAAACCGGTGAATTTATCACGGTTTGCGGTGATGAAATCTGTATCTGCGCCGGTCAGGTCAAGTGTGCCGAACGAAGCGCGGTTGACGCTGGCCTTGTATGTGGGACTGTAGCTTTTCAGCGTTGGTGTGCCATTGATTTGGAGGGTCAGGTTTCCGGTGATGGAGCCGCCGCTTTGTTCGCCGAGGAACTGATTCAGCTTGACGCCGTCTGCAACATGGAACGTTATATTGCCGTCCAGTGTCGCGCTCATGTACGCGCCCGCAAGCTCGACCTCCGCGCTGCCGCCGACGGCAACGTCCACGTGAGCCTTATGCGTCGTGCTGCCTCTGCCGCTGGCGATAACAGCAAAATTACCGGCCTGCACGCTGATGTGCTGCGTGTCCGCAGCGGTGCTGTTCACGGTACTGCCTGCATACAGACTGTAATCCGTGAAGCTCCACGCGGTCTCCACATCGTTCGCGATCGTGAGAGCATGGCCGTTGGCATATATCCGGCTGACGGAATAGGTGATGTTCTCCAGTGTGAGATCACCATTCAGCGTCAGCGGGGAACCGGACAGCTTATACTTGGTCTCACCGGCCGAGCGGATGGTGCACGGTACGGACGGCATAGTGCTGAGAGAGGACAGTTCCACGTCATCGTTGAGTTCGATCGTGCCGCCGTTTGCCGCGTTCACCGCGGCAACAGCGTCAGCCCAGCTTTGATAGTTCTGCCCGTTCACGGCAAAGGCGTTTTCCTTGACGCCCTTGGCGAACGTCAGATCCTTGCGAACGATGCCGGACCATTTGCCGTCCTTTTTCGCCGCCGCGCGGATGTACAGCTTGCCGCCTGCGATATTGTCGATGGAAACCTCGAACGGGCCGGTGTACTTGGTGCCGGTTTTGGTCGGGTCGGAAACGGTGGAACCGGTCAGGATGTTGCTGTTGTCTACCGTGTAGTAGATTTCAGCGCCGTCCGTCGAACAGTTAAGCGTTACCGTTACCTTATCCGCATTCGCGTAGGTGGTTTTCTCCGGCGAGACGGTGAGCGTCGGCTTGGAAGCCGTCAGCGCCTGATTCAGTGCCGCCTGCACGGCTGAGAGGACAGCTCGGCTCTCTTGATCGTGCCCCTCGATCGGCTCAACGCCTTCGGTGGTCTGCGCGAGATAAATGCGGCTGAACAGCTCGGGGAGAAAGTCTGCGTACGTTTCGCTGTGTTCCTTATCGAGCGTCAGGGAGGTGATATAATACTTATCATCGTAGTTGGGACTTTGTGTTACAGCGGTTGCAGTAATGCCGTCAACAGTTGCGGAAATACCGCTGTACTGCGCGGTATAGGCCGCGTTGCTGAGCGGATTGGCGAATACATAGAACTGCCGAACCACATCCGAGCGGTTTCCAGCCTTGTCAAAGGCGGCGGCGCGGACTTCGATGACCTGGCCGCTCGGATGGTTTGTTGGGTCAGCGGACAGGCGAACACCGATATCACCAGACCAGCCGATGGAAGCCGCTTTGGTGCTGTCGGCAGTCGGGTCGGTACCGTTGAGTGTGTAGCGGATGGTACAGTCCTTGTCGGCCGACATGGCAACATCGATATACTTATAGCTTGCGTTCGGAACGCAGGTCTGCGCCGTCAGGGTCGGGGCGAGCACGGTGGATTCGCTTTTGCTGACCGGCGCGGAGCGCAGTGCCGCGATGGTGGCATGACGGATGGCATCCGACCAGACGGTTGCGCCGGAAACGGCATCGTCATTGTGGTCATCGTCATCCGGTACGGTATTCATATTCAGCAGGTCGTAGAGCGTTTTGCCGTACAGCTTGGCAGGCATACCGTCGCTGTCCATTACGCCGCCCCAGAACGAATAGTCCATAGAAACGTTATCGTCCGACAAATCCAGACCGGCCTCCGTGCCGTTGTCCTGCACGCGGGTGATCTTGCCGTTGGTAGTAGTCACGCGCACGCCGACCCGGTACGGGCCGCCTAACACACCGCCGTCCGTCACTTTTCCGAGATAGACGCGCGTGCCGGAGGTCAGACTGGGAATCGCGACAAACTGCACAGTCTTTTCGGTGACACCGGAAGCCTTGCCGTCCTTGACGGCGATGGCCTTGACGGTAACGGAGCTGTCTGCGTTGCTGTTCGGCCGGATGGTCAGCGTTGTGCCTTCAAGGGTTTTTGCAGTGTTCCCGTCTACGCTCGGGGTGCTGCCGTCGGTGGTATACCGGACGATACAGCCATCCCCGGCCGAAACGTTAAGTTCCGCCGGGGATGTTGCTGCATACAGCAGCTGCGTCCGAGCGTCTGCCGCTTTCAGGGCTGGCGCAGAGGGAGACTGCTCGCTTTCCTAGTTGTTGGAGAGGGCGTTCTTGACGGCTTCCTTTACAGCGTTCATAGAAACCGTTGCACCGGAAGTGGCATCGACACTATCTACAGTGTCTTTCGTTACACCAACAAAACGGTCGAAATGTCCGAGTGCGATGTTCCAGAAATAGCTGTTGGAATCTGGGACGGTGCCATTATCAACGACAGAAACTACCTTGCCGTCAGAATCAAAGGTGACGGTAACTTTGGCAGTATAACCAAACGATACGGTTGCTTCGCCGTTAGCCGTCTTATTAGTAGTAGACTTGCGCTCATTCTCCACGGCGGTAATATAACCCGGCACTTCGTCGATAAGTTCATCAGCAGCTGCCTTGGTGGCATCCTTATCGGCAAGCAGTGCTACGATCTGATCATAATGAGCCTTCAAAGTGGTTTCCGCCGGAGTGAGATTGTTAGAATCCTTTGCAGCATCCAGCAGCACCTTGGCCTGATCGCGCAGGCTTTCCAGCTTCTCTTTCTGCTCCTCCGTCATCGGCTCAACCTTCTTGGGCAGGTTTTCGGCGGTAACGTTGACAGTATAGGTAGTATCGCTGTAACCGAGTGCGTAAACCGTAATCGTCCACTTGCCGGTGCCGTCCGTGCCATCCGGGAGCTTCGCGCGGAGCGAGTCGGTCAGACCGAGCTGAATACCCATAAACTTGTGCATCCAGTTGTCAGCTGCGAACTTCGTACCGTAGGTCTGGAGAACGGTATCGCCGTTGCCGTAATACTTCCAGACAACGGTCTGCATATGACCGCCGAGGTCGCCGTAATACTTGGTGTCATTCTTGGTGTTATCAAGGTCAACGCGGAGCATTTCACCGAAGTTGCCGGAATAAGTCTTAGCTTCAGGCTTGATATTCTCGTCTGCGGTTTTGAGTGCCTCGCCCTTGATGCCGGAGCCTTTGCCCGTCTTGCGCGGGCCGAAGCTGAACAAACTGTCGTCCTTCGTAACTTCCTTCAGGCCGTTGGTGTCCTTGTCTACTGCGGCAACTGCCGTGTAGGCGTTCAGATTGAATTCACTGAAACCGCCCTGAAGCGTTTCGCCGTTCTGGGTAACAGTGTACTGCTTGCAGAAATCAACGAAATCAGAGGAACTTACCTTGACCGGAACGTACTTGATGCCGGTGATCTTGTAGGAGTCAATGTTGATTTCGTTCTTGTTGTAAGTGTTGCCGTCTGCATCGACAAAGTTGTCGCCGTCCGTCCACGCAACCGGGTAATAATCCTTGTCATTGTCCTTGGTGTGGATAACAACGCTCTGCTGGAAGCTGCCGCGATGCAGACCGTGGTTGCTCGTTGCGCGGGAAACCGCATCGAACGCGCCCTTGTCGTATTCTTTGTGGCCGTCGAGGGCATCGGACCCAACATCCCACTTGCTGCCGCTCAGGTAAACGCCCTCGCTCTGCCAGTATTCGTCATACGGAACAGCGGCGTAAGCGTAAATGTGCTCAGGGAAGGTTACCTTAAACTCCTGATCTTTGTAGTAGTTTGCCTTGACGGTAATGGTGTAGCTGCTGCTCTGCGTCATATTCGCAAACGGCTCGGCGGTCAAATCCAGATAACCGTTCGAATTGATAATCGTTACCGCCTTCTTGCCGGTTGCGGCGTATTCCTTGTTGCCAACCTTGACCGAGGTGATATTGTTCAGATAGTTTGCAAGAGCTGCATCATTTGCCTTGTCTGCCGCTTTGAGCGAAACCGACTCGCTGTCATACTGCGCCACCGTCATATTGGTGGAAACGGTGAAACTTGCCGTTACGTCCGCATATTTGTCCTTCGCGTCGGAAACCGTTACCTTATAAGAACCCGGCAGAGCGGAATTAAAGGTGATGGTATCGTTGGAATAGGTCATACCCTCGGGAACCTTGACTTTCTGTTCGAAATCTTTGGGGAAACCGGAGAGGGTAAGCTTAGTGCTCTCTGCGTCTGCGGAGGGCTCTGCAACTTCGGCCTTTGCGTCCTCTGCGATGTGCGGAACATACTGGTTTTTCGCCAGATTGAGCTTGATTATGCCGTCGTTGGTGTAGTAGGTGACTGTGCTGATGGTCTTGCCTACGAGGGCGGGGTCAGCCTTGAAGCCAAGCTTGGCTACATGCCAGATTTCGGTTACGTGGTGCAGACCGTAGGTGTTGCCGTCCGTGGTGGTCAGGACAACGGCGTAAACCTTCTTGTCCTTCGTGATTTTGTCGTTTTCGACCGTCATTTCGTACTTGGCGTGATTGCCGGGGGCCTTGAATTTGGAAATGGTTGCGGTATCCTCGGACACCGCGCCGGTCGCCTTGCCGAACGTCCACTTGCCGTTGGTCAGGGTCGCTTCCTTGTAGTAAGACGGGGTGGAGCTCAGGGCGTAGTAGGAGTAGCTTGCGCTTTCAAACAGCGCCTCCCTGCCGGTATAGGTGGAGGTTTCATCCTCGCCTTTTTTGTTTTTTACCGTGATGCTTACGGAGTCGCTGTTTGTTACCTGCTTGAGGCCGGAAAGGTCGCTCGTCTTTACGCGAACCGGATAGGTAACGCCGGTAATATCCGAGCCGTCGCGATTGACATGATACGAACCGCCTGCCAGAGAACCGTTGCGGGTCTTATTCTTGGTCGCCGACGAAACTGCGTCAACGGCTGCGGCGTTCTCGCCAAGCTCGGCCTTATAGAACTCGTTATACGGGATATTCATCAGCACATAGGTATACTGGCTGTTGGACGAGTTGCTGCCGCCGGAGGACGAGCCGCCGCTCGAAGGAGCTGTGCCGACGGTTTCCGTCTTGCCGGATTCTACGGCCTTATCGCCTGCCTTGACACCGGAAACACCGCTGCCGGCTGTTACCTTGGCACCCTTGCTGGTGACGGTAACATTGTTCGCGTTGGCCTGTACGTTCGTTACCTTGCCGTCGCCCGTTACCTTGGAGCCTGCCGCAGATACGGTGACAGTGCCGACGGATGCGTTCTTTTCGACGGTCAGAGTAGCCTTATCGGTAACAGCAACATTACTTACCGAGCCGGACAGGGACAGATCGGACTTCGCGGTCACAGTGCCGACGCTGCCGCCCGATACCGAGATCGCCGCCGCGCCGTTCGGGCTGCTGACCAGCACGCCCTTTCCGGTCGTGGTATTCTTGATGCCGACCGCGTCCGCACCGCCGCGGATGACGATGCGGCCGGTAACTTTGACGTTATCCAGCGACACCTTGTCCGCGCTGTCCGCGATGATGAGGTCGCCGTTGATGGTCATGCCGGAGAGCGACGCGCCACTCTCGCGGACGATCACGTTGCCCTCGACTGTCTTGCTGGAGACGCCCTCTGCGCCGACATAGGATGCCGCCATGCCGGTGATGACCTTGGCGAATTCCGCGCGAGTGATGTTATTCTTCAGGTTCAGCATTCCGTTCGCGCCGTTGACATATCCGCCTGCGACCAGCGCCGCAACGCTCTCGGACGCCCACGAGGATACCGTGCCGCCGTCAACAAAGTCCTTCAGCGTAGCGCTGCCGCCGCCCTCGAGCGCAAAGGCGCGCGCCAGAACGGTGAACGCCTCCTCGCGGGTGATCGGTGCATCCGGGTTCAGCAGGCCATTCGCGCCCTGGAACGCGCCCATCTTGACTGCCTTGCCCATATCGCTGTAATACCATGCGCTCGGCAGTATGTCTCTGTAGTCGTCCAAAGACGCCGTCTTAGCCGCGCCGAAGGCACGGGAGACGATTGCCGCCATCTGTGCGCGGGTCAGCAGACCCTTCGCGTCGATCATACCGTTCGAGCCGTTCAGCAGGCCATCGTCGATCGCCTGCTCGAGCGACTTCGCGGACCAGTCGTTCGGGAAATCCCTGTACTGGCTCAGGTCGGCAGCAAAGGCATTGCTCGGCAGGAGCATCGCGCCTGCCAGCACCATTGCAATGGTGTTTTTACACTTCACTTTTCGGTTCCTCCTTTTGTTAGACAAAGCTAACCATCACGTCGAAAAATAGCATTTTTCCTCGCGCGTTTTTGCAACCCGAGGAAAAATGCTATGGTTAGCTTTTGCTAACATTATAAGCTGACCTTAGTCTACACCAGCGCTTTTTATTTGTCAACCGCACTTTTTCGCGAGATGAACCACGGTTTATCAAGATTTCGCAGCTTGACAAGTCTTTTTTGCCGTGATATGCTATTTTATAGTAAGCAAACGCTAACTTTCGGAGGATATTTGTTGATGAAGAAAAAAATCAAGGCGCTGCTGCTGCTCGGGCTTGTTTTTCTGGGCGGCTGCGGACAGGCTTCCGCCCCCTCGGTCTCGTCCGCTGGCACAGACTCCCAGTCAATCGACCTGTTCGCAATGGACACGGCCATGACGCTGACCGCCTACGGAGACCATGCGGAGGACGCGCTCGCGGGCGCGAAAAGCGAGATCGAACGGCTCGACGCGCTCTTTTCCATCAGCAGCGAGAGCGGAGATATTTACGCACTGAACCGAGATCACGCGGTGACGCTGCACGAAGACACGCAGGCGCTGCTCAAGCGGGCGCTAGAGGTTTCTGACTCGACCGACGGCATTTTTGACTGCACGATCGAGCCGGTCATGGATGCCTGGGGATTTACCACACAAAACTATCGCGTGCCTTCGGCGGATGAGCTGCAGCAGCTGCTCACTCATGTGGATTACAAGCAGGTGCAGCAGAACGGCAGTGACGTTTCCACTCCGGCGGATGTGCAGGTGGATTTAGGCGGCATTGCCAAGGGCTACACCTCGGACCGCATCATGCAGGTGTTTGCGGATAACGGCGTGACCAGCGGCATTGTTTCTCTCGGCGGCAACGTGCAGGCGCTCGGCTGCAAGCCGGACGGCAGCAAATGGCGTGTTGCTGTGCAGGACCCGAACGACGAAGGTGAAAACTTTGCGGTGGTGGAGATTGCGGATGAAGCGGTGATCACATCGGGCGGCTATCAGCGGTATTTTGAGGATAACGGCCGGACGTATCATCACATCATTGACCCGCGTACCGGCACACCGGCCGACAGCGGTGTGATCTCCTCGACCATCATCAGCCATGACGGCACGCTCGCGGACGGGCTCTCGACCTCGCTGTTCATCATGGGTGTGGACGATGCGCTGGATTACTGGCGCGCGCATTCGGACGAGTTTGATGCGATTTTGATGGACGAAAACGGGACGGTGTATGTGACGGACGGCATCGCAGACCGCTGCTCACTGCTTGAGGACCGCAAAATGCAGGTTGTTCACTAAATTGCAATTATAAAATATTAGCCAAGGCTTGTCTCATGTACCGGGATAAGCCTTTCGCTATTATTATTATATATCATGTTATTCCTGTGAAATTATAATTTGATTACGCTCTCAACAATGGAATAAAGGCAGTTCAGATGAAATTTCTAAATTTCAGTTTTGAACGAGAATTCTATGTTCAGGAGTGAAAATTATGACAAACAAACAGGAAAAGATGATATGTGATACCTTGGTTGTTGCGAAGCTGAAAGCGTTTCAGAAGGATGTAATTACAGACCTACTCAAAGGTAAAGATGTGATTGGTTTAGCACGGACTTCGGAAGGAAAGTCAATTTGCTTTCTTTCTATGGTTGTCATGCATCCAAACGATCTGCTGATTGGTATTCTCCCGACGGTTGCATTGATGCGGGACTTAGTGCAGCGCTGCGAGGACAGCAAAATCCGAGCGGGCTGCCTGTACAGCGGTAATGCGGAGAATACCAATATTATTGAAAGATTAAAGCATGGTAAACTCCAGGCGCTCTTTGTTGCACCGGAACGGCTGAATGATCCGCATCTTTGGAAGGCAATTCAGAAGAACAGGGTACACCTGGTCGTTGTAGACGAAGTGCATTGTCTGACCGAATGGGGCAATGAATTCCGTCCAATGTATCGCAATATCGGTAAATTTATCAAGGATTTGCCCTCATCTCCTGTTGTTGCTGCGTTCAGCGCGACTGTTATGCAGGAGGATATTCCGTATATCATAAAAAGTCTGCGTATGAAGAATCCGACGGTACATATCGGCAAGCTCAAGCGTTCTAACCTTTCTCTGAGGAAAGTGTTCGTGAAAACGGAGGCAATTCGTTATGAGAAAGCCAAAAAAGCGATTCTAAAATATGCTAACAAGGGCAAAATCGTTATCTACTGCACCCGTGTCTGTGATGTGGAAGAGATGCGCGATTACTTAATTGAAGATTGTGATATCGAGGCTGACGAGATTGCCATCTGCCACAGCAAATTATCCAACCGAGCGAAGCAGGAGCAGCGCTTTCGTTCCGGCAAGGCGCACATCATGATTGCAACTTCTGCGTTCGGTATGGGCGTGAATATCCCGGATATTCGTTTGATTATCGTCTCTCAGCTGCCGTTCAGCGTAGCGTCGTTCTACCAGATGGCAGGCAGAGCCGGGCGCGACAGAAAACGTGCAAAGGCGCTGCTGCTCTGGAATGACGCTGATTTTCAGATGAACCTTGACATCATCTCAAATACGGATGAACGCGCGATCGATGCCGTGAATGAGTTGTATGCGATCTGCGAGTCATCGGACGATTTGCATGACGCCGTAATCGGCTGTTTTGCGAAAGGCGGTGTGTGAAATGGATTTTCGTTA
>ERZ838225.2304-NODE-2304-length-10539-cov-4.638020_pt1 | contig 10539 bp, 8 predicted proteins | sample MGYA00519684_ERZ838225 | MGnify/ENA primary metagenome ERZ838225 (study PRJEB31850, sample SAMEA3708829) | human gut metagenome | biome: human gut; feature: human-associated habitat; material: faeces | place: China | collected 2014 ...
AATACTGAAAAAGAAAAAATAAAAAAATTTTATAAGAAAAACTTAAAATTAAAAAACGAAATATTGGAAGAGGCTCAAAAAATACTAGAACATAAATTTGATCTTTTAGGTTCAAAAGAGACTTTTTTAGGGGGAAAAATTAATTGGAATCAAGATTTTAAAAGTGGATTTATTTGGAAAAATAATTTTTATAAAGAAATACTAACAGTAAATCTTAAGAATGATGCTGATGTAAAAGTTCCATGGGAATTATCAAGATTTCAACATTTATTTACTTTAGGCAAAGCTTATTGGATAACAGAAGATAAAAAATATTATGAAGAGTTTAGAAAACAGGTTTTAGATTGGATTGAAAATAATCCAATGTATATGACAGTCAATTGGACATGTGCTATGGATGTAGCAATAAGAGCTATTAATTGGATATATGGATATTTTTTATTTGAAAATTTAGTTAAAAATGATAAAGAATTTTTAAAAAAACTTAATAACAGTTTATTTTGGCATGGGAAATATATATATGGTAATTTAGAAAAAGGATTAGGGCTGGTCAATAATCATTATCTTTCAGATTTGAATGGACTTATTTTTTTAGGGCTATATTTTAAAAATTCTTTTAAAAGTAGAGAAGCTTTAAAATGGTTAAATTATTCAATAAAAGAGTTAGAGAAAGAAATGTTTATTGAAAATAATGAAGATGGAAGTAACTATGAAACAAGTACATCATATCATAGGTTAGTAACAGAATTAATGTTCTTTCCAATGGTTTTATTAGAAAAAAATGAATATAAAATTTCAAAATACTATAAAGATAGATTAGAAAAAATGTTTGAGTTTATGGCAAAGTTAACAAAAGAAAATGGGAAAGCACCTTTAATAGGAGATGTGGATAATGGAAGACTAGTTATACTATCTCATTATTATAATTGGGAAGTTTCAGATTTTAGACATTTAATTTCATTAGGAGGAGAATATTATAATAATTTATCATTAAAATCAATTGCATCAAAAGAAATAGAAGATAAATTATGGATTTTTGGTTCTGAAGAAGAAATTTTGGAAGAATATTATAAAAAGTCTTGTGAATTCAAAAATGGTGGTTACTATCTTTTACAAAATGAAAATATTTATTGTCTGATAAGATGTGGTGAATTGTCTTTAAAAGGACAGGGAGGACATAGTCATAATGATCAATTGTCAATAGAGTTAAATATTAAAGGAGAAGATTTTTTTATTGATCCTGGAACGGGAGTATATACAGCTAATAAAGATATAAGAAATTTGTTTAGAAGTACTAAAATGCATAATACAGTTTATATTAAAGATTTTGAACAAAATAGCTTTAATGAAAATAATCTTTTTGAGATGAAAGAAGAGAGTTTTGCTAGGTGTTTAAAATTTTCTAATAATCAATTTGAAGGAGAGCATTTTGGATATGTTGATAAAACTGGAGATATTCATAAGAGGAAAATAGTTTTAAAAAATAATAGTTTAGAAATAGAAGATTATTTAAATAATAATGATGGAATAATAACTTTTATTTTAGATCCAGAAGTAAAAATTTATGAGAGTTCAAATGCCTTAATTTTAGAAAAAAATAAAATAAAAGTATTATTAAAATCTGAAAGTAAAAAATGGAAAATTTATGAGAGTTTGGTTTCTAAAAAGTATGGAGAAATTCAAAAGACTAAAAGAATAGAGATAAATATTAATTCTAGAAATAAAGTTGTAGTGATAGAGGAGGAATAAAAGAGTGGCAACCAAAATCGAAAATGGTATTAAAGAAAATATAAAAGATTTTTTAAGACCGCTCGTTAATAGAATTCCTAATGAAATAAGGTATGGGGAAAAATATAGAAGGTTTTATAAAGAGATTGAGATTTTTTTTAATTTATCATTAGAAAAAAAAAGAGAAGTCCAATTGGAAAAAATAAGAGAAATAGTTAAGTATGCTTATATAAATGTGCCTTATTATAAAAAATTATTTGATAAGAATAATATTTCTTATGATATAAAAACTTTTGATGATTTTGAAAAAATTCCTTATTTAACAAAAGAAATAATTAAAAGTAATTTGGAAGCTTTATGTTCTTGTGAAAAAATAAAAAAGAAAAAATATACTACAGGTGGCACAACAGGAATGCCAATGGAATTTTATTTAGATGATGAAGTTCAACTTCAAGAGAATTGTTTTATTGATTTTTATTGGAAAAAATTCAGTTCAGATTATAAAAATAATAAAAAAATTATAGTTATTAGAGGAAATATTCCTAAAAATAACAAGTTATTTGAAAAAATAGGGAATAAATTGATAATTTCTTCATTTAAATTAAATAAAGACACAATAGATATTTGTTTAATGAAGATTTTGAAATTTGATCCAGATTATATTCACATATATCCATCAAGTATGAATATATTAGCTGAATATATTTTACAAAATGATATAAAGTTAAGTTTAAAAAATTTAAAGGGAATATTTTCAAGCTCAGAGACTTTATATGATTCTCAAAGAAAAAATATAGAGAATGCGTTTAAAGTTAAAATATGTGATTTATATGGTAATAGTGAAAGAGATGTAATTGCTTTCGATAATATAAAAGATATGAACTATAAACTAGATTTGTTTTATGGATATACAGAATTAATTAATAAGGAAGGGAAAAATATTATATTAGAAAATGGAGAAAAAGGGGAAATAGTAGCGACAGGTTTTTGGAACAAATCTATGCCATTAATAAGGTATAAAACAGGAGATATTGGAGTGAGTAAAGGAGAATTTGAAACTTTAAAAAAAATTTTAGGAAGAAAATCTGAATATTTTATTGATGAAAATGGAAATAAGATTGTGTTTACATGTGCAGATGAAATTTTTTGGGATTTCAAAAATGAAATAGAAGCTTATCAATATATTCAGAATGAAAAAGGAAAAGTATTATTAAATATTGAACTGGGAAATAAGGAGCAAATTTTAACTAATGATAAAATAAAAAAATTAAAAGAAGAATTTAATCAATTATATGAAAATATAGAAATTGGTATAAAAATAGTAGAGAAAATAGAGAGAACTAAAAGAGGAAAATTTAAATATTTAGTACAAAATATTAAAGAGGTATAAGAATGAATAGTAAATTAAAAACTTTGAAGTTAAAGTTAAGTGAATTAAAACACAGATTTTGTTATAAATATAATTATGACAAAATGGCAATAGCAATGGAAAAATATAAAAACTGTCCAATAGAAGAAAAAAAAGATTTATTTCAAATAAAGAAAGAAATAAAAATGTTAAAAAATTATTGGAAGTGTTATCCAACACATTATTTTCGTTATGAATTATATAAAAAAGAAAAGTCTTTGTCAGATGAAGAACTTAAAAATTATATTCCTGAATTTTTCTTTTATAGCATATTTTTACCACAATTTGAAGATAAAAAATATACTTTTTTAATAGAAGAAAAAAATATAACAGATTTATATTTTAAAGGTATAGATATAAAAACTCCAAAGTTATTAGGAAGAATTATAAAAAATCAAATTTTTACTTCAATAATGAAAAAAGTAAATATTCAAGAATTTACAAAAAGTGTTAATGCATTAAAGATTGAAAGAATATTTTTTAAGCCAGTAAATGGACAGGGTGGTTATGAAATTGATATTTTTAATAGAATTGAAAATGAAGTATATAAAACAAAACAAGGAAAAAAATTAGATGACAATTATTTAAAAAATTTAAAAAATGATTATATAATTCAAAAAAATTTGAAACAAATAGAAGATATATCAAAGATTTATCCGATGTCAATAAATACATTTAGAATAGCTACAGAAAATAGAAATGGGAAAGTAAGAATAGTATGTGCAACATTAAGGATTGGAAAAGATGGAAAAGAAGTTGATAATAGTGCTCAAGGAGGAATAGTATTAGGAATTAATATAAAAAATGGGGAATTTAAAGATTTTGCTACAACAGAATTGTGTGAAAAATTTTATGAACATCCAAATACAAACTATATATTTAAAGACAAAAAAATTAAAGAATGGGAAAAAATAAAAAACTTTACAATTGAAGCAGCTAAAAAAATACCATATTTTTGTTATTTAGGTTGGGATGTAGCATTAACAGAAGAAGGACCAGTAGCAATAGAAACAAATCTAGGCTTTGGAATAGATCATTATCAAATTCCTTTAGGTGGGCTTAGAGAAATGTTTGTTATAAACAATCCTAAAAAATACTGGGATGAAATTAGATAATTAACTATTGGAATAGATATTAAAAAACTTTAAAAGATATGATAAAAAAATACTATGTAGGGAGGTTGAGAATAATCTTAAGCCACATTATTCTCTTTTAAAATATGATAATTCATCTAATGATAGCATCAATTTATTCAAAACAATATATAGAATTTATAAAAAAATATTTTGAGATAGAAAAACACTATTTTGTTATATATCAAAAAGATAATCCTCAAAATATAGAATTTAAAGTAGAGAAAAATATTTTACCAGTAAACAATTTAAGAGAATTAATAAAATTTTATGTATTTTTTTCATTTAAAAAGTATAAAAAAATTGTAATTCATGGTTTTTATTTGCCATATTTAGGAATTTTTTATTTTATAAAAAGAAATTATTTAAAAAAGAGTTATTGGATGACATGGGGTGGGGACTATTATAATTTTAAACCTAAAACAATAAAAGGAAAATTAAATAAAATAATTAGTGATTATATAAAAAGTAAATTTTATGGCTATATAAATGGCTTAGAATTAGAAATTAAGAAGATAGAAAGACAATATAAAATAAAAAATGGAAAATATTATAAAGCTTTTTATTCTCTGGGGTTGGATAAAAAAATTATTTTTAGAAAAGGGATTAATAGTTCAATGAATATTTTAGTTGGAAATTCAGCAGAACCTATAAATGATCATATTAAAGTGTTTGAAAAGTTAAAAAATAACAAAGAAATAAAAATATTTTGCCCACTATCATATGGCGATAGTGAGGATTTGGAATGGACTAATAATGTAATGAAGAAAGGAAAAAAATATTTTGGAGAAAGGTTTGTTCCAATTTTAAAGATGTTACCTTTTGAAGAATATATAAAATTATTAGAGAAAATAGATATAGCATTCTTTATTCATGAAGTACAAGGATCTTTTGGAAATACAATTCTATTATTGGGGTTAGGAAAAACTATTTATTTAAAAAAAGATTCTTCAGTAAAAAAATTTTTAGATGGCAATGAAATAGTGACAGAAAATTTTGAAGAATTAATAGATTTAAAAAAATCAGATGAAAATATATTAAAATCCAATTCTGAAAAAGTAAATAATTTATTCTTAGATGAAGTTATCATTAAACAATGGGAAAAAATATTTGAAGAAAAGTTGGATTAAAAATATTTTAGTAATTGAAATGAAAAATAACCAGTTATTTTTAAAATAAAAAATATGATATATTGAAAAAATAGAAAATAATTATTAAAATTTTTTTAAATTTATGTCAATAATTGAGTTAGAAGTATTATCTTTAAATTAGTTATGATTATTACTCATGATTGATAATAAATATTTTGAAATATAACATCACTATTAAGTATAAAAAACTATATATTTAAAAGAAAAAGTAACAATATATAATACTTCGATATAATTGGAAATTAAGATAAATTATTTTGATAATTTAATAAATTTAGAAAAATTTGAAGAAAAAATCTTAATAGAAAATAAGAAAAATGAATGAAATATTTTCAATGTAGAATTAAAAAAGATTTAATAAATATTTTTGAAAATGGAGAGGAGAAAAAGATATGGATAAAGTAGTTATTTTTGGAATTGGGGATAATGCTGAATTAGCAAAGTATTACTTTGAAAATGATAGTAAATACGAAGTAGTAGCTTTTACTGTAGACAAAGAATATGAAACCAATGAATTATTTCATGGTTTGCCAGTGGTTTCATTTGAAAATTTAGAAGAATATTATTCACCAGAAGAAGTTATGCTATTTATTGCAATAGGATATACAAATATGAATGAAATAAGAGAAATTAAGTATTTAGATGGAAAAAAAAGAGGTTATAAATTTGCTAACTACCTAAGTTCTAGAGCTAATATTTTGACAGATAAAATAGGAGAAAACAATTTTATTTTGGAAGATAATACAATACAACCATATGTGGAAATAGGAAATAATTGTTTTATAACTTCTCATGTAGTTATTTCAGGAAGATGTATTATAGAAGATAATTGTTTTTTAGGAGTGAATTGTACAATTAGAGATCAAACTAGAATAGGATATAAGAGTCTTATAGGAGCAGGAGCATGGATTTCAGAAGATACTGAAGAATATGGAGTGTATTTAGCAGATGTAGCTACTAAAATAAAGAAGAAGAGTACAGAATTAAAAATTTCTGAATAGAGATTAGGGAGATTATTATGAAATGGAAAAAATTAGGAAAGATATTTGATGTAGATAATATAGATTTAGAATGGATGAATTCTCATGCAATGATGCCAGTTGTTGAAAAATATTCTGAAAATAAAATAAAGGTTTATTTTTCCCCAAGAGATAAGTTCAATCGTTCACGATGTGCAAGTTTTATTTATGATTTAGAAACAAAAAAGATTTCTGAATTAACAAAGACCCCTTTGCTAGAGTTAGGAGAAAGAGGATGTTTTGATGATTCAGGAGTTATGCCAACATCCATAGTAAATGATGGGGATAATAAATATCTCTATTACAATGGATGGACATTAGGAGGAACAGTTCCATTTTTTTCTTTTAATGGAATAGCGATAAGCAATGATTCAGGAAAAAGTTTTAAAAAGTTAGCAAAATACCCTAAAGCATTAAATAGAAATGAAATAGATCCCTTTTCAACATTTGCTCCTTTTGTGATAAAAGAAGAAAAGTGGAAAATGTGGTATGTTTCTTTAATAAAATGGGTAGAAAGTAAAAGTGAATTAAAACACTATTACCATATTAAATATGCAGAGTCAGAAGATGGAATAAATTGGATAAGAAAAGGAAAGATAGCAATAGATTTTAAAAATAAATTAGAATATGCAATAGCTAGACCATGTGTAATTAAGGAAGATAATATATATAAAATGTGGTATTCATATAGAGCAGGAATAAAAAATAAAACATATAGAATCGGATATGCAGAATCAAAAGATGGAATGGATTGGGTTAGAATGGACGAAAAAATGCAATTTGATGTATCTTTGGAAGGATGGGATTCAGAAATGATTTGCTATGGGCATATGTTTAGGTATAAAGATAAACTTTACATGCTTTATAATGGAAATGGCTATGGAAAAACAGGTATAGGCTTAGCTGTTTTGGAGGAAAAATAAATGAAAAAAATAGCAATACTTCAATCAAATTACATTCCTTGGAAAGGGGTATTTGATATGATGAATAAAGTAGATACCTTTGTTTTTTTTGAAGATGTAGATTTTACAAAAAGGGATTGGAGGATAAGAAATAAGATAAAAACATCTGAAGGAGAAATTTGGCTTACAATTCCAGTAAAAAAAGCTTCAAGAGGAACAAAAATACATGAAATTCAAATTTCTCAAAAGGAGAATTGGCAAGAAAAACATTATAAAACAATAACTCAATATTATAAAAAAGCAAGATATTTTGAAGAATATAAATGGCTTTTAGATAAAATTTATTTGGAAAAAAAATGGGAAAACTTGTCAGAGTTTAATATTTTTTCAAATATTTTAATTGCTAAAGAATTAGGAATAAAAGCAGAATTTATTAATTCGAAGGATTTAAAAACAAGTGGAACTAAAGATGATAAATTAATTGAAATATGTGAAAAATTAGGGGGAAATTATTATTTATCTAGCCCAGCAGCAAAAGATTATATTAATAATGAAAAATTTAAAAATAAGAATATAAACTTAGCTTATATAAAATATGAGTATCCTGAATATAAGCAGCTTTATGGAGAATTTAATCATTATTTAAGTATTTTTGATGTTTTATTTAATTGTGGAAAAGATACTCAAGATTATATATTTACTGGAAGAATAGAGGAGGTAAAATTATGATTCCATTCAATGTACCACCATTTATAGGTAAAGAATTAGATTATGTGAAAGAAGCAATAAAAGATAATCATAAAATTTGTGGAGATGGACCATTTACCAAAAGGTGTAACAAATGGATGGAGGAAAAATTTTTAGTAGACAAAGTTCTTCTAACGACTTCATGTACACATGCTTTAGAAATGGCAGCAATTTTAGCAAATATTAAAGAAGGGGATGAAGTAATTACAACATCTTTTACATTTGTTTCAACAGTAAATGCTTTTGTTTTAAGAGGAGCAAAAATAGTTTTTGTGGATATTAGACCAGATACAATGAATATAGATGAAAACTTAATTGAGGATGCAATAACTGAGAAAACAAAAGCAATAGTTCCAGTACATTATGCAGGAGTTGCTTGTGAAATGGATAAGATTATGGAAATTGCTAAGAAACATAACCTTATAGTTATTGAAGATGCAGCTCAAGGAGTTATGTCTAAATATAAAGAGAAAGCACTAGGGACTATTGGAGATTTTGGATGTTTTAGCTTTCATGAAACTAAAAATTATTCAATGGGAGAAGGAGGAGCTCTCTTAATTAGAAATAATAATTTTTCTGAAAGAGCAGAAATAATAAGGGAAAAAGGAACAGATAGAAGTAAATTTTTTAGAGGACAAGTAGATAAATATACATGGGTAGATATGGGATCATCTTATCTACCAAGTGAATTAAATGCTGCTTATTTATATGCACAATTAGAAAATGCTGATGAAATAAATGAAAATAGATTAAAGAGTTGGAATATCTATAATAAAAATTTAAAAGAATTAGAAGATAAAAAAATATTAGAATTACCAAAAATTCCTAAAGAATGTGCTCATAATGCTCATATGTTTTATATAAAATGTAAAAATTTAAAAGAGAGAACTAAACTTATAGAATTTTTAAAAGAAAATCTAATATATTCAGTTTTTCATTATATTCTATTGCATACAGCGGAAGCAGGAAAAAGATTTGGAAGATTTAATGGAAAAGATATATTTACAACTAAAGAAAGTGAAAGACTTTTAAGATTACCAATGTATTATGGATTGAAAGAAAAAGAAATTATACATGTTTGTGAAAAAATAAAAAATTTTTATATGTCAAACTAAGGAGAAAAGAATGAAAGGAATAATTTTAGCTGGTGGAAGTGGAACAAGGCTTCATCCATTAACTATGAGTATATCAAAGCAAATACTTCCTGTATATGACAAACCTATGATTTATTATCCATTATCTGTTCTTATGCTGGCAGAAATAAAGGAAATACTTGTAATTTCAACACCAAGAGATATAGAGTGTTTTAAAGAATTGTTAGGAAATGGAAAGAAAATTGGAATAAATATAGAATATGCTGTTCAAGACAAGCCGAATGGATTAGCAGAAGCGTTTATAATAGGAGAAAAATTTATAGGAAATGATAATGTAGCCTTAATATTAGGAGATAACCTATTTTTTGGACAAGCCTTTTCACCAGTAGTAAAAAAAGCAGCAAATTTGAAAAAGGGAGCTGAAATATTTGGTTATTTAGTAAAAGATCCAAAGGAATATGGAGTTGTAGAATTTGATAAAAACTTGAATGTATTATCCTTAGAGGAAAAACCTGAAAAACCAAAATCTAAGTATGCAATACCAGGACTTTATTTTTATGACAATACAGTAGTAGAAAAAACTAAAAAGTTAAAACCAAGCCAAAGAGGAGAATTAGAAATAACTGATTTAAATAAGCTATATTTAGCAGAAGGAAATCTAAAAGTTAATCTTTTAGGAAGAGGTTTTGCTTGGCTTGATACAGGAACTCATAAAAATTTATTGCAGGCAGCTAATTTTATAGCAACTATTCAAGATAGGCAAGGAAATTATATAGCTTGTATAGAAGAGATAGCATATAAAAATAATTGGATTGCTAAAGAAGAATTAATAAAATTAGCAAAACCATTACTAAAAACAGAATATGGAAAATATCTAATGGAAATAGGTAATGAAATTTAAAAAGGAAAATGAAATGACAATAAAGGAAAAAATAGAAAGAATAGAAAATAAAATAGATAGTGAAAATAAAGATAATATATTAGTTTTTTACTCTATATTTATATGGGATATGTATTTAAATAGAATGAATTCAGTATTTCAGAGTAGTGGAAGAATTATTTTCAATATTTTTAGGAGCTTAATTTCTAAAAATAAAAAAAATAATGAAAAATATGAAGGAGCTTTTTTTAGCTTTTTAGCAAGGGATGCAGATTTCGGAATAATATATCCAATAGTTAAAAAATTTGATAAAAATAAAAGAAAGAATATATATTTTATTACCAAAGATTGTTATATAAGTTATAAAACTGAACTTTTAGAATTGAAAAATACTGAAATAGTAATTATTAATAAAGCTAAAAATAGACTTAATTTAAAAGAAATTATTGTTATATTAAAAATAGCATATAAAAATTA
>ERZ838225.2306-NODE-2306-length-10531-cov-3.256491_pt1 | contig 10531 bp, 5 predicted proteins | sample MGYA00519684_ERZ838225 | MGnify/ENA primary metagenome ERZ838225 (study PRJEB31850, sample SAMEA3708829) | human gut metagenome | biome: human gut; feature: human-associated habitat; material: faeces | place: China | collected 2014 ...
TGCTCAAGGGTAAGCAGGGTCGTTTCCGTCAGAACCTGCTCGGTAAGCGTGTGGATTATTCCGGCCGTTCCGTGATCGTGGTCGGTCCGTCCCTGCGCATGCACCAGTGCGGTCTGCCGAAGCCGATGGCCCTCGAGCTGTTCAAGCCGTTCGTCATCAAGCGCCTCGTGGACCTGAACTATGCGCAGAACATGAAGTCCGCCAAGCGTCTTGTGGACCGCGGCGACGCCGAAGTGTGGGGCGTGCTCGAGGAGGTCATCTCCGAGCACCCCGTGCTGCTCAACCGTGCACCTACGCTGCACCGTCTGGGTATTCAGGCATTCGAGCCGATCCTGGTGGAAGGCAAGGCCATCCACCTGCCGCCGCTGGCCTGCGCCGCCTTCAACGCCGACTTCGATGGTGACCAGATGGCAGTCCACCTGCCGCTCTCCGCCGAAGCCCAGGCCGAGGCCCGCTCGCTGATGATGGCTTCCGACAACATCCTGAAGCCGGCCGACGGCCACACCGTGACCATGCCGAGCCAGGATATGATCCTCGGTTTGTACTACCTGTCCACCGTGCTGGAAGGCGTCAAGGGCCAGGGCCGCGTGTTCTCCTCGCTGGAAGAGGCCGAAATGGCCCTCGACCGCCACGAGATCGACATGCAGGCCAAGGTGCTCATCCGCCTGCCCGAGAGCTTCGTGCTGCCGAAGAACTGGGAGCCCGGCGAAGTCAAGGTGCTCGACCCGCGCGAAGGCGAGGACGAGGTCGTCAAGGAAGAACGCTTCCACGACGGCACTGTGCTGTTCGCCACCTCCTACGGCCGCATCCTGTTCAACGAGACCCTGCCGACCGACTACCCGTTCGTCAACGAGCAGGTGGCCAAGGGCCGTCTGTCCAAGATCGTCGATGACATCGCCATGCGTTACTCCACCCAGCAGGTGGCCGCCACGCTGGATGCCCTGAAGGATCTCGGCTTCACCCGCGCACCGTGGTCCGGCGTGTCCTTCGCGTTCTCCGACGTGAACGAGCCGCCCGAGCGCGACGAGAAGATCGCCGAGTACGAGGCCAAGGCCGACAAGGTCAACGCCAACTACGAGATGGGTCTGTTGACCGAGGAAGCTCGCCGTCAGGAACTCATCGACCTGTGGACCGAGTGCACCGCCGAAGTGTCCAAGGAAGTCGAGGAGAAGTTCGACCCGACCTCCAACCTGGCCATCATCGTGCAGTCTGGTGCACGAGGCAACATGATGCAGATCAACCAGATTGCAGGTATGCGAGGCCTCGTGGCTAACCCGAAGGGTGAGATCATTCCTCGTCCTGTGAAGTCCAACTACCGCGACGGCCTGTCCGTGCTGGAGTACTTCATCTCCCAGCACGGTGCACGTAAGGGTCTGGCCGATACCGCACTGCGTACCGCAGAATCCGGTTACCTGACCCGTCGTCTGGTCGACGTCTCCCAGGACGTCATCGTGCGCGAAGAGGACTGCGGCACCAAGGCCGGTCTGCCCATCCGCGTCGCCGAGCGCGACAACGACGGCAACCTGGTGCTCGTCAAGGCCGCCGACGGTGGCCCGTACTCCCGTCTGCTCGCCGCCGACGTCATCGACCCGGCCGACGGACAGACCGTGCTGTACAAGCGCGACGACGCCCTGTCCATGGACGTGCTCAACGACCTCGTGGCCCACGGCGTCGAGGAAGTCAAGTGCCGTTCCGTGCTGACCTGCGAGTCCAAGCGCGGCGTGTGCGCCAAGTGCTATGGCTGGTCGCTGGCCACCAACAAGCTGGTGGATGTCGGCGAGACCGTCGGTATCGTCGCCGCCCAGTCCATCGGTGAGCCTGGTACCCAGCTGACGCTGCGTTCCTTCCACTCCGGTGGTGTGGCCGCGGCCTCCGATATCACCCAGGGTCTTCCCCGTGTCACCGAGCTTTTCGAGGCCCGCACCCCGAAGGGTGAGGCCCCGATCACCGAGTTCGCCGGCAGCATCAAGATCGTGGAGAACGATCGCGGTCGCCAGATCATCCTGACCCCGGACGCCGATTCCGGCGCACCGAAGGAAGACGGCGTGATCAAGCCGATCACCTACCAGGTCTCCAAGCGCGTGCCGCTCAAGGTTGCCGACGGCGACCACATCAAGGTCGGCACCCAGCTGGTCGAAGGTTCTGTGGACCCCAAGAAGATCCTCACCATCCTCGGCAAGCGCGCCGCCCAGGTCAACATCGTGGAGGAAGTGCACACCGTGTACCGCTCCCAGGGTGTGGATATCCACGACAAGCACATCGAGGTCATCGTGCACCAGATGACCCGTCGCGTGACCATCATCGACTCCGGCGACACCGACCTGCTGCCGGGTGAGCTGGTGGACAACGCCCGCTTCCGCGAGATCAACCGCAACATCGTCAAGAACGGTGGCCGTCCGGCCGTCGGTCGTCCGGCGCTTATGGGTATCACCAAGGCGTCGCTGGCCACCGACTCCTGGCTGTCCGCCGCATCCTTCCAGGAGACCACCCGCGTGCTCACCGAAGCCGCCCTCTCCGAGAAGGTCGACGACCTCAAGGGCCTCAAGGAGAACGTCATCATCGGTAAGCTCATCCCGGCCGGTACGGGCCTCGCGCGCTACCGCAACGCCGTGGTCGAGCCTGACAAGGCCATCCGCGACACCATCTACCCGAACTTCGGTCTGGGCGGCGATGGCGATCTCGGCGACGCGAGCTTCTCCGACGCCGACCTGTCTGACCTGAACTTCTCGAACCTCGAGTTCGGCGATCTGAAGCTCGGCGACGACTTCAACCCGGATGATTTCTACTCCGATCAGGGCGGTCAGCCTGACATCGAGGAGTAAGTGAGAAGGTCCTAGAAAGGATGCCCCTTCTAGGACTCAGATCTTGCGTTAATCGCAATAAGATGGCCCGGAACTATATCAGTTCCGGGCCATCCGTATATTTGCCATTGTGATTTTCCTGTTGAACAAGAGCAGGCAGCCGCTCGTTGCTTGATTACTCAAGCCTGTTTTTCGGTGAACTGGAAGAACTGGTCTCCGATACGCACCGTGGCAGGCGCGCTGAGCTTGAGCGGTGTGCCCTTGGTGACTTGTGTCTCTTGGCCATTGGTGATGATGTAGGTGCCGTTCAACGAGCCGTAGTCCTCGATCCACAGCGCGCCATCGGTGTCGATGCTGATGGCGGCATGGTTGCGGGATGTGGTGCGGGTCGGGTCTACGATACGCACCGCCTTGGCACCCTGCGGCACATCCATGGAAGGCTTGCGGCCCAGCAACGTGCTCTTATCGATCACGATGGTCTGGCCGGTGACATCGTTATGCAGCAGGTACGTCTTCTTCGGTGCCTTGGACGTGAACGAGGAGGAGAGCACGGTGCTGTCCCAATCCTCGATGTCGTTTTCGGCGGCGTGCGGTGTGGTGTCTGCCGGAGCGGTGGCAGCGGGCTCAGCGGCGGCGGCCGTGGCGGCAGGCTCTGCGGTAAAAGCGGTATTGGTTGCCGCTTCCGCGGTACTGGGCTGCCCGTAGTCGTTCTGCGGTTCGGCTGTGCCAACTGCGGAATCCGGGGTGCCTTCCACCGGATCGTCAGAATACCAACCCAGTTCAGGTGCTGGAGGGTAGGGAAGTTTGGCCATGATGATGCCGTCCTTTCACTGACGGGAAGCCAGAGCGGCGTTGATTGCCGGGTCGCCGAGCTGGCCCAGCCATTCGATCAGTGCCGGATAGGTGTTGGGATTACGTGCGATGCAGGCGCGTAGTTCAGGCGCGCACTGGGCAATCTGGGCGATTTGCATCTGGTCGGTGGTGGTCAGGGCCTGTTCGGCGGTGAAACCGTAAGGATTGGTGGCCACAGGCTCCTCGAATGCCGCCTGAGCCGCGGGCTGCTGAGCCTGTTCGGCGGCGGGCTGCTGGGCCGCCTGTGCCGTGGCTTTCTGATCCTGAACCGGGCCGCCGAATGCCTCGGCAGTGAACCCGTATTGCGCCAGGGTCTCGCGGGCGCGATCGTCACCGAACTCGGCGATCCAACGCTTCAAGCCGGGATAACAGCGCGGATTCACGGCGACATTGGCACCGAATTCCGGATTCTCGTAGGCGATTTTTGCCAGCAGGATCGGATCCGCGTTCGGATCCTGAACGGCAGCGACCGCAGCATCATAATCAACCATGGGATTACCTCCTTATGTTCGCTCGGTTATGCCGAACGTATGGTCCGTAGTGTTTGTAGTGTTGCGTCTTCAATGGCGCCGATATCCTCACCTTCGTCCAGCCTGAATGCGCTGAACGCATGATGTTCGGGTTCGGTCAATGGCATATCGGCCACAATCACAGTGATATTGTCGGTTCCGCCCGCATCAAGAGCGGCCGCCACCAAGGCGTCCACGGCCTCCTGCGGACTGGAATGCGCCGCGGCGATGGCCGCGATCTGTTCGTCCGGCACCTCGCCATGCAATCCATCCGAACAGATGATGAAGCGGCCGGTCAGATCGGCGACATATACGTCGGGCATGATGCCATCCGGATCACCCAGACATTGTGTGATGATGTTGCGTGGAATGGTCGCCTCCGCCTCTTCCGGCAACATCTGCCCGGAATCGATGGCTTCTTGGCGCTGGGAATGGTCTCGCGTGATGCGGGTCAGCGAAGCGGCGTCCCACACGGGAATGATATCCGTGGCGGGAGCATCGGCATGCGCCAACGGACTGAGATGGTAGGTGCGGGAATCGCCGACATTGACCACATAGGTCTGGTCCGAGAAGTCCTGATCATCGGCGTCACTGAACAAAGCAGCGCTGCGGGCGCTGGCGGAATCCGCATGATCTTGGGGCAGTACCAAACCGGAGCAGGTTGTGCCGGCCACGCCGCCAAGGCGGTCTCCCAGATCGAGAATGTCGTGCTGGGCCCGTGCCAAGGTGTCGTCGATATCCTGACGGGTGCGTGAAGGCATGGCGGCCAATTGTGCGAAATGCTGGGCAGCCAACTGGCTTGCCTGCTCGCCGCCTTTGCCGCCGCCCATGCCGTCACAGACCATGAACACGCCTTGTTGCGCGAATCCGGTGTCTTGGTTGTTTTTGCGCCTAAGACCCACGTCACTGGTCATCGCGATACGGATGGAGCCTGTGGTCATGACGCCTTCCCCTTCTTACGCGTGCGCTTGACATGCGTCGTGTGCGGCTTTGCTGCGTGCCCATTTGACAGTATAGCCACGCTTTTCAGGGAAAGTCGTGTACGTATCCTCCTGAAACGCGGCAAAGAAGCGAGCATTGCCTTGCGCAATTGGTCGACTCCTGCCCAATATGTGGTGGCTTGGCCCGATTCAATGTCTTGCCCCGAGAACGTGGCGTAGTCGGCTTCCCGGCCAAGCTGGATCAAAGCCTGGTCATCTGTGCCGAGTTGACGGGCGATGGCACCGGCCTGATCTCGACGAGTGCCCTTGGCTGTGATGCCGCTTTGCTCGGCAAGCATGCGTATGGCATTCCAACCTGCTGCCACACGGGCTTTCGGACTGCCATGCCGCCGCGCTCGTGCCAGCAGTATGGCCTTGAACATCAGAATCAGACCGCAGGCGATGAGTAGGGTCCACAATGGGCTGCCGTACAGGGCCACCTTGCGGGTCACTCGCCAGAACCGCGCCCAGAACAGGTTGGTCGGCGAATCATCGGCGTCGGCGCCGGCCAATGAGCTTTGGCCCTTGGCTTGCGTCTGATCGCGCAGCGGATCGGTCAACGGCACTGGTGGTTGCCGGACCAGCGTCTGCGGATTCGGCGGCGTCAGGTTCTGGTTTTCATCAGGCATCTTGGTCTCCTTGGGCGTCGGATAGAACGCCACCCATCCCAGGCCCTGCAATTTGATTTCCACCCAAGCGGTGACATCGTTGCCGGTGAATTCGATTTTGGTGCCATTGCCCGAGGTCTTCTCCGTGCGGGCATCGGTGATTTCGCCATCCTCGTTTTTCGGCAGGAAGCCCAGGACCACACGGGAGGGCAGTCCCAGATCACGAGCCATCAGTGCCATGGCGGAGGCATATTGCTCGGAGTCGCCCACCATGGCCGTGCCTGCCAGCAGCTTGTTGATGCGGTAGTTGCCATGGCCGGCATCGGAGGGATGGTCGCCTTCAAGTCCATGAGAGAACCATCCGGAGTCTTTCAATGTGTCGGCCAACGCCGTGGCTGCGGCACCGCCCGAGGACTGCCCGCCGGCAATGGACGTGGCCAGTTTGCTGGCCGAATCGGGAACATCCTGGGCTTCTGGTTGGGTGATGCGGGCCGCAGCCGCACTGCTGATCTGCTTATCGGTGGGCTTGCGGGCGATAATGCCGGATTCGGTATAGGTGAGGCCTTTACGCGTGCCGTCGGGAATAATGGCGGAATCGGTATCCGTGTTGTAGTAAAACGTGTCATTGCCGTTGTCGGCATCGTTGGCGAAGCTCACGCCAGTGGCCGCTCCCGCCAGCGGCAGCCAGGTGTCGGTCAGTCCCTGATCGACGGTGAAGGTCGCAGTGAAGGATTTACCCTGCTCATCCGCCTTGATCGTGGTGCCCACGCGATGATAATTCGAGGAGTCCGTGGCTTCGGAAGAATCGGACAGGTTCCATACTGTGCCATCGAATCGATCCATCACCGCAAGTTTGACCGGTGTTCCGGCCGGCAGATTATGAACGGTCAGCAACACGTCTTTTTTGTGGTCCTTGATATAGGATCGCATGCCGCTGAGCGGGCTGGTGTAATCGTAGGGGCTTAACGGCGGATCGTAGCGGTCACGCAGCACGAAACGGTCCTGTGGCACCAGCAACGTGCCCCCGAAAGCAAGGCCGGCAGCGAGCACGACGATGATCAGCGCGGATATCCAGCGCCCCCATTCCAGCAGTTCAAGACGCCAAGACAGCCAGATAATCAGCAGCAAGGCAAAGGCAATACCGCAGATGGCGCGTTGCCAGCCGCTGTCTGTGCCCAGCAGGGCACATACGGCCACGGCCGCCGCAAGGGGCAGCACTCCCACCAGAGACAACCATGCGTTGGCATTAATGGCAAACACGCCGGTGAAGAACGTAAGCCACAGGCCGATGGTCCATACCGCCATCAGCACGCCGTCTTGCGTGCCCAGAGGCGGATCGACGGAAATAATGTACTTGAACGAGCCAAACGTCATTTCCCAACCTGAACTCAAGGTCTTCAAGGTGGGAATCACGTAATGGGACGTAGTGGAACTCAGCGTTACCACCGGGCCGATGATGAATTGGGCAAACGCCAGAAACACGATTTGCCACCACAGTCGCAACGCCGGCAACATGCCCGCCAGAGCGATGATCGCGCCCAGCAAGGTGGCCGGTACAGCGGCAATCGCCCAAGTGGCCACGCCGCCGTACACGTCGATGAGATTGGCTTGCGCCAGCAACATCATCGCCGCTATGAGTACGAGGCTGGCGATTCGTTTGCCCCACGGCTGGCGACTGAGGCCCATGCCGCGAAGCACATTGCCTCTGGTCATCCAGATAACCGAATGTGTGGAGTCGGCCCAGGAGCCGGTGGTGGTGGAGGTCCCGGTGTACGTGCCGGAGGAAGTGCCGGTGTATGTGCCGCTCGATCCGGCGTACGCAGCGGTATTGGTATTGGTGATACTGGACTGGTCGAAGGTCATGCGAGCACCCCCATGATCAGCGGGAGATCATCGAGGTCGCCGATGGTGGCCAATGTGAAGTTGGCGAATCTTCTGATGCCGCGATTGGCGCCGGCGCTGGCCTGCAATACCACGCAGCTGGCCGATCGGGGCAAGGCCAAGGTCATGCGCTTGATTTGCTCGATGTCTTTCAGCGATCCAACAGTGAAAAAATAGAACGAAGCATCAGGACTGTGCTTCAGCGTGCCCTCGGCGAGATTCGGATTATCCTCACGATCAGGCTCTATGGCACTGGCGTTGTCGAGGAACTCCATGGCGTTGCGCGGCTGGCCGTGCGCGTTGCCCGCGTGGCAGAACAATGGACGATCCTGCAGCAGGCATTTGACGCCGATGGAGGAGTGGATGGACACCGCCATCTCGAATTCCTCGCCGTTGACGTATTCGTCCGGGTTCACGCTGATGGTCACCGAGGTGTCGGTGCGGCGCGTGGCCTCATATTGGCGAATCATCAACGTGCCGGTTTTCGCGGAGCTCAGCCAGTGGACGTTACGCACGTCGTCGCCCGGCTCGTATTCGCGCAATCCGTAGAAGTCGAGATCATCATCCACGATCTGGCCGGATGGTTGGCCTTCCAGGTCGCGGGGCACGCCGGCATTCAGAGTATCGAGACGCACGGTACGAGGGTGGATGAATACGGTGATGCGGTCGGCCAGCTCCTTTTCGTGACGCACCAGACCGAACGGGTCTCCCTTGCGGATGCGCAATGGGCCGATGGGCAGTATTGCGCGCGATACGGTACGGAACTCCACATCGGTTTGCTTGGATTGCCCGGGAGCCAGCATGGGGATGCTGAATCGTTCATGCGCATCGCCGATTGGCAGATATCCGCGTGCCGTGGTCGTCGGCGTTCTGCCGGTGTTGTCGATGCCGACGATAACGGATACGGTGTCTCCCACGGTCACGCGATGATTGGATACGACGATGGACGCGTGGAAGCGTGTGTTGCCGAGGGAAAGCACGATTGCCGCGAGCATCATCACCATCGCCACGATGCCGAATACGAGCAGCTCATACCAGCCCAGAAACGGGAACGCAATAAGGCATGCGATGCCTGCGCCCGTTACCGCCCAGCCCAAGGGCGAGACGTAGGATGCGAAGAACCGTCTGATGCGTCTTACCGCGCGCTTGAACATGCGTTCAGCGCGCCGGCGACGGCGTAATGCGGCGGATGTAGATGCCATGGTCGGATACCTTTCCGGGCCCTATCAGGAACCGATGGTGGGGGAGGGAACGTCTTCGAGCACCTGTGCGATCAGGCTTTCCGGAGTCGCGCCATCGAAGGTGGCTTCCGGAGTCAGCGTGATACGGTGTGCGAGCACGGCCACTGCAAGGTCCTTGACGTCATCCGGCACCACGTAGGCACGGCCATCGGCCGCGGCCCAGATACGGGCGCATCGGGTCAGTGCCAAAGCGCCACGCATGGAGGAGCCGACCGTGATCTTCTCGTTGTGGCGGGTCGCCTCGACGAGCCTGACGATGTATTCACGAATCGCATCATCCACATAGATTTCGGTGGCCACCTGACGCAGCCGCATGACATCGTCACCGCTCAGCACCGGGGAAATGGTCTGCGCACGGTCGGTGATATCGACCTGCTTGAGGATATCGACGGACACATCATGGCCCGGGTAGCCGATTGACGTCTTGATAAGGAATCGGTCCATCTGCGCCTCAGGCAGCTTATAGGTACCGAGCTGCTCGATGGGGTTCTGGGTTGCAATCACGATAAACGGCTGCGGCACATCATGTGTGACGCCGTCAACGGTGACTTTCTGCTCTTCCATAACCTCCAGAAGTGCGGACTGCGTCTTCGGCGATGCACGGTTGATCTCATCGGCCAGCACGATGGAGGCGAAAATCGGGCCTTCGCGGAACTCAAATTCTCCGCGCTTCTGATCGTAGAAAGTCACACCCACCACATCCGAAGGCAGCAGATCGGGCGTGAACTGAACACGCTTGAAACCGGTGGAAATGGAATTGGCCAAGCCTCGGGCCAACTGGGTCTTACCGGTGCCGGGGTTGTCTTCAAGCAGAATGTGTCCGCCGACGATCATGGCGGTGGCGCATTGTCGGATCGGCTGCTCCTTGCCGACCACGACCTGGGATACGCTGTCGACCAGTTTGGTGAACTGGTTGTGGAATTCGGTGATGTCGGCCCGTGGAGCGGATATCATGGACGAGGTCACGGTCGGCTGCGCGGGCTTAGCTTGCGATGCCGCTGCCTTTACGGCTGGTATGGACGGCTGCGCTGGCTGGGCGACCGGTGCCGTGGCTTTTGGGAATTGGCGTGGTGCCGCTGCCGGAATTGGCTGCGATTGTGGCAACGGTTGTTGCATCTGCACGGGCTGTGCCGGTTGCGCCTTCATGGGTTGCGTTGTTGGAACCGTAGGCATTGCAGGCCTGTAGGGCGTTGCATTGTATGCGCTGAGCACGGTGCCTTCATCGTCGGCATCGAACGTGTTGGTGGCGTAGTGGTTCGCATTATGCACGCTGAGTACCGTGCCTTCATCGTCGCCGCTTTGCTCCTGCGGATGTGCCGGCAGGCTTGGAGCTTGGAATGCGGGGCGCGCCTGCGGATTGCCGGTCTGTTGCGGCTTGTTCATATGGTGCCCGATGGAACCCAGCTGGGTGGCGTCGTCGTTTTCGTTGTTCATAGGTGCTCCTTGCTTGCTTCTGTTGGTCGTATTGATGTTTTTTGCTTAGTGGATTTGGTTATTTGATGGTGAACGAGATGCCTTGCGACTGTTTTCCAGCCAACCCTGTTCGTAATGAGATGGCTGAAGCATTGGTGTCTGTCGAGGATTGTGTCTTTCCAGTATTGGGGGTTGACTCCGGTCTAGGATCGGGGTTTTCTCCTCATATCGGACTCCGGTTACGGG
>ERZ838225.2320-NODE-2320-length-10458-cov-3.608574_pt1 | contig 10458 bp, 9 predicted proteins | sample MGYA00519684_ERZ838225 | MGnify/ENA primary metagenome ERZ838225 (study PRJEB31850, sample SAMEA3708829) | human gut metagenome | biome: human gut; feature: human-associated habitat; material: faeces | place: China | collected 2014 ...
CCCCGAATTTCGCCGCTCCGAACGCGCCCGCACCCGGCTTCAACCAGCCGGCCCCGGCTTACGGCCAGCCGCCCATGCCAACCCCCGACTATGGCCAGCCGGCTGCACCCGCACCTGATTACGGTCAGGTGCCGGCCCCGCAGTACGGCCAACCGGAGGCCCCGGCCCCACAGTACGGCCAGGTTCCGCCGATGCCTCAAAACGCCGGCGACGAATCCGCAACACCTTCTGAGCACACGGCTCCCGCCGGCGACAATGCCCAGAAACCCCGGCAAGGCCAGTAACCGATATCGGTGAACTTCCGTTGAAGAAGTTCCCCGCAACCAATGATGAAGCCCTACTCAACGCGAGTAGGGCTTCATCATTCTCGGCACTGTATTATCGGCACTGTATTCAGCCAACTACCCCAACGGCATCACGGCAATGGACTGCGAAAGCATATACGATTCACCCGGACTAAGGGCAACGATACGGTCTCGGCACGCCGCTGCCTCCACGGCCACAAAGCCACGCCATTCACCCGTCTTGGCATGGGCAATGGCGTTGCCGCCCTGCTCTCCGGGATTCCACACCACCGTCTGCGGCGAGCCGGTCTTGCCGATGCGAATCACACGACCCAGCACATGGTCCTGCAATTCCAGTGCAGCATCGGAATAATACACACGGTCCACCGGCTGATCGCCGAACATCACCGATGGCTGTTCTTGTAGTTTTGGCGGGAATCCGGCTTCCGTGGCATCCAGATATGTTGCACCCCGCAAACCGACCAGCCGCGCGCCGAGCACATCGCCGACATGCAGATACGAGTGCAGCGCCGCCTCATACGACATCGGCTCACCTCCCGTGTTGGTAACGGTCAGCGTCATCGTCAGCGTATCGCTGGCACACACCTCGTATGCGGCATGGAAACGCACGTTGGGTTCATCCTCGATCCATGGCACTTCGCCAGTCGTCAGTCGTTCGGAATCCAGCACATACCGCACACGGGCACCGGTAAACGCCTCTTCGTCCAGCGCCCACTGGCGCAATCGTGCGAACCCATGAATCGGTCGCTTCGCAGTCTGCCCGCCATGCACAAACCCCGGCCCGAACCAGGGGAAGCACACCGGCACTCCCCCGCCAACCGGCTGACCAGCTTCGAAATGCCATGTGCGGGGCGTCCAGATTACATCCGGCTGCCCCGCCGGGGCCCAGCGCAGCAGATGCGCTCCGTAATCGCTGATTACCGCGCTACCGCCGTCATTGGTGAGCGTGCGCAGATTGACGCCATTGCCCATAAGTGTTTCTTCTTCCGTTGCGTAAGCGATGTTCTTCACCACATAGACGATTTCCTTGGCACGGAGGAATCGCGAGCAGGGGTAAGAGAACCGATCAGGCGGGCTAAGCTGCCTTGATTCTCACAACTCCACGGTTTCTTTGCCAGGGTCATCTTTAATGTGCGCAAACTTGGCGGCCAAGGCCTCCTTGTTGCGCTTTTCGTCTTCTTCCTTGGCCTTCTTCTTGGCTTCGTCCGGGTTCCAGAGCACATCGTCGCGGTGCTTGGTCCATTCGGCACCGGCCAGCGGGGCAATGTATTCGGCGGTGGCGGTCAGGGTGTCACCGGCATTGGCACGCGTATCAATCAGATCAAGAATCTGCTGGTCGGTCAGGCAGATGCGCGGAATCGAGCACTGCTCACGTAATTCGTTGACGTACAGCAGAATCGGCAACGTTACGATGGCGGTGGCCCGGGCCTCGTCAGCAACATCAGCGGCATCAGCAACAGCCGGACCAACCAAGCCAACCGTCTCGGCATGCCCGCTCACCACGTTCAGCAGCGCATCGCATACGGCGAGCGCGGTGGCGAAACGGACGGCCACATCAGCCGGCTCGCCGGAAGCCGCCAAACGTCCGCCAGCCTCGGCATCGGCCTCAACCTGAGCCTCCACGGAGACAACCGTCTCACGGACTGCGGCCTCGACATGCGAATCCCAGTCAACACCTAAAGCTTCGGCGGCATCGAAAATCAGCTGCACATCGCCGGATTCCGAGTAACCGGCCATCGTATCGTAGGCGTCATTGGCAGCAAGCAGCGTGTCTACGATGCTTTGCGGACGGCCAGGAATCTCATCGGCCCCCTCGTAGACGAATTCGGCGTCAGGCATCGTAACATCCCGACCGGTGAGAATACGTGCGAACGCGTGCGTGACACGCACCTGCAGGTTCTCCGCATACTTGGCGTCATTGTCCATCTGCATGGCTTCGGTCAGCGGCCACAGGCTAATTAGCGCCGAGCCGGCTTCAGCGGCCTCAGCTACCCCCGGCAATGCCGCGATCCGTGCGATTGCCTCACGATTGAGTTCAATGGTCATTCATGCTCCTCTGCGTTCACCACTTGATTGTAGTGCGTCCCATTGGCTCCCTCTGAGGGGAGCCCAGATTGTAGCTCAGCTATTCACCAGTGTGCCGTTACTTGACGTTGGCTGCTGGGTCGACATACGTGATTGACATCACACGGCCGGTTTCGTTGTCGTACGTCACCGAGGTCACGGAGGCGAGCGCCGTGTGCCGCAGGAACATCCAGTGCTCGGGGTGGCCGGTCTCCAGATAATGGCGATAACTGAAAATCGGCGATTCGTGGCTGACCACCACAATCTGTTCGCCGGGGTGTTGGGCGACCTTCTCGCGTGCGAAATCATCCATGCGCTGCGCAATGTGCTGATAGGATTCGCCCCAACTCGGCTTGTACAGGTTGGTGACCAGTTTCCAATTGCCGTTCTTCCACAGCGCGCCTTCGCCATGGCCGATACGCTTGCCGCGGAACTCGTTGCCGGCCTCAATCACTCGCTCATCGGCGGTGAGCATGAGCGGGGCTTCGCCTCGGGCCTCGCGCACGGGATTCAACGCGTCAAGAATCGCGTCGGCGGTCTCGCGCGTGCGGTCCAGGGGAGACGAATACACCGCGGAAATCGTATTGGTCTGAGGGCTATTGGCCAGATAGGCGGCGGTGGCCTGTGCCATACGCCGGCCAAGATCGGAGAGATGGAAGTCGGGCAGCCGCTCATAGAGCAGATGGTCAGGGTTGTAGACCTTGCCGTGGCGAACGAAGTGGATGGTGGTTGCGCTCATGAGCCGCCTTTCTTTTTATTCCTACGGGCATCTTGCGATGTTCGCCGAAGAACATGAGAACGTTGTCTTAATATCTCCAATCTACCGCGTGTCGCGCCCTAACCAACGATTAGAGTATCCGTGACGCAAATATGCGAATAGGGAAATCCAACGCAAACTTTGCGCGACCATGGACAACACATCATTCGATGAGGGCTTCGCCGGCAACGCCACGTCAGCGGGGAACATCCAATCGGGAGCGGAAAGGAGCGTAGTGCTGTTATGTCCAATAACCTGTCCAACTCGAACACCATTATGGCTGGCATCAAGGAAGTGGGTCACAAAGTTTTTGGTGGGTATGCGGAGTTGCTGCGCATACCTCATACCGCTCGTTATTCCATCGGTTCGGTGATTGCCTGCATGCCGTTCCCGATGGTGGGCATGACCATCACCATTTCCGTGCAGCATTACTACGGCAACTACTCGCTGGCAGGTATGCTCACCGCCATTCAGGCGATTGCACTGGCCGTGGCCACGCCGCTGCTCGGCAAGCTGACCGACAAGTTCGGCCAGCGGCAGGTTTCGATTCCAACGATTCTGGTGTGGATTGTCGCCGCCGTCGCGCTGACCACATCCATCACCAATCGTGCGCCGGAATGGGTGCTGTACTGTTTGACGCCGTTCCTGGCAGCTATTCCGCCGTGGGGCGCGATGAGCCGCGCGCGCTGGACCAAAATCCTGAAGGGCGATCAGGAGCGTACCAACCGTGCGCTCTCCCTGTGCGGCGTGCTGGACGAATGCATGTGGGTAATCGGCAATCCACTGGCTTCCACACTGGCCGTGATCTCCGGTCTGCTGGCATTCTCGTTCACCGGCATGTGCGTGGTGGTGGGCGCGCTGATGTTCTTGACCGAGCTGACCACTGAGCCACCGTCACAGACTCAGCTGGCCCGCGCTGAGGGCATTTCCCGCAAGGAATACCGTGAGCGCGAGGCGGCTCGAGCCGAAGCGTTGAAGGTGGAGACCGCAGCCGAGGAGACTCGCCGCCGTCTTGAGCGCGAAGGCGTGACCGATGAGGCCACGATTAACGCCGCCATTGAGCAGGCGGTCGCCGATGCGCGTTCCGGCAAGAAGGCGTCCATCTGGGGACCGGGTCTGATTGCGGTATGCGTCACCTGGTTCGGCTTGGGCGCGTTCCAGTCGGCTACAGGCATCTCGATCATCGCATTCGCCACCGAGTCGAATATGAAGCAGTACACGGGCTTTGTATTCGCCTGCTTCTCCATCAGCTCGTTGATGGGCGCCTTGGTGTACGGCGCGAAGAACTGGTCGATTGCCCTGTGGAAGCGCTTCTACTTCTGCCTGGCCGTGGTGAACATCGGCATCAGCACGTTCCTGTTCGCCAAGCATCTGTGGGTGATTATGATCATCTACCTGATCATCGGCGTGTGCCAGGCTCCGACGTGGATTAACGGCAACCAGCTCATGCTGCACTTGGTGCCGCCTTCCCGCCTGACCGAAGGCATGGCGTGGATGGGTGCGATGAATTCTATCGGCTCCTCCGCCGGTTCGGCGATTGCCGGCCAGTTCATCGACCGCATGGGCTCGCATGGCGGCTTCATGGTGGTGACCACTTTGGCACTGGTCTCGCTGGTGATTGCGCTGATTGGCTTCAAGCAGATCAAGGGCTCCACCGAGCAGCCGACCTTGACTGAAGTGAGTGTGTGAGACAAAAGCTAAGCCCCCTCTGACGAGGGGGCTTATACGTCAAAACGCTACTTCGGCCAGCCTTTGGGCGTGTGTTCCAGGGACCAGATGCCGAGCTTGTGGGAGAAGCTGTTCTGCCACTTGGCTTCAAGCTCCTCGGCATTCAGTCGATTTTCAGCGGACTTCAGACGGTTCATCGCATTGGTGTGCGTATCGTCGAGCAGCCACTTGCGAATCAAGAAGTTCCAGATCATTACCACGGCAGTGGCCACCAACTTGCCGATATTGGTGCGCAACAGATATTCGGCATGCTGCGATACATAGGCATCATGGTTCATGCCATAAGTGGAAATCCAGATAATCGCGTCATTCATGAACAGACCGACTACAGCGCCCGCCACGAAGATAAGGATCTCCATCCAGCGCGCCATGTCATCACGATGCTTGAATACGAATTTCATGCTCGCCAGATAGTTGAAAATCAGCGAGATGATGAAAGAGACGGTGGCAGCCAGCACGTTGTGCATGTGGAATATGCCAACCAATAGGTTGAGGATACCCCAGTCGATAACAAAGGCGATGACGCCCACAATGCCGAACTTCATCAGTTGTTCAATCAGTTTTCTCACAAGGGTATTCAACACTATTGGGCTGACTGCGGAACATATATTGGCTGGAAAGGCCAATAATCTCCCCAAATTGGCCTTGCCCCGGTCCGTTCTGCAAGCAGCTTCCTACATCCGCATGCCATGTTCAACAGCAACCGCTGAGGCTAGACTGGAAGCGAACCGAATCAAGGAGGAATTATGCCCGTTATTCACACTCATGTGTCCGTGTCCACCACCCCTGAGCAGCGCGAGGCGTTGAAGGCTGCCTATGGCAAGGCGATTACCGCCGTGCCGGGCAAGTCCGAGGGCTGGCTGATGTGCCCGTTCGAAGACAATATGCCGATTTACTTCGGCGGTAGCGATGACCAGCCCGCCGCCTATGTGGAGGTCAACGTGTTCGGCCGCTCCGTGCCGGGCTCTGCTTGGGAAAAGCTGACCGAGAGCATTATGGCCGCGCTGAACTCCACGCTCGGCATTCCCGAGGACCGCACCTACATCCGTTACACCGCCACCACCGACTGGGGCTGGAATGGTGGCAACTTCTAGTTGCCACCATTCCCCTCGCAGCATAGCTGCTCGCATCGCCTACGGAAAGCCCGGTGGGCTTTCCGTTTAACGGCTCAGGGTAGCAACTTCTAGTTTGCGTATGCTGGCTCCCCTCAGTCAGCTTCGCTGACAGCTCCCCTCAAAGAGGGAAGCTCAGATGTAGAAAGCCCGCCGGCGGCGGGCTTTCTACGTTTCAAGGGGCTGATTTCCAACATTCAGAAGCTCTACTAGCGTTTCAAGGGGCTTTTAAAACAAGAAACCCGGAGTATAAACATTGCAATTTCAATGGTCATACTCCGGGTTTCGCAATCGAAGAGCCCCTCGAAACGCAGATAGACCTCCGGAAAACCGGAAATCCGCCCCTCGAAAGCGAGTTACCTCACCTTGTGCCTGTCATCACACGATCTTGGGCATGGGGGTGGTGAGGCTGGTGGTCAGGTTGACGTGGACCAGACCGGCACCGGCATGCACCTCGACCTTCTTCAGGGTCACGGTGCGCTCTTCTTCGGGGGCACGGTCGTTGTCGGTCATGGTCGCCGGGGACTTGACCGCCACGAACGCCAGATCGTCCAGCGAGATGCCTGCGCTCTGGCACAGTTCCATGGCCTCGGACACGGACTCGGTGAAGCCCGGTTTGTAAATCACGCGCTCGGCCGGTACGCCGTAGGCGTTCTCGGCCACCCACTTGGCGTTCTCGGTCAGGGCCATGCCCTTGTGCGAGTGCGGTTCGGCCGGCATGGAGCCGTTCTGCAACGCGTCGACGAAACCGTCAAGCTGCGGGGCCAGCGCCTCGCCGCCGTCGCGGAACAGGTTGCCGATGATCGGCGTGCGGAAGCCCAGCTCGTCGGCGGTGGCCTTCAGGGACGGAACCTGATCGTCCTCGCCTTCCCACAGGTTGATGAGCGGGAAGGTCGGAATGTCCAGGTTCTCCAGGCGCTGCACGTGGAACGGGTAGCGCCAGGCCAGCTCGGGATCGTCGCGCCAGGTGGAGGCACGGGTCACCACGATGGCGGCGGACGGCCACTGCGCGCCGTATTCGCGGCAGGCGATGTCCAGCCACTTCTGGGCGCCGGCGTCGGTGCCGTAGCCGGCCTCGACGATGACCACGTCATGCAGGGCGCAGGCCATTTCCACGGAGACCAACGTCGGAAGGCCGATGGACACGTTGGCGAACGGGCCACCGTGCACGTAGACCGGTGATCCGTTCACGGTTTCGGTCTTGGCCGGCTTGACCGCGTCGGCCAAAATGCCAGTGATACGCCACAGGTCCACGAATTCGCCGAAGGTCACGGCCTTGCCGTCCTTGGTGCCGGCGATCATCTTGGACACGCGCTCGGAAATCTCGTCCATCGAGCGGGAGAGCACCACAATCTGCATGAGCTCGCAGGTCGGCGTGAGCACGACCTTCTCCGGCACGTTGCCCTTGCCGTAGTCCACAGCGGTGGAGCGCAGGGAGCGGCTCGGGACCTCGGAGACACGCGGCACGAGAATCGTGTCGAGCTTGCCGTCATCGATGGCCTTCTCGGCGAAGGAGACGAGCAGGTTCTGGGCCGCCTCGATGGCGCCCATTTCGCCGCACAGACCCCAGTCGATGAGCTCGGGGTGGGTCAGGGAAGCCTTGCCGCCGCCGGAGGCACCGCCCTTGGAACCGGCTGCGGTGATGCCCATGCTCGGCTGACGCAGCACGGCGGTCGCATCAATGCCGCGCTTGTTCAGAGCGTCGATCAGGGCGATGGTCGTGGTGGTCTTGCCTTCTCCGCGCGATGCCTTGAGCGGCGTATCGGCGGTGACGAGCACCACCTTGCCGTGCTTGCGCGGGGCGTCAGGGTTCTCGGCCAGGTACTTCATGTAGCCGAATGCGTCGATCTTCTGGACCAGACCGTACTGGCTGGTGAAGTCTTCGATGGTGGTCATATAAAGCCTTTCTGTGTTGATGATGGTGGGGCGGGGTGGTGGGGCGGCTGCCGCCGCCTCTTCGCCTAAAAACAGCCCACTGGGCTGTTTTCTTAACGGCTTAGCCCCCTCAGTCCGCTTCGCGGTCAGCTCCCCTCAGGGAGGGGAGCTCAATACGGACTAAAAGTCGGACATGTGGAAGCCGTTCTTCATTTCCATGCTGCGAGTGTACAGCACGGAGTCAAGCAGCTTTTCGGTTTCCTCCTTGAGCTGGTCGGCCATGGTCTGGTTGGCGGCGGCGAGAATCTCGCGCACCTCGGGGTTACGCAGCGCGGCGATGGTCTCGTCCGGGGTCATCGGCTGCACATCGCCATCCACGTTGTCGGCCTCAAATTCCTCTTCAGCGGCGGACTGCGCGGCTTCCTCGGCGGCCGTCAAGCCCAGACGGGCGATCTGCTCGTCGGTGGCGGCGACCAAGCGGTGGCCCATCGCACCGGTCTTCTCCTGGTAGCGCTCAACGGCGTTGGACGTGGAGCGGAAGGCGCCATCGCACAGGGCGGCGATGATGCGGTTGGCCCAGTAGAAGTTCTCGGACGTCACGCGGGTGGTGGTGTCCTCAAGGTAGGCGGGCGTGGTGTCCACGTTCGGGAAGAACGGTACCAGCGTGTTGAACGGGTTGGAGCCGTATGCCATCCACTGGATGGCGCGGGAGGCCTGCGGGCGGTACGGGCGGATCTGCATCACCGCGAGCTGGCTCTGGCGGTTGATGCCGATCGTGCGGTACATGTGGCGGGTGCGCTCATCGCCCAGCTGGCCGTACGGATCGAACGGGGTGCCCTGGTAGTGGGAGCTCAGCACGTACTTGATATCCTCGATGGTCACCTTGCGCTCAGGCTGACGGGCCCACGGGATGTCGTCGGAGGTGGGCTTGTGGTCGGCGTCCGGGCCGTCCCACACCTCGTCGTACGGGTTGAGGAAGCGCTGCATGTACCAGGCGCGCGGGGTGTTGTACACGTGGTCGGAGTCGGAGTGGGAGCCGAAGGCATCGCGCGGGTTGAACGGGGTAGTGTTCTCCACCGCGAGGTCCAAATGGTTGGTTTCGATGAATTCGGCAAGGTCTTCGGAACACATGTGCGCTTCCTGGTCACCCAGAGCGTCCTCAAGGTCGAATTCGTCGATACCGAGCTGGTTCGGCATGGTCACGTAGGCCTCGTCCGGCACGCGCTTGGCAATCCAGTGATGGCCGCCCACAGTTTCCAGCCACCAGATTTCGTTGGAGTCGGAGAAGGCGACGCCATTCATCTCGTAGGTGCCGAATTCCTCAAGCAGCGCGCCGAGGCGCTGGACGCCCTCGCGTGCGGTCTTGACATACGGCAGCACGATGGTCAGGAAGTCCTCTTCGCCGATGCCGCCGGGCACCTCGGGCTCATCGCCCTTGGCCGGCGTGTATTCCACGAACGGGTCGGCGCCGAGCACGCGCTCGTTGGTGGTCAGGGTCTCGGTGGCGCTCATCGCCACGTTCGCCTCGTTGACGCCGGCCTCGCCCCAGATGCCTTCCTTGAGGTCCGCGTTCGGCACGGCGGTGTACTGCAGCGGGTCGTCCGGCAGAGTGATGGTCAGGTGGGAGATCACTGATTTGTATTCGCGCGGCTGTTCCTCCGGTTTCACGACGATGAAGCGCTTCGGGTTGAACTCGCCGTTCGCGGAATCCTCGTTGCGGGCGATGATGGTCGAGCCGTCATAGCTCGCGTCTTTACCTACCAGAATCGTGGTGCAGGCCATAGTGTGATGGTGTCCTTTCTTTGTTGTGGTCACGCTCCCACTGGCGGGAGCTGGACGACGAAGTCGGACTGAAGGTGGTTTTGTACTGACCCACCCCCAGTCAGTGATGCTGACAGCCCCCGCCTGCGGGGGCTCATGTGGCTCACGCCTTGCCGGTCAGGAAGATGCCGTCGGTGTCGGGCACTTCACCGCTGTTGCGCAGCGCGTGCAACAGCTCGTTGAGCCAGAAGCCCTGATTCAAGCCGGGCAACGGCTTCTTGGTGGCCCACACCTGCAGGTAGTACTCATGATCCTTGTCCGGCGGCTGCGGACCGTTGTACCGCATGATCACCGCCGGGTCAGTGCTGCGGCCCAAGAACTTGGAGGCCGAGGAGTTGCACCCCTGCACGGTCTCGGGAATCATGGCCGGCAGCTGACGGGAGAAGTCCGGCGGGATGGCCAACGCATGCGAATCATTGAAGTCGTACATCAGCGCATCAATCGGCAGATTGGCCACGGACCAGTGAATCCACTCGAAGCCGCAGACCGGAATCGAATCCGGGTCCACGAACTCCCAGTGCAGGTAGCGGGCCTCGGGATCCACATCATCGATGTAGAACGGGAAGGAGACCACAGGCACGCCACCATTGAAATATTCAGGGGCCGCAGCCTTGGCGAAATCGTCCGGGATGACGGTGAAATCGGCGGAAATCTTCATACGTCCCAGTATCGCTCATATGTGTGACGTACTGGGAGCTGTGCGTTACGGGGTCTCTCCCCCAGTCTCGCTGCGCTCGACAGGGCAGATTCTAGTGGTGGTTGCAACACCTGAGGTTTGAGCGGCCTTCCATGGTCA
>ERZ838225.2341-NODE-2341-length-10369-cov-2.482645_pt1 | contig 10369 bp, 7 predicted proteins | sample MGYA00519684_ERZ838225 | MGnify/ENA primary metagenome ERZ838225 (study PRJEB31850, sample SAMEA3708829) | human gut metagenome | biome: human gut; feature: human-associated habitat; material: faeces | place: China | collected 2014 ...
AAGACCATACCGGGGGCTGACCCTGAGCTGGTGGAGCGGATGGGTTTTTTAGCTGACCGCATGAGCATCAATCTGGAGCTTCCCACGGCTGAGGGACTTAAGAATCTGGCTCCCGGGAAGACCAGGGATAAGATATTAAAGCCCATGCGTCAGGTGCAGCAGGGAATTGCGGTGTCCAGCCATCTCCTGGGATATGACAGGGAATTTAAGAAGACCTATGCCACGGAGCGGGCTGGTTTTGCAGGCGGCGCTGCCCTGATTCGTCCGGAGCTGGCACAGCCAGACGCTCTTTTGCTGGGAAACCATGGTTTATCCGGCAGCGGTCAGGATGGTCCGGGTGATGGACAGAAGTCCATGGAGAGGGCCGGGAGAGAAAGAAGGCACCTTCCAGACTCCCGGTATGCCAGGACGCCCTTTGTGCCTGCGGGCCAGAGTACCCAGATGATTGTGGGGGCCACACCGGAGAACGATTACCAGATGATGGCTGTCACACAGGCCTTGTATGAGAATTACGGCCTTAAGAGGGTCTTTTATTCTGCCTATGTGCCGGTCAACGACGACAGCTGTCTGCCTTCCGTGACAGCCAGACCTCCTCTGTTAAGGGAACACAGGTTATATCAGGCGGACTGGCTGCTCCGGTTCTATGGATTTAAGGCTGAGGAGCTGCTGTCGGAGGAACAGCCGAATTTCAACGTATTTCTGGATCCCAAGTGCGACTGGGCCCTGCGCCACCTGGAGCTGTTCCCGGTGGAAATCAACAGGGCTTCCTATGGGGAACTTCTCAGGGTCCCCGGCATGGGGGTAAAGTCGGCCCAGAGAATTGTGAATGCCAGAAAGCAGGGCAAACTCCTGTTCGAGGACTTAAAGAAGATGGGGGTGGTCCTTAAGCGGGCCAGATATTTCATTACCTGCAAAGGACGCATGATGGAAGGCGCCAGGCTGGACCAGGATTATATTACATCCTGTCTTGTGGGAGATGAGAGGCGCAAAGCCTGGGATATTGAGAACAGGGACAGTTTCCGCCAGCTCACACTCTTTGATGACATGCATCTGGAGATGCCGGTGACAAGCGAAGACCATTATGCTTCTGTGACAGGAAGCCTGTAAGGATTGAGGAGGTGGACGATATGACAGTTTACATGTGCGAGCCATGGCTTGAGGGGATTCTCTGCGGTGTATACGATGCCTGGTCTGACCCGGCCGGCCATGAGAATGTCCGGCTGGCCGTAAAGGGAGAATATGAGGAACTGGAGCTTTTTGCAGAGTACAGGGATGTACAGATCTGCCCGGAAAAGGCGGAGAAGGTTATCCGTTCCGTGTGCGCCAAGCTCTCCCAGGAGATATACAGGAAGGTATACACCGCCTCCCTGAGCCAGGATCGGGATCGGGCAGATAAGATATACAGGTTCCTGATACAGGCCTTCAGACATGGCCCGTCGGAGCTGGACATGCTTCAGCTTCCGGCCTGCTATGACATATTCGGGCTGTGCCGGAATGTTTACAATGAAAATCATCTGCTGACAGAGTTTCTGCGCTTTTCAGAGACTCCGGGAGGCATACTGGTGTCGCGTATCGGTCCGAAGAACGATATCATGACTCTTTTGGCACCTCACTTTGCAGACCGGCTGCCGGAGGAAAACTGGGTTATTTATGATGAGAACCATAAAAGGGCAGCAGTCCATCCCGCCGGACGCTCCTGGTTTCTTGTAAATCACCCTCTTGAACCGGAACAGGAAAACAGCGACCAGGGGTGGAGCCACTGGCTGAAGGAGCGGACAGACGAGGAGACTTATGAGGACATGTGGCGTATGTTCTGCGATACCATTGCCATAAGGGAACGCCATAACCCGGTATGCCAGAGAACCCATCTGCCCCTGCGTTTCCGGCCTTATATGACGGAGTTTCAAAAATAGATGGGATAGAAGGCGCAGTGGTCCCCGGATGGTTCCGCAGGAGACATGTTATGGAAAACATGTATGGAAAACATGTGTGGAAAACATGTATGGAAAACACCGGAAACATTCATAGAAAACAGTTTAGATTGCCCCTTGTAATTTTTTGTTCCCTTTAGTATAGTAATTATATCTTTCATTCAAGAGGATAGGGTTTTTCCTATCCTGTCTTATATTTAAATCCGGTACGGTATCGTGCCAAAGTTCCACTGATTTATGGATGTGTATTATAGTTACCAGCAAGGTGAAAGGGGCGGATGGATGTTTACGCGAATCAACAGCGGCGGTATATGGGCTGTGGAGGGAGTTCTGGTTTCAGTGGAGGCGGATGTGTCCGACGGACTTCCGGGATTTTCCATATCAGGACAGCTGGCTTCAGAGGTAAGGGAGTCACAGGATCGGGTCAGGACAGCCCTTAAGAATTCGGGATTTCGTCTCCCGGCTAAAAAGATAACTGTAAACCTGTCTCCTGCAGGCATACGAAAGGGCGGCACAGCCTATGATCTTCCCATTGCGGTCGCCATATTGGGCGCGTTTCAGATGGTGGGGACGGATGCGCTGGAGGACAGCATGGTAATTGGAGAACTGGGGCTGGACGGCAGGGTGAAACCTGTAAGCGGTGTGCTTTCCCTGGCAGCCATGGCCAGGGAGAAGGGTATCAAAAGATGTTTCCTGCCGATAGAAAATGTGGCGGAGGGCCTGGTAATGGAAGGGGTAGATATGGTGGGGGTGGAATCTCTGGGCCATATGGCAGGTATTCTTAGGGGCGCTGTTTCCATGGAACCGTGCCATGTCCCGCCTCACCGCCCGGAGTACCGCCGTCAGAAGAAAGATGGCCCGGATTACAGGGAGGTCAACGGCCAGGCCATATTGAGAAGGGCAGCGGAGGTGGCGGCAGCCGGCATGCACGGACTGCTTTTGACCGGCAGCGCCGGAACCGGTAAAACTATGATTGCCAAAAGAATTCCAACTATCCTGCCCGGACTGACGCGTGAGGAGGACATAGAGATATCCAGAATCTACAGTATCTGCGGACTCCTGCCACCAGGCCGTCCCCTTCTGTCTGAGCGGCCTTTCAGGAGTCCTCACCACACCATAACAGCCAGAGCGCTGGCAGGCGGAGGTGTGCCTCCCAGGCCCGGAGAACTGTCCCTGGCTTCGGGAGGCGTACTTTTTTTGGACGAGCTGCCCCATTTTGGCCGCTCAGCGGTGGAAATACTGAGGCAGCCTTTGGAGGAACGGAAAATTACGGTGACAAGGGTATCTGGTAATTATGAATTTCCGGCAGATTTTATGATGGTAGCAGCCATGAACCTGTGTCCATGCGGGTTTTATCCGGACAGGAATCGCTGTAATTGTACGGAAAATCAGATCAGACGATATCTGGGGCATATATCCAGGCCCATACTGGAACGGTTTGATATCTGTGCGCAGGCGGCTCCGGTGACCTTTGGGGAATTGAACCTGGCTCAGGGAGAAAACGAGGATTCGGCATCCATTCGGAAACGGGTGGAGCAGGCCAGAACGCGTCAGGAACGCCGGTTTTCGGGAACCAGGATACGTTTTAACAGCCGCATGGGCATGAAAGAGGTAGAACGGCATTGCTGCCTGGGACCTGAGGAGAAGGCCTTTGCCCAACGGATTTATGAATCAGGAGGCTTCAGTGCCAGAAGGTACCATAAGGCGCTGAAGGTTGCCAGGACCATTGCTGACCTGGAGGACAGCAAGGATATAAAAAAGGAGCATCTGGCAGAGGCATTGGGATACGGTGGACTGGAGGAAAAGATATGGGGATAGGGAACAGTGGGGAGCAGGAATCCAGCCGGAATGCGGTTTTCGGCCCGGAGATGGATTTAGTCAAGAGGCATGAAAAAGAATATCTGTACTGGCTCACCCGTATTCCGGGCTTTGGGGCAGTTACCATACGGCGTATATGGGAGATGGCAGGAAGCTTTGAGCGGGCGTATTATATAGAAGGAATGGAATTAAAGAAGCAGGGAATTTTGCAAAGCGAGGAAAAATGCCGTACGTATGACCGGTGGAAGGAACGGTTTTCCGGCATGGTCCGGGAGTATAACTGTTTACAGGATAAGGGAATCCGTTTCGTAACGCCCCTTGACAGGGAATATCCCAAACGGCTTCTGCATATTTATGACTATCCAATGGGACTTTATGTAAAGGGAGAGCTGCCGGATGAGGAATGTCCCACCGCGGCCATCATAGGGGCCAGGAACTGTACGGAGTACGGGAGACAGGCAGCCGGATTTATGGGAAAGGAGCTGGCAAAGGCAGGCGTGCAGATTGTCAGCGGCCTGGCTCTCGGCATAGACGGGGCCGGGCATGAGGGAGCCCTTAAAGGAAAGGGGAAGACATATGGGGTCCTTGGGTGCGGGGTAAACATATGTTATCCCAGAAGCAATTATTATCTGTATGAGGCAATTCCATCTCAGGGAGGAATTATCTCCGAGTTTGGGCCGGGTGAGGAACCTCTGGCCAGGAATTTTCCCATGCGCAACCGCATCATAAGCGGCCTTTCCGACGTGATTTTGATAATGGAGGCCCGAAAGAAAAGTGGTTCCCTTATAACCGCCAGCCTGGGACTGGAGCAGGGAAAGGAGATATTTGCACTGCCGGGCCGGATTACGGATACCCTGAGCGCAGGGTGCAATGAGCTCATACAGTCAGGCGCGGGGATATTGACCAGCCCTGAGGATGTGCTGGAGTATATGGGCATTTTTCACGAAAAAAAGTGTATTAACCGTGAAAAAGACCAGAAGGGACTTGCCAAGATTGAAAAAATGGTGTATAGTTGCCTAGATTCCGAACCCAGACATCCGGACCAGATTATGGTACAGACAGGACTTTCGGCAGGCCGCTGTATGAGCGCCCTTCTGGAGCTGGAATTGGAAGGACTTGCGGTGAGAACATCGGGACAGAACTACATGAAAACAATCACATAAGTGTCAGGATTTTGGATATCCTCCGGCATTCGCCGGGGTGTGTCTCCATTTTGTGAAAATAAATGAACAGCGAGTAAGGAGTTTTACAATGGCGAATTATCTGGTAATTGTAGAGTCACCAGCAAAAGTGAAAACCATCAAGAAGTTTCTGGGCGCCAACTATGAGGTAGATGCATCGGGAGGCCATGTCAGGGATCTTCCAAAGAGCCAGTTGGGATTTGATGCGGAGCATGACTATGAGCCCAAGTACATTACAATCAGAGGAAAGGGAGACGTTCTGGCTAAGCTGCGCAAGGAAGTGAAGAAGGCAGACAAGATCTATCTTGCAACGGACCCTGACCGCGAGGGAGAGGCCATTTCATGGCATCTGATGAAGGCTCTTAAGCTGGATGAGCTTAAGAGTAAGGATGTTTACCGCATCAGTTTCAATGAAATTACGAAGAACGCGGTTAAGGCATCCTTCAAGACTCCCAGGGAGCTTGATATGAACCTGGTAAATGCCCAGCAGACCAGAAGAATGCTGGACCGTATGGTGGGTTACCGGATCAGTCCGCTTTTGTGGGCAAAGGTCAAGAGAGGATTGAGTGCAGGCCGTGTACAGTCCGTTGCTCTGCGGATGATTTGCGACCGCGAGGACGAAATCAATGCATTTATCCCTGAGGAATACTGGAATCTGGAGGCAGACCTTCTCCTGAAAGGGAACAAGAAGCCTTTGGTGGCAAAGTATTATGGGAACAGGGACTCCAAGGGCGGTAAGGCAGTTATCCGCAACAAGGAGGAACTGGATCAGATTCTGAGTCAGTTAGAGGGATGTAAATACGAGGTGGAGGAAGTAAAGAGAGGGGAGCGGGTAAAGAAGGCGCCCATCCCGTTTACAACCAGTACCCTGCAGCAGGAAGCCTCCAAGGTACTTAACTTTTCCACACAAAAAACCATGCGTCTGGCCCAGCAGCTCTATGAAGGCGTGGAGGTAAAAGGCAAGGGAACCCTGGGTCTTATCACCTACCTGCGTACGGATTCCACCAGAATCGCAGACGAGGCGGACACAGCGGCCAGGGCATTTGTAAAGGAACATTACGGCGAGAAGTATGCTGCTCAGGGAAGCCAGGCTAAAAAAGAGGGCGCTAAGATACAGGACGCGCACGAGGCCATCCGTCCCACTGACATAACATTGACTCCTACCATTGTAAAAGAATCACTGCAAAGAGACCTGTTCCGGTTATACCAGTTAATCTGGAAGCGGTTTACAGCCAGCCGTATGGCGCCGGCCGTATATGAGACCACTTCTGTAAAGATTGGGGCGGGCAGCCACCTGTTCACAACATCGGCTTCCAAGCTGGATTTTGAAGGCTTTATGTCTGTTTATGTGGAAGCGGACGATGAGGAAGAGAAAAATCAGGTCCTTGGCAACCTGGAAAAGGGGGCCGTCCTTAAGCTGGAGCAGCTGGACCCAAGCCAGCATTTTACCCAGCCTCCGGCCCATTATACGGAGGCATCCCTGGTAAAGGCTCTGGAGGAGCAGGGCATAGGACGTCCGAGTACCTATGCACCCACCATAACCACCATCATTGCCAGAAGATATGTGGTAAAGGAGAACAAGAATCTCTATGTGACTGAGCTGGGGGATGTGGTAAACCGCATCATGAAGAATTCCTTTCCAAGCATCGTAGACCCTAATTTTACAGCCAATATGGAATCCCTGCTGGATAAAGTGGCGGACGGTACCGTTGCCTGGAAAACCGTTGTCAGCAACTTCTATCCTGATCTGGATGAGGCTGTTAAGACAGCTGAGAAGGAGCTGGAATCCGTAAAGATTGCGGATGAGGTGTCAGATGTGGTCTGCGACCTGTGCGGACGCCAGATGGTGATTAAGTACGGTCCTCACGGCAAGTTCCTGGCATGCCCGGGATTTCCGGAGTGCAAGAACACCAAGCCCTATCTTGAAAAAATCGGTATCCCATGTCCGAAGTGCGGTAAGGAGCTGGTGCGCAGGAAGACAAAGAAGGGACGTCTCTACTATGGATGCGAGGCCAGTCCTGACTGCGACTTCATGTCCTGGCAGAAGCCTTCCACCCAGAAATGCCCGGTCTGCGGATCCTATATGGTGGAGAAAGGAAATAAGCTTTTGTGTGCCGGCGAGACCTGCGGGTACCGCATGGATAAGACTGAAAAATAGAAAAATTTGTAAAAACAAAAAAGGAAAAATATCAAAATCTTAAAATAATCGAAAACTTCAAAAAACTCTTGTTATTGCTTAAAAATTGTGTTAAAATTCTAGTATTAGTAGAGTATTTTTGGGTGATATACAATTTGGATAAGGAGGCTTTCGGAGATGAGTGTTCAATTGTTGGACAAAACAAGAAAAATCAACAAGCTATTGCATAACAATAATTCTCATAAAGTTGTTTTCAATGACATCTGTAAAGTTTTAAGTGAGATATTGTTATCCAATATCCTGGTAATCAGCAAGAAGGGCAAGGTTCTGGGGGTGAGTATCTGTTCTGGGGTAGATGAGATAGAGGAACTTATCGAAGACCAGGTCGGAGGATACGTGGATAAGATGCTGAATGAACGTCTTTTAAGCGTTTTGTCCACAAAAGAGAACGTGAATCTTGCCACCCTTGGCTTTGCCGAGGAAAATGTAAGGAAGTATCAGGCCATCATCACTCCCATTGATATAGCGGGAGAGAGGCTGGGAACACTTTTCATTTATAAGTCAGATTCCCAGTATGATATTGACGATATCATACTGAGCGAATACGGAACCACCGTGGTGGGCCTGGAGATGATGCGTTCTGTCAATGAGGAGAATGCAGAGGAGACCCGGAAGGTGCAGATTGTAAAATCAGCTATCAGCACGTTATCCTTCTCCGAACTGGAGGCTATCATCCATATATTCGAGGAACTGGATGGAAACGAGGGCATCCTGGTAGCCAGCAAGATTGCCGACCGCGTGGGCATTACCCGTTCCGTGATTGTCAATGCCCTCCGCAAGTTTGAGAGCGCCGGTGTCATTGAATCCCGGTCCTCAGGCATGAAGGGAACCTATATCAAGGTTCTGAATGATGTGGTGTTTGATGAACTGAAGACAATCAAGGCATCCAACTCAAATTTAAAGTAGATATCAGGCGGCCGGATAAAGCAGATGGCGGATAGCCGGATAATATAGAGTCAGATAAATATAGGGCAGTTTGCGGGAAAACTTATTAAAAGTGCTTGCAAGCTGCCATATTTTGTGATATATTTGAAAGGCTGACAAAAAACACGTCTGTGGATTCTGCGGGACGGTGCCTGGCCAGCAGTTTGCCAGGTCTTCCGGGAAGTGTCAGAAGCAGGCGGAAGAGCCTGAACTCCCATACGCGACGGAGCAGGCTAAAAACCAAATGGAGGTAAATAACATGAGCGTAATTTCTATGAAGCAGTTACTGGAAGCTGGTGTACATTTCGGTCACCAGACAAGGAGATGGAACCCTAAGATGGCTCCATACATCTATACCGAGAGAAACGGTATCTATATCATTGACTTACAGAAGTCCGTAGGCAAGGTAGATGAGGCTTACAAGGCTGTATCCGACATTGCTGCGGACGGCGGCACCATCCTGTTCGTAGGTACAAAGAAGCAGGCTCAGGAAGCCATTAAGGCTGAGGCAGAGCGCTGCGGAATGTACTTTGTAAACGAGAGATGGCTGGGAGGCATGCTGACCAACTTCAAGACCATCCAGAGCCGTATTGACAGACTGAAAGAAATCGAGACCATGTCTCAGGACGGAACATTCGATGTTCTTCCTAAGAAGGAAGTAATCGCCCTGAAGAAAGAGTGGGACAAGTTAGAGAGAAACCTTGGCGGAATCAAGGATATGAAGAGACTGCCAGATGCAATCTTCATCGTTGACCCGAAGAAGGAGCACATCTGCGTACAGGAAGCTCACACACTTGGTATACCGTTAATCGGTATTGTTGATACTAACTGTGATCCGGAAGAACTGGATTATGTAATTCCTGGCAATGATGATGCCATCAGAGCCGTTAAGCTGATTGTTTCCAAGATGGCTGATGCTGTTATCGAAGCAAAGCAGGGAGAAGTTTTAGAGGGCGCAATGGAAATCGAGATTCCTGCCCAGGCTTTTGAGACAGAGGCTGTTGAGGCTTAATTAAAACTTTAAAATTGGAGGAAGATGAAATGGCAGCAGTAACCGCAGCAATGGTAAAAGAGTTAAGAGAGATGACCGGTGCCGGAATGATGGACTGCAAGAAGGCTCTTGCAGCTACTGACGGAGATATGGATAAGGCAGTAGAGTTCTTAAGGGAAAAGGGACTTGCCGGAGCAGCCAAGAAGGCCGGACGTATTGCAGCAGAAGGCATCGTAGCTACAACGGCAGCTGCTGATGAGAAGAAGGCTGTTATCGTAGAGGTTAACGCTGAGACTGACTTTGTTGCCAAGAACGAGAAGTTCCGGACATATGTTGCAGATGTTGCAGCACAGGCACTTACCACTTCCGCTAAGGATTTAGACGCATTCATGGAGGAGAGATGGGCTAAGGACGAGACCTTGTCCGTAAAGGAGGCACTTGCTTCCCAGATTGCCGTTATCGGCGAGAACATGAACATCCGTCGTTTTGAGCAGGTTGAGGAGGCAAATGGTTTTGTCGCATCCTACATCCATGCAGGCGGAAAGATTGGCGTTCTGGTAGACGTAGAGACAGATGTTGTCAACGATGACATTAAGGATATGGCAAAGAACGTGGCTATGCAGGCAGCGGCTTTAAAGCCAATGTTCACCAGCAGAGACGAAGTAAGCGCTGATTATATTGCAAAAGAGACAGAAATCCTTACAGCGGCAGCTAAGAATGAGAAGCCGGATGCCAACGATAAGATCATCGAGGGCATGGTAAAGGGCCGTATCAACAAAGAGCTGAAAGAAACCTGCCTGTTGGATCAGGTTTATGTAAAGGCAGAAGACGGCAAGCAGAGCGTTTCCCAGTATGTTGCAGCTGTAGCCAAGGCTAACGGCGCATCCATCAAGGTAAAGAAGTTCATTCGTTTCGAGACCGGCGAAGGTCTGGAGAAGAAGAGCGAGGACTTTGCTGCTGAGGTAGCTAAGCAGATGGGAATGTAATTTGTTGTTATCCTGCCATCTGAAATAGGCATATTCTGCCACAAAATAGCATCATTTTGAGGCAAAAAATAGGAAAAAAGGACCTAAGGTATGTGAAAACCATACTTTGGGTCCTTTTTTCGTGCCTGAAATCTCCCAGGCCCCTTGTTCCAGACATTCCCCGGGGCCATCGGCCGATTTGCCCGGCATCGGGCCATTCTGCCGTTAAAAATAGGGAGAAGAATGAGGAGACAAAAGGCTGAAAACCCTTGTAAACAAAGGCTTTGGCAGCGGTTGGGACTGCCTGGGGCCGGAGGGCGAGGGGAGGAAAGAGGGGGCCAGAGGGAGAGGGATATGAGAGT
>ERZ838225.2350-NODE-2350-length-10340-cov-3.298979_pt1 | contig 10340 bp, 7 predicted proteins | sample MGYA00519684_ERZ838225 | MGnify/ENA primary metagenome ERZ838225 (study PRJEB31850, sample SAMEA3708829) | human gut metagenome | biome: human gut; feature: human-associated habitat; material: faeces | place: China | collected 2014 ...
GCCGCACTTAGAAGTACGGCCTTTTTAAAGTATTAATTCGTAAATTAATTATTAGCGCTCATAATTACTACACGGTTCCAGCTATTTTCGCCATAAGGTTGTTCGTCCGAACCTCTCCACTCGATAGTGATCTGGCTAGAAGAGATACCGTATTTATCGATAAGTTCCTTAGCGACCGCTCTAGCACGTTTCTCAGAAAGACCCATGTTATAATCAGAAGTACCCGTCTTCTTGTCAGCGTAACCAACTACCTTGATCGGAGCGTTGTTGTTCTTCATGAACTCAGCTGTGTTATAGATATTGATCTGCTGGTTCTTGTCGATCTTAGCGCTGTTGATGCGGAAGTAAACCACATTGTCAACGTAGTTATTTACAACTTCAGTAACTGTCTCTTGGCACTCAGGGCAAGAAACCGGACGTTTGCTCAACTCATCGTTAGCAGCACGCAAAGAGTTGATCTGGCCGTTCAAGTCGTTCAACAAAGCGTAATCCATCGGCTCCAATACCTCGAAGTCTGTCTTACCCAATTTGAATGTCAAACCAGCGCTCAACTGAACGATACCATCTGTCAGGTGATTCATCTCGACACGGTTAAACTGCTCGTTCAACAAAGAACCTTGGATCTCAACGTTCAAATCAACACGTTTGCTCAAACGGAAAGCGGTTAAGATACCAGCGTTCAACGTAGGAGACTCCGTTCTTGGACGATCATAAGACTCTGTAGTCTTGAAACGCTGCGCATAACCAAAACCGACCCAAGGAATCAAGCGGAACACTTTAGATTCTCTGTAAGGAGCCCAGAAGTTAGTAACATCCCACAACAAGTCTACGTGAGCGGCTACATATTTATTATGTTGCATAAACTGTGCGCCATCACCTTCAAAACCGTGGATAATACCACCATTTAACTGGGTACGGAATCCTAAATACGGATTAAACCACTTACCAAAAGATACTTGTGGAGCGAAGTTTAAACGATTCTTGAAATCAGCCTCTCCATTTTGGTCTCCTAACAATACGCTGGCTCCACCCGCAATTGAAATAAACCAATTGTCGCGAGCTTTATTCTTCTTGAAATTAGTCTTATAACCAGCCTCATTGCTGAACCCCACCTGCGGTTGATATTCCTGTGCTGCCACAGAGAATACAAAACCTGATAACAAAGCTAAAAGTAAAACCTTAGTCTTCATATTTTCAACATTTTAATTAAACAATCAATTACCTAATATCTTAAAATTGGCACAAAATTAACTCTTTTTGTAATTACAACAAATAAAATCTTCAAATTGTTTCGAACTCACTCGAAATAGTTCAAAATTTTATAGCCCCCCTCTTTCAGATAAGACTCCTTCTTCATTAGTTTTATATCGTTCTTCATCATATCCTCAATTAAAGCCGCTAATGAATACTCCGGTTCCCACCCTAAACGAGTACGTGCCTTCGTAGCGTCACCGATCAGCAACTCTACTTCCGTAGGGCGGAAATACTGCGGATCTACTCCCACAACTTCCTCACCCACACGTTTCTTAAAGTTTTCCAGATAGGCATCACCAACCTTCTTGACGAACAATCCCTCGTCTATCGACTCTATGATAGCGACCTCGTCTATCCCTTCTCCTTTAAAGCGGATTCCCACGCCAATTTCCTCAAAAGCCATACGGATAAAGTCCCGAATCGTGGTAGTAATCCCGGTAGCTATGACATAATCCGAGGGTTCATCTTGTTGCAAAATAGCGTACATGGCACGCACGTAATCTTTTGCGTGTCCCCAATCCCGTTTGGAGGAAAGATTACCCATATAAACCTTTTTTTGCATACCCAAAACGATACGTGAAACCGCCCGGGTTACCTTACGGGTCACGAATGTCTCTCCCCTTAATGGAGACTCGTGATTAAACAAGATGCCATTGGAAGCGTGCATATGATAGGCCTCCCTGTAATTCACCGTAATCCAGTAACCGTATAGTTTCGCTACCGCATAAGGGCTTCTCGGATAGAAAGGAGTATTCTCCCTCTGCGGCACCTCTTGCACCAAGCCATACAACTCGGATGTAGATGCCTGATAAATACGTGTCTTCGGGATCAAGTTCAGCAAACGGACCGCCTCTAGGATACGCAATACGCCCAAACCATCCGCATTCGCAGTATATTCGGGAGTGTCGAAACTTACTTTTACATGGCTCATGGCGGCCAGATTATAGATCTCGTCCGGTTGAACCTCGCCAATGATACGTGTAAGATTCAAACTATCCGTTAAATCGCCATAATGCAAAATCAAATTACGGTTTTCCACATGCGGGTCTTGATACAAATGATCGATACGGTCCGTATTGAACATGGAAGAACGACGCTTGATACCGTGTACCGTATATCCTTTCTTGATCAAGAACTCGGTAAGATAAGCCCCATCCTGTCCCGTAATACCCGTTATTAACGCTACTTTGCCCATTTCTCTAATTTTCAATTTTCAATTCTCATTTTTCAATTCCCAAGTACCATTCATAGAGTCGCTTCACGCCCTCCTCGATCTCGATCGTATGGCGCCAACCCAAGGCATGCAACTTGCTTACATCCGTCAGCTTACGAAGCGTACCGTCCGGCTTGGACGAGTTAAACCTCAACTCGCCCTCGAACCCGATCTCTCGCCGGATCAGTTCGGCGACCTCACGGATCGAAAGCTCGATACCCGTACCTATATTAATATGTGTATTCCGGACCTCGCCCTCCTTCTGGCGGACATCCTCGAAATCCACGTGTTCCATGATATAAACAGAAGCGTCGGCCATCTCCTCGCTCCATAAAAACTCACGAAGCGGCTTGCCGGTTCCCCACAGCTCCACCTCGCCCGGACGGATACCCTGTTTATCCAATACGGAGAGTATCTCCGGCTCGGAGGCCTTCCCAGACACGCCCTCTACCGGACGAATGTCCATATCCTTACGCAAGGCCTCCCAATCTCCTGTATGCAGGCATTTCGCCAGATGGATCTTACGGATCATGGCTGGCAACACATGCGAGGTCTCCAGATTGAAATTATCATTCGGCCCGTAGAGGTTAGTAGGCATCACGGCGATATAGTTCGTACCGTATTGCAGGTTGTAACTCTCGCACATCTTGATACCCGCTATCTTGGCGATCGCATAAGGCTCGTTGGAATATTCCAAGGGAGATGTCAGCAAGCAATCCTCCGGCATCGGCTGCGGAGCCTCACGAGGATAGATGCAGGTGCTTCCCAAGAATAATAATTTCTTTACATTGTTTTTCCAAGAGGCATGAATGACATTATTCTGGATCATCAAATTATTGTAGATAAAATCGGCACGGTACAGACTGTTCGCCATGATACCGCCGACGTGCGCCGCCGACAAGAACACATAGTCCGGCCGCTCGGCTGCAAAGAACTCGTTCACAGCGGCTTGATCCGTCAGATCCAGTTCCGCATGCGTACGAAGCAGGAAGTTCGTATACCCTTTGCTACGCAAATTATTCAGGATGGCGGAGCCTACCAAGCCCCGGTGACCGGCAACAAATATTTTACTGTCTTTTCCCATCGATATCTCGTATTCTGAACTACTTCTACTTATTAATCAACCTCATCAAATACTGGCCGTACTGATTCTTAATCATCGGCAAAGCCACTTGCTCAAGTCGCTTCTCATCAATCCATCCTTGCTTGAAAGCGATCTCCTCCAGACAAGCCACCTTCAGTCCCTGTCTCTTCTCGATCACCTCCACGAAAGTAGATGCCTCAGACAACGAGTCGTGAGTCCCGGTATCCAACCAAGCGAATCCACGTCCCAATAGCTGCACTTTCAACTCCCCATCCTTCAAGAACCACTGGTTCACGGTAGTGATCTCCAGCTCTCCACGGGCGGATGGCTTGATATTCTTGGCCACGCCCACCACCTTGTTCGGATAGAAATACAATCCTACCACGGCGTAATTCGACTTCGGTTCCTTCGGTTTCTCCTCGATACTGAGGACGTTCCCATCCGCATCGAACTCGGCCACGCCATAGCGTTCCGGATCGTTTACGTAGTAACCGAACACGGTCGCTTTTTGTTCGTTCTCCACCTTGTCAACGGCCTCTTTTAACATACGGGTAAAGCTCTGTCCGTAAAAGATATTATCGCCAAGTACCAAGCAAACGGAGTCATTGCCGATAAAACGCTCTCCAATGATGAAAGCTTGCGCCAATCCGTCCGGTGAAGGCTGCTCGGCATATTCAAAACGAACGCCATAATCGGAGCCATCGCCCAGTAAACGACGAAAGCCCGGCAAATCCTGAGGGGTCGATATAATAAGAATCTCCCGTATCCCTGCCAGCATGAGCACGGATACCGGATAAAAAATCATCGGCTTATCATAAATAGGTAGAAGTTGCTTGGAAACTCCTTTAGTGATCGGATACAAGCGGGTACCCGATCCACCGGCTAAAACTATACCTTTCATATTCTTTCCATTTTGTTCGACAATACTCGCTTAGGATCGATTCCACACCGTCCCTAAAACTATACAAAGTTAAACAAATAATAATAGATTAGCGCATGGTTTTCAAAAAATCGTCCATATTCTGATACAATGGGACGCCATAGCGCGCACAAGTTAAGCGCACATTATCATAGCGGTAAAAGCCGGGCTCGCAAATCACCCGCAACTTTCCGGAGCGCATAAACAGCCCCATCTCCAATAAAGTTATCGGGGATTTGCTGCTCGCCAGAATGTTCATGATAATCAGATCGGCTTTCTCCAGATGCTCCAGTTCCCAATTCACTTGATGCTCAAAATCGGACATCTCCCCGCTCAACCCTTTATCTCTACGAGGATTGAACAAGAGATACCGTCCCTCCGGAAGCGCCCGGAACCAGTCGCAGGTAGCCTTTTGCCAATCCACGCTTTTCCCCATATCAATCGTGCCGGCCAAAAAGATTTTTTGGTATACAGCTTCATCCAAATCCTTATTTTCAGTATCGGGATACAAGACAATGACCTCAGATTGGGCAAACCCTCCCATCGGCACCAAAAACAAATATAATATACACAGTACAATATTTCTCATATTCATGTCTCAAAGCTTACTTTTCAAGCAACAAACTTCGCAAAAAAACATGAATCCAACAAATACATTCACTTTAAATGAGGGCAACAGTCTTGTATATACTAATAGGATATCACGAGAAGTAGTACTTACTTGGACGGTGAAGTATATCTCCTAGGGTACTTGCAGTATATCTTCTCCAAGGAGAGGAGTATATGTAAACACTCGATTCAAGGCAAAACGTATAGTATCTTATCTCACTACAAATCAAGTCATAGGAACATGATCACAAGATTCCGAAAACATGTACGTGTTTTTCCCAAAAGTCGTACGTGTTTTTTCGAAAAGTCGTACGTGTTTTTTCGAAAACACGTACATGTTTTTTGGAAGGACTCGGCATGTAGCAAAATCATGGATTCAGCCCATAAATCGTAGCCTGTACGGCATGCGATAAGATATAGGCCGCAGGCGTGTCGTTCGAGGGGGAATAGCCTTTGGAGAGCCTCTGGATTACGGGCTCCTTGTTCGTGCCCAGTATCGGGACCAATAAGGGGGCGCCGTTCAAGATAAGCGGTCCCGTCATGGTGATCCGGTATTGGCCGGTAGAAGGTTGCTGGGATACCGCATAGTTACGGCTATCCGACAATAGCTCCATGGTGGTAGGGAAAATGGATGCCGTATGTGAATCCTCGCCTACGCCGAGGATGATGCAATCGAACGTAGGCATTTGGTTGAACAACGGCAAGAATTCCTTTACGACCCATGAATAACGCATCGCCTCGGTACCCGGCTCGTTCTCGCCCTTGATCCGGTGGATATGATCTGCCGGGATACGCAAAGGCTTAAAAAGCAAATGATTCGCATGACCGTAATTACTATCCGGGCATGTCGGTAGAACGCAACGCTCGTCCACCCAGAAGAAACGGATGTTATTCCAGTCAATCTTATCCTTATACTCATCTACCCAGAGGGAAAACATATGCTTCGCCGTCTCCCCTCCCGAGAGCGCTAGGTTAAACGGAGCGAAGTCTTTCCGGCGAATCATCGCCATCATGTCCTCCGTCATCGACCGAAGCGCCTCTTTCCTCTCATTATATCTCTTTATTTCCATAAAATTATCTTCTTTGGCAGGCGCAGACTTTCTTTTCCGCACCTAAAATAACAGTTTCCTCCGGTCCGTCCTCGCCCGGCTCATAGAAGAATAAGTTCTTCGAACCCTCCTCTTTCCAATGGAGCAAGATCGGATCGATAAATTTCCAGCTAGCCTCCAAAGCGTCGCTACGAGCATACAGGGTGGAATCGCCCAGCATGGCATCCAGCAACAGACGCTCGTAAGCGTCAGGAAGATAGCTCTTCGAGAGGGAATCGTAGCGGAAGTCCATGCTGACTTGCTTCACCTCGAAACCGGCTCCCGGCATTTTCAGCCCGAACTTCAAGGATATACTCTCGTTCGGTTGGATACGGATGGTCAATTTATTGCAGGAACCTCCCGAACATTGACCGACAAACAGTTGATGGGGCGTAGACTTGAAGTGGATCACTACCTCCGATGACTTCTCCGGCAACTTCTTTCCCGTATAGAAATAGAAGGGCACACCGCTCCAGCGCCAGTTATCGATGAAGAATTTCATCGCCACATACGTCTCGGTATTCGAGTCGGAAGCTACGTTCTTCTCTTCCCGATAACCGATATATTGTCCGCGGACAACCATCTTATCCATATCCAACACCGTATACGGGCGTATGGAGCGGAATACTTTCACGATCTCGTCACGAATCGGTTCCGGCTCGAATATAGAGGGAGATTCCATGGCGATAAACGACATCAATTGCATTAAGTGATTCTGGATCATATCCCGCATCGCCCCGGCTCCATCATAATATTTCCCTCTATTCTCCACCCCCAAAGTCTCAGTAGCGCTGATCTCGATGGAATCGATATAATTATGATTCCACAATGGCTCGAAAATACCGTTTGAGAAACGCAATACCAAGATATTCTGCACGGTCTCTTTCCCCAGATAATGGTCGATACGATAAATCTCCTCCTCATGGAAGATATGTCGTAAATGATCGTTCAACTGGCGGGCAGACTCCAAGCTGGTACCGAACGGCTTCTCTACGATGATCCGCCTGAAACCATCTGGAGACTCGGTCTTGTTCAAACCGCTCTCCAGCAAACATTGCGGGACGATCTCGTACATCACCGGCGGGGTAGCCAAGTAATAGATGATCTTATCCGGCAAGTCATGTTTCTCTTGCAAGAACTCGATGCGCTCACGCAATTTGTAGTATTCATCGGCGTTCGTGGAATCGAAGGCGAGGTAATAGACATTCTCCAAGAAGTCATCGATCAAGCCCTCGTCGTAGGTCTTTCCCTTCTGTGCCTCCAAGATATGCGTATGTTGCTCCGCACGGAACTCCTCATCGCCATAAGCGGTACGGGCGGCTCCCAAGATGCAGAAGCGGTCGGGTAGCAAGCCACGAACATATAACTCGAACAAAGAGGGAAGCAACTTGCGACTGGTAAGATCGCCCGACGCCCCGAATATAACTAATAATTGATTATCTGCTTTCTTCATGTCTTTATACGTTATAAGTTCCAGAAACCGTCTTTCCTCCCTCACCCGTCCAGTTGGTATGGAAAAACTTACCACGCTCCCAATCGACCCGCTCATAGGTATGAGCCCCGAAATAATCCCGCTGAGCTTGAATCAGGTTAGCGGCAGAATGTGGGGTAGACAATCCATCGAAATAGCTCAACCCCGAGCTCATTGCCGGCAAAGCCACTCCATGCAAGGCACCCTCGGCTACCACTTGCCGCCAAGCCAACAAGGAAGACTCGATCTTTTGAATAAAGAACTCATCGAATAAGAGGTTCTCCAGATTCCGGTTCTTCTCATAAGCCTGCGTAATTTTCTCCAAAAAGACAGAGCGTATGATACATCCCTTCCGCCAGATCTTGGCGATCGTACCGTAATCCAACTGCCAATCATATCGCTTGGAGGCTTGGCACAACAAAGAGAATCCCTGTGCGTAGGAAACCAACTTAGCAGCATACAAAGCCTGCTTGATCTCTTTCTCCGAGATCAAGGTCTGCCCCAACACGCCACTCTTCGGATAAAGTGAGGACGCTTTTTTCCGTTCTTCCTGCATGGAAGAAAGCATACGGGCATAAACAGCCTCGGTAATCAACGTCAGCGGATCATTCTCGTCCATAGCGGCGATAGCGCTCCATTTACCGGTGCCCTTCTGGCCGGCGGCATCCAATATCTTATCTAGCAGATAGCCCTCTCCCGCCTCGTCCTTGAAGCGGAGAATATCGGCCGTAATACCGATCAGGTAGCTATCCAGCTCTCCCGTGTTCCAATCCTCAAAAATACGAGCCAAGGCCTCATTGTCCAGATCCAGACGATTCTTCAATAAAGAATACGCCTCGGAAATCAACTGCATATCTCCATACTCGATACCATTGTGTACCATTTTCACGAAATGGCCGGCTCCACCCGGACCAATCCATTGGCAACAAGGCGTCCCGTCGTCCAGCTTGGCGGCGATGCTTTGCAAGACATCCTTCACCAAAGGCCAAGCGGCAGGCGAACCACCCGGCATCACGGAAGGTCCGTACAAGGCACCGATCTCGCCTCCGGAGATTCCGGTACCTACGAAGTACATCCCATGCGCCTCCATCTCCTTCACCCGTCGTTCCGTATCATGGAAATCCGAGTTGCCACCATCGATAATCACGTCACCGGGTGATAAGTAAGGAATCAATTGAGCCATCAGCTCATCCACCGGGGCACCCGCTTTTACCATCAGCATGATCTTGCGAGGACGCTCGATAGACTCGACAAATTCCTGTATCGTATGGGTTCCTATAAAATTCTTTCCTTTTCCACGACCGCTCATGAAGCGGTCTACCACGCCTTCCTCTCCCGGCGCTGTACGATTATAAACGGATACGGTGAACCCCTTGCTTTCCATGTTCAACGCAAGGTTCTCGCCCATCACGGCCAAGCCGATTAATCCAATATTTGATGTTTTCATATTTATGTTTTTATTTTATTAATCCAAATAGATCATTTAAAGCCTCACTCATCGACGGATGGGTGAATATCGAATCCCGAAGGAATGTGTAATCTTGCCCGAGACGCATCGCCAAGCTAACCGTATTTATGACTTCGCTGGACTCGGCGCAGAATAAGGTACATCCTAGGATCTTCCCGGTATCCGCATCTACCACGGCTTTCAGCAAGCCATCCGTCTGCTCGATGGTACGGGTACGAGGCATAGCGGCGGCAGGCAGGCTGGCCACCTTTATATTTTTCTCCATCTTACGGGCTTGCGTCTCGTTCAACCCGACATGGGCCAACGGAGGATCGATGAATACGGAATAAGCCACTGCTTCCCGATCGTCCAAGCTCCGGAAACCATTACCAAACAGCTCTTCCCGGATAATACGGTAATCATCCAAAGACAGATAGGTGAATTGTAATCCGCCATGTACATCCCCGATCGCCCAGATATTAGGGATATTGGTACGCAACTTACTATCCACCTCGATAGCGCCACGATTAGTCGTCTGTATTCCGGCGGCCTGCAGATTTAGGCTTTCCGTATTCGGTTTACGGCCGGTAGCCAAAAGCACCGCCTCAGCATCCAGCCGCAAGGTATCTCCCGAGATAGCGTTACGGCAGATCACCGCAGCCCGCTCAACATCCTGCTCAATCGTCTGCACAACCGTGTTCAAATGAATGGTGATCCCTTTCTTCTCTAGCGTGGACTTCACCGAATCGGCGATGTCCCGGTCCTCACGAGGGATGAACACCTCCCCTGCCTCCAAGATCGTTACCTTCGACCCAAAACCGGCGAACATGGAAGCGAATTCCAGCCCGATATATCCGCCTCCGACAATAACCAGATGCCGTGGCAGTTTCTCCAGTTCCATAATGGAAGTACTTGTATATACGTAAGGATTATCCTCGATACCGCTTATCGTAGGAATAATCGTCGTGGCTCCGGTATTGATGAATATCTTCTCGCCTTCCAGCAAGAAAGAGTCCGTATCCGTTTTCACGACAATCTCATAAGGGGAACGAAAAGAAGCCTCTCCGGTATAGACCGTTACGGTCTCCCGATCATCCAGATTCTTGAAATTCTTCTCACGAAGCAAAGAGGTCAGTTTCTCCTTGGCGAGGATCGCCTGCTTAAACTCCTCCGCATATTGCTCGAAGGTAGAAGGTCTGCGATACCCTGTCACTTGAGCGTAATGTACAAGCGCTTTCGTCGGTATACAGCCGAT
>ERZ838225.2351-NODE-2351-length-10340-cov-3.190763_pt1 | contig 10340 bp, 9 predicted proteins | sample MGYA00519684_ERZ838225 | MGnify/ENA primary metagenome ERZ838225 (study PRJEB31850, sample SAMEA3708829) | human gut metagenome | biome: human gut; feature: human-associated habitat; material: faeces | place: China | collected 2014 ...
AGGTTGTAGGCGTACATGTTCGGCGTGTAGTACGTGGTGATCGCGTTGCCCGGAACCATGTTCTGCAAAATGCTCGGCTCGTTGAACAGCTGGAAGCTGCCGATGATCGAGAAGATCACCGTGATGGCCAGCGAGCCCTTCAGCTCCGGCAGCTTGATCTTCTTAACAATCTGCCACTCCGAAGCGCCGTCGATGCTGGCGGCCTCATACAGGCTGTGCGGAATGGTGCTCAGGGAGCTGTAGAAGATCAGCATGTTGTAGCCGGCGTATTCCCACGTGTTGATGTTCGCGATGGATGCAAGCAGCACGTCGGGGTTGAGCACATCGATGTTGGTGCCGAGGAAGTCGTTGAGGGAGCCGACCAGACCGTATTTGGCGCCATACACGAAGCCCCAAATCATGGTGGAGACCACTGCGGGCACCGCGTAAGGCAAGAACGTGGAGATACGGAAGAACTTGGTACCGTGCAGCTTCATCGAATCCAAAGCGAGGGCCATGGCTGCGGCCAGAAACAGCATGATCGGCACCTGGAATACGGTGAAGATAGTGACGCGGCCCACCGAGCTCCAGAACTGCGGATCCTGAATCAGTCGGGCGTAGTTCTCGAAGCCGACGAACTTGGTGCCGCCGATCATCTGCTTCTTGAAGAACGAAATATAGACGGCATACACGATCGGCACGATGAACACGAACACGAACACCACCGCAAAAGGCCACATGAACTTCCATCCACGCCAATCGGCCTTGTGCTTATTCACACGAGCCTTGCCCGAATGCACGGGCGCAGCTGCGATATCGGCTGAAGCCATTTCCAACCCCTCTCCTTCGAAGGTTGACCAAAATGTTTGCGTTATCATCATAACACTATCTGTAACATTGTCCAATCGTGTTGAGTACCGTGTTGAATTAAGGGTTCCTCAGTCACTCTGCTACAATGGTCACGAAAACAACGATGTTATCGTTAACGTAAGCGGCCTAAGATAAGCGCTGCAAACGAAACACCGACATTAATGAGTCAAGCGAGGGTGAAATGTCGAGGCCAACACAGGTGTCCATGCAAGACGTAGCGAAAGCCGCCGACGTTTCGCCACAGACAGTGTCCCGCGTGGCGAATGGCAGCGATGCGGTGAAACCCGAAACACGCCAGCGTGTCGAAGCTGCAATGGAGCGCCTTGGATATCGTCCGAATTATGCGGCCCGAGCCCTAAAGCACGGCCGCTTCCAGGATATCGGCGTGGTGATGTTCAACACCGCCACGTTCGGCAACGCCCGCATCCTTGATTCTATTGTGGCCAACGCGGCCGATGACGATTATTCAGTCACCATCCAGACCATGCGTCACGGTGCGGAACGCACGCTTTCCGCCGCCATCGATCACATGCAGCGTCAGCCGGTGGATGGTGTCATCGTAGTGCTGGAGGAACGCATCTCCGATTTCGTCGGATACAAGCCTCCGCGAGAACTTCCAGTCGTGCTCATCTGCGAATCCGCCGCCGACCACTGCCCCACTGTTGACGCCGACCAGTATGGCTGCTCGACCGCTATCGTCGATTACCTGATGAGCAAGGGACACAAGACCGTCTACCACATTGCCGGACCGTCCACCTCGCGTGCCGCCGAAAGCCGCGCCCGCGGTTGGCGAGAAGCGTTGGAACAAATGGGAGCACGCATACCGAGCATGTACATCGGCGATTGGTGCGCGGATTCAGGCTACCAGGCCGGCGTGGCGTTGGCCCACGACCCCGACTGCACGGCCATCTACGCCGCCAACGACCAAATGGCATACGGCGCAATGCTCGGGTTGCAGTCAGCGGGCAAGCGCGTGCCCGAGGATGTCAGCATCGTGGGCGTCGATGATTCGCTGGTCGATATGGTCCCGCGCTTGAACCTGACGACCATGAAGCTGCGCTTTGACGACATTGGCGCCACCGCCTTCTCCATGGTCCGCCGTCAATGCGAAGGCGAGAAGATACCGGTCGGCGTCAAAACCGTAATCCCGCCGGAACTGATTGAACGCGGTTCCGTGCTCGACATCAGCTGACGAGCGGCATGCGCTGGCATCCACTGGTACCTGCCAGTGATCCACCTGCCAGTGATTCATAGGCAACGCCAGGGCATTAGTCAGACCGACATGGCCCAACGGCTGGGCGTGTCACGTCGCTGGCTGATCGAATTTGAACACGCCCGAGTCCCCAATCCCGAATTCTCCACCATTCTCAGCGCCCTGACTGAGCTTGGCTTGTCGCTGGATGTCCGCAAAACCCCGCAGCCCGCCGAACTCTATGAATGGTGACACCATGAGCGAAAACACTCTCAATGCATAAGAAATCAGATCTTAAGCGGCACACGGGAAACGAATTCGCGCTTCTCGCCTGTTATTGGATCGGTGAATCGCAGCATGCGTGCTACCAACTGCAATGGTTGGCTGAAATCGTCGTAGGGGCGCGTCTGGATGCGCGGGTAGAAGTCGTCGCCCACGATGGGCAGGCCGAGCGAATTCATGTGGACGCGCAATTGGTGGGTTTTGCCGGTGCGCGGGTGGAGTGTGTAGCGGCAGATGGGGTGATTCCCCGGATGGGGACCACCCTCCGGCGCTTCGCGCCACCTCCCGTCAGCGGGAGGGAAACAGAGGTCGCCGCGCTCGATGAGGGTTTCGGCGTTGGCCAAACCCGGTTCCTCGAATGCGGCCATCGTGCCGTGTTCCTTGGTGATGTGCGATCGGCGCAGCAATGGGAACGGGCGTGGCGGCTCGACCTGCATGATCGTGCCGAATCGCGGGCGGCTGATCGGCCGGCAGGGCGCCAGGCATTCATAGACCTTGACGGTCTGCCGGTTCTGGAACAGCATCTGATACGCGCCGCGGCAGGCCGGATCCCGCACGAACACCAATACGCCGGCGGTCATGCGGTCCAATCGGTGCGCTGGCGTGATGTCCGGCTCCCCCAGCCGCTCACGCAATCGGATCAGCGCGGTCTGCCGATACCACATGCCGCGCGGCATGGTGGCCAGAAAATGCGGCTTGTCCACCACGATGATCCGCTCGTCCTCATACAGCACGTCCATCTCAAACGGAATATGAGGCTCGTCAATCACATACCGATGTGGCTTACTCAACGGTCACGGACTTGGCGAGGTTGCGGGGCTTGTCCACGTCGTAGCCCTTGAGCTTTGCCATGTCCATGGCGAACAGCTGCAGCGGCACCACGTCAACCAGCGGGCTCATCAGCGTTGGGCAGGCGGGGCGCCAGAACACCACGTCAGCGTACCGTTCCTCATCCGGGTCGCCCTGCTCGGCCACGGCGATGATGTACGCGCCACGAGCCTTGACCTCCTCGATACCAGAGATCACCTTGGCGTGCAACACATTGCGGCCGCGCTGCGGCGGCACGATGAACACCACGGGCTCACCCTCGTCCACCAGCGCGATCGGTCCATGCTTGAGCTCGCCGGCCGCGAAGCCCTCGGTGAACGTGTAGGCGATCTCCTTGAGCTTCAGTGCACCCTCAAGCGCCACCGGGTAGCCCACGTGACGGCCGAGGAACAAGAAGGAGTTGGCGTTCACCATGCGCTCGGCGGCCGCCTGGATGGTCTTGGGCTGGGTGTCGAGCACCCACTGAATCTTGCGCGGCATGTCTTTCAGGGAGTCAAGCACCTGATGAATCTCATCGCGGAACATCGCGCCCTTGACCTGCGCCAGATACAGGCCCAGCAGGTAGGCGGCGGTGATCTGCGCCACAAACGCCTTGGTGGATGCCACGGCAACTTCCGGGCCGGCGTGTGTGTAGAGCACGGCGTCGGATTCGCGCGGAATGGAGGCACCCTGCGTGTTGCAGATGGCCAGCACCTTGGACCCCTGTTCGCGCGCGTGGCGCAGGGCCATCAGAGTATCCATGGTTTCGCCGGACTGAGAAATGGCCACCACGAGCGTACGCGGGGTCAGAATCGGGTCACGGTAACGGAATTCGTGCGCGAGTTCGATTTCCACGGGGATACGCACCCAGTGTTCGATGGCGTACTTGGCTACCTGGCCGGCGTAGCTGGCGGTGCCGCAGGCCACGACGATGATTTTGTCGATGGCCTTGAAGTCATGTTCGTCGATACGCACTTCATCAAGGGTGATGCCGCCATTCGCATCGAAGCGGCCAAGCAGGGTGCGCTGCACTGCGGCAGGGTCTTCGTGGATCTCCTTGTCCATAAAGGAATCCCAGCCGCCCTTTTCGGCGGCCGAAGCATCCCAATCCACGGTGTAGGTCTTCGGGTTTTCGACCACGTTGCCGTCGAAATCGGTGACGATGACCTTGTCGGCGGACACGCATACGGCCTGATCCTGGTCGACTTCCATGGCGCGCTTGGTGTAGGCCACGAATGCGGCGACGTCGGAACCGAGGAAGTTCTCCCCCTCGCCAAGGCCCACGACCAGCGGCGAATCATGGCGGGCTCCGACCACGATGTCCGGCTGGCGGCAGTCGGTGGCCAGAATGGTGAACGCGCCTTCAAGCATGCGGGCCATGCGGCGCACAGCCTTGAACAGGTCTGGCTTGCCTTCGTCCGCGATAATCTTGTCCACGATCTTGCCGAGCAGCTTAGCGGCCACCTCAGTGTCGGTGGCAGAGGCGAATCGGTAGCCTTCGGCTTGCAGGTCGAGACGCAGCTGAGAGGCGTTTTCGATGATGCCGTTATGGATGATGGCCACCTTGCCGTCCATGCTGGTGTGCGGGTGGGCGTTCACGTCGCTCGGCTCGCCATTGGTGGCCCAGCGCGTGTGGCCGATGCCCACCGTGGCAAGCGGCATCGGCTTACGCTCGATGTCTTCGACCAGGTTCTTCAAACGGCCGGCCTTCTTGCGCACGACCACCTTATCCATGCCGGGCGCGGTCAGCGCCACACCGGCCGAGTCATAGCCTCGGTATTCCAGACGTTCCAGGCCTTGCAGGCAGACCTCCAAAGGCTTGCCGCATGCCGTTTCAATATTTCCCGCGTATCCAACGATTCCACACATGGTTCACCAGCCTAGCGGACGATTATTGCGCAAAGCGAATCCAACCCGCCGCCTTTGCAGGATTGGAACATGCCCCTTCGTGAAAACCGTACACTGACTACCACTCAGCGTACGTTCTTCACGAGATGGGGGTGCGATTAGGCGTCGCAAAAAAACGTACGCTGAGTTCATCAGCGTACGTTTTTGGAGCTGCAACAACGAGCCTTCCTACAGCACGTGCTGTAGGCGGAGCCGTAAAGCGGGGAGCCCAGTGGGCTCCCCGTAGGCGACGCCGAAGCACGACAGTGCTGAGGTAATATAACAGCCTTCCTACAGCACGTGCTGTAGGAAGTCCTTAAACCTAGGCTCGGTGGGGGGGTCGATGATGTCGGGGCCGCCCTTTTCTACGACTACGCCGCCGTCCATGAACACGATCTGGTCGGCGACTTCGCGGGCGAAGCCGATTTCGTGGGTCACGCACACCATGGTCATGCCTTCCTTGGCCAAGGAACGCATGACGTTGAGCACTTCACCCACCAGTTCGGGGTCAAGGGCGGAGGTCGGCTCATCGAAAAGCATGATCTCCGGCTTCATGGCCAGAGCACGGGCAATGGCCACACGCTGCTGCTGACCACCTGACAGCTGGGAGGGGTAATAGTCCATGCGATCGCCCAGACCGACGCGCTGAAGCTCGGCCACGGCCAGGTCACGGGCGGCTTTCTTGGACTGGTGCTGCACGTGAATCGGGGCTTCCATCACGTTTTCCAGCGCGGTCATGTGCGGGAACAGGTTGAAGCGCTGGAACACCATGCCGAGGCGAGAACGCTGTGCGGCGATCTCCTTATCGTCCAGGGTCTGCAGCATGTCCTGGCCGTTTTTGGTCACGTGCTTGTAGCCGATGAGTTCGCCGTCCACCTCGATGGAACCGCCGGTCAGGGTTTCCAGCTGGTTGATCAGACGCAGGAACGTGGACTTGCCGGAACCGGAGGGCCCCAGAATCACGGTCACAGTGCCGGGCATAACGGTTAGATCGATGCCCTTGAGCACATGCAGCGGCCCAAACGCCTTGTGCACCTGCACGGCCTTGACAGCAGGAATCACGGAACCGTCAACCGCCTTGCGCACGACCGGAGCGGAGCTGGTGATGTCGTTCGTAGTCATAATTCTCGCTCCCGCCTTACGCATTCAGCCCAGCGAAGGTGGTCTGATTGATTTTGTTCACATCGTCCTTCGGCTCGCCGTCAGACTTGCCGGGGTACGGCGGATCGTATGGCGGCTGCTTGCCCTTGGTGCCCACCGGGCGGGCGTTGAAGCCCTTGCCGAAGTGCGCCTCAAGGCGGGACTGCACAACCATCAGAATGGAGGTGATCAGCAGGTACCAGAAGCAGGCCACGAGAAGCAGCGGAATCGGCTTGTAGATACGGTTGGCGATGGCGTTGGTGGCGAACTGCAGTTCGAGGGTGAACGGCACGGCAGTGACCAGCGAGGTGGTCTTCAGCATGCCGATGGTCTCGTTGCCGGTGGGCGGGATGATGATGCGCATAGCCTGCGGCAGCACGATGCGGCGCATGATGAGCGTGCGGTTCATGCCCAATGCCTTGGCCGCCTCGGTCTGGCCGGGGTCCACGGCTTCAAGGCCGGCACGCACGATTTCGGACAGGTAGGCGGCCTCGTTCAGAGCCAAACCAATCCATGCGGCGTTGAATGCGGTGACCACCACGTTGGAGTCGATGCTCCAGAACTCCACCGAGGTGAACGGAATGCCGAGGCTAATCTTGGGAATCAGCACGGCGAACAGACCCCAGAAAATGAGCTGCGTGTACACAGGCGTGCCGCGGAAGAACCAGATGAAGAACCAGCTGACGCCGCGCAGCACCGGATTGATGGATTTGCGCATGATGGCGAGAATCACCGACAGGATGATCGCCACGACCATGGAGATCACGGTGAGCTCCAAGGTATAGCGAATGCCTTCAAGCACGTTCTCGTTGAACAGGTACTTCCAGACGGTGGGCCAATCCAGTCGCGGATTGGTAATCAAGCCTTGAATGAGCATCGCGGCGAGCAGCACCACGATCACTGCGGCCACAATCGGGCCGGGGCGCTTGACCGGCAGCGCCTTGATGCGGTTGGGGATGTTCACTCCCTCACCGTCGACTTCTTTCTTCGCCATAATTTGGTTCCTTGGACGTGTTGGGCAGCCTGAACTGCAAGTTGCAACTAGCGTTGAACCTTAGTGTACGAATGGGGCGACTGTGTTACAAACAGTGCGCCCCATTCGAATTTTCGCGACAGCTTGTCGGCTATTCGACGGCCGGGTTGATTTCGGCCTTGTCCAGTGCGCCGGATTCGACGCCCCAGTGCTGGAGGATCTTGGTGTAGGTGCCGTCGTCCATAAGCTTTTGCATGGCCTTCTGCACGGCTTCGGTGGTCTGGGAATCGCCCTTTTTGATGGCGATGGCGTTCGGCACTTCATCGAAGTCCTTGCCGAGCTGTTCCAGCTGACCATCGGTCTGGGCGATGGCGTAGCCGACAACCGGGGAATCGGCGAAGAAGACGTCGGCCTTGCCGGTCACCACAGCGGTGGTGGCGTCGGTCTGCTGCTTGGAGGACTGGATGGTGATGTCTTTCTTGCCGTCCGCCTTGCACTGCTTGGCGGTCTTGTTGATGGCCTCTTCCTCGACGGTGCCGGTCTCGACGGCAACGTTCAGACCGCACAGGTCGTTCTCATCGACGTTCTTGGGGTTGCCTGTGGCCACTGCATAGCCCATGCCTGCGGTGAAGTAGGAGACGAAGTCGACGGATTCCATGCGCTCCTTGGTGATGGTAAAGGCGGCGATGCCCAGATCGTACTTGGAGCCGATGGCCGGAATGATCGTATCGAAGTTGGAGGAGACGATTTCGGTATCGAGACCGAAGATGTTGCCCATGGCGCGGGCGAGATCCATGTCGTAGCCGATCTGGGTCTTGCCGTCGGCGTCGAGGAATTCGGCCGGGGCGTAGGAGGGGTTGGTGCCGATGGTGAGCTTGCCGTCCTTGGTCACGGATTCAGGCAGCAGTGCGGCGATGGTGTCATCCTTCTCCACGGAGCTGACATCGTAGCTGGTGATGGTGGCGGCATCGGAGCCCTTGTCGGAATCCGTACCGGCATCGGCCTTGTCGGAGGTGCCGCAAGCGGCGGTGGCGAACAGCATGGCCGAGCTCAGTGCAATGGCCATAATGGACTTCAGTTTGGTGGACTGCATAATCGTTTCTTCTTCTCTCTTACGCCGCTTCAACGGCAACGATCAACGGTTAAGCATATTTATACACTACAGTGCATACATATACAAAAAGACTCCCGCCGCAGGGCAACGGGAGTCTTCATAGTAACCGAAACTACTCGACGGACGGGTTGATCTCGGCCTTGTCGACGGCGCCGGAAGAGACGCCCCACGTGTCGAGGATCTTCTTGTACGTGCCATCATCCATCAGCTTCTGGATGGCCTTCTGTACGGCCTCGGCGGTCTTGGAATCGCCCTTCTTGACGGCCACGGCCTCAGGGGTCACACCAACGTCCTCGCCGAGGGCCTCGAGCGTATCACCGGTCTGCTTGATGGCGTAGCCGGCAACCGGCGTATCGGCGTAGAAGATGGAGGCCTTGCCGGAAGCCACGGCGGTGGTCACATCGGTCTGCAGCTTGGAGGACTGGATGTCGATGGCATCCTTGCCGTCCGCCTTGCACTGCTCGTTATCCTTGTTGACTTCCTCTTCCTGGGTGGTACCGGTCTGCACAGCCACCTTCACGCCGCACAGGTTCGAGGAGTCGACCTTGTTCGGGTTGCCCTTCTGCACCACGAACGTGGAACCGGCCTTGAAGTAGGTCACGAAGTCCACAGCCTCCATGCGTTCCTTGGTCACGGTGAAGGAGGAGATGCCGATGTCGTACTTGGAGCCGACGGACGGGATAATCGAATCGAACGTGGAGGAGACGGTGTTTTCCTTCAGTCCGAACACTGCGGCCAGCGCCTTGGACAGGTCGACATCAAAGCCGACCGGGGTCTTGCCGTCCTCGGCCAGGAACTCGGCCGGGGCATAGGAAGTATCGGTGCCGACGGTCAGCGTGCCGTCGCCGGCCACGGAATCGGGCAGCAGTGCGGCGATCTCGTCGTCCTTCTGGATGCTGCTGGTGTCGAAGCCTTGAATCGAAGTGCTGGACGAGTCCTTGGATGAATCGCCGCTCTTGGATGCGGTGTCGGTGCTGTCAGTCGTGCCACAGGCCGCCACGGCGATCAGCATGGCCGCGCTCAGGGCGGCGGCCGCAGCGGATTGTATTCCCTTGCTTAGAGACATTGGATTTCCTCTCTCCGGATAGTCAGCTGGGCGGGTATGTTTCCCAGATGGTTCCAGAGCGTAGGAGTGCAATGCTACGGAAGCGTTAATCGTGGGCGAAATGACCCACAACGCGGACATCCTACTCTTGGCTCCCCTCCGGAGGGGAGCCAAGGGGCGGGACTAGTGGCGCATGTTGGCGTAGCGCATGGCGCGTAGGGCTTCGCGCTTGTCCTGCTCTTCGCGCAGGGCCTGACGTTTGTCGAATTCCTTCTTGCCTCGGGCCAGTGCGATCTCCGCCTTGACGCGACCGTCCTTGAAGTACAGGCTCAGCGGCACAATCGTGTATCCCTTGGCCTCGATGCCGCGGGCGAGCTTGGTGATCTGCAGTCGGTGCAGCAGCAGCTTGCGCTTGCGCTTGGGCGCATGGTTGTTCCATGTGCCGTTCAGGTATTCGGGGATGTTCGCGCCCTCCAGCCACATCTCACCACGGCGGTCGATGGAGATGAACGCCTCGGACAGCGATGCGCGGCCTTCGCGCAACGACTTGACCTCGGTGCCGGTCAGGGCCAGCCCTGCCTCGTACTTGTCTTCGATGGCATAGTCATGCCGGGCCTTCTTGTTCTGGACGATGAGTTTCTCACCGGTTTCCTTGGGCATGTCTCCTCCTTTCGTGGGCAATAACTCGTGGGTAGCAACTCGTGGGTAGCAACGCAACATCCGACGATATCACGGACCGGCCTCGAATACGAAAAAGGGTTCCTCTTCAAGAGGAACCCTTCAACCGTATATATCGGCCGAACCAACCGGTCAGTGGACGAACCAGTACTGACCCAAATTGGTCAAGGTGCGGTAGTGCATGTTCCACGGACCACCCCAGTTCATTTCGGAGATCTGGAAGGTGCCGTCGCCGTATACGGCCTCCACCACGGCGACATGGCCGTAGGTGCCGTCGGCGCCATCCTGGCCGGGCAGGAAGGAGAGTGCGGCGCCGACCTGCGGCGTGTGGTCCACGCGCAGGCCGTACGCGGGGGCGCTGCGCCACCAGAAG
>ERZ838225.2362-NODE-2362-length-10245-cov-30.823749_pt1 | contig 10245 bp, 8 predicted proteins | sample MGYA00519684_ERZ838225 | MGnify/ENA primary metagenome ERZ838225 (study PRJEB31850, sample SAMEA3708829) | human gut metagenome | biome: human gut; feature: human-associated habitat; material: faeces | place: China | collected 2014 ...
AGACAGACAGACAGACAGACAGACAGACAGACAGACAGACAGACAGACAGACAGAGCTTGATTAAACTTTTACAGTACGTGTTTGGTTATGCGGTTGTTAAATTAAGTGATATTGCTACGATTACAAGAGGAGGAAACTTTCAGAAAAAAGATTTTTGTGAAGAGGGAGTTCCATGCATTCATTATGGGCAAATATATACTTATTATGGAACGAGTGCTAGTAAGACAATTACAATGATTACCCAAACTGCCGCAGATAAATCAAAATTTGCAGAACCCAATGATATTATAATGGCAGTTACAAGCGAAAATATTGAAGATGTGTGCAAATGTGTAGCTTGGACGGGAAAAAATAAGATTGCAGTGAGTGGGCATACAGCTATTTTACATCATAATCAGAATGCAAAGTATTTATCATATTATTTTCACACAAGTATGTTTTTTAGCCAAAAGCAAAAATATGCACATGGAACAAAGGTAATCGAGGTGACACCGGATAAACTTAATGATGTTATTATTCCATTACCATCAATAGCTGAACAAAATAGAATTGTAGATATTCTCAATCGTTTTGATAGACTTTGTAATGATATTGTAGACGGGCTGCCTGCCGAAATTGAGCAGAGACAAAAGCAATACGAATATTATAGAGATAAACTATTATCATTTTAAATGAAGAACTAGAGGTATACTATGGGGAAAAGTTTAGATGAGATTGCAATACAACTGAAGGAGTGCAATAAAAAAGTACAGCTAATATATGCTTTTAATGGTACTGGTAAAACACGACTTTCGAGGGCATTTAAAGAATTGATTGCACCTAAAAATGAATTAGAAGAAGAAAACGGATTGGCGAGCAAAAAGATACTATATTACAATGCCTTTACCGAAGATTTATTTTATTGGGATAATGATTTGGATAATGATACTAATTTAAAATTGAAAATTCATCCAAATGCGTTTACAGAGTGGGTCTTTGTTGAACAGGGACAGGAATTGAATGTGATTAGTAATTTTCAAGAGTACATTAATAATCATGCATTAACACCGAAATTTAATGAAGATTTTTCAGAGGTTACGTTTTCACTAAAAAAGGGAAATGATGAGGACATAGAAAATATTAAAATATCTAAAGGTGAAGAAAGCAACTTTGTCTGGAGCATTTTTTATAGTTTGTTAGAACAGGTTGTATCAGTATTAAATGTGCCTGAGGAAAGCGATAGGGAGACAGACAAGTTGAATCAACTGGAATACATATTCATTGATGATCCAGTGACTTCGCTGGATGATAATCATTTGATTCAGATGGCTGTGAATCTTTCGGATGTAATTCGTAAAAGTGAATCAGATTTAAAATTTATTATTACAACACATAGTCCGCTTTTTTATAACGTGTTATATAACGAACTTAAAATTAAAAATAATGGATATATGTTGGAGAAAAATGAGGACGGAAGTTATGAGTTAGATACAAAATTTGGTGATTCTAATGAAAATTTTTCTTATCATCATCATCTGATAGGGATACTTAAGCGAGCAATTGAAGAAAATAAGGTTGAAAAGTATCATTTTACGTTGCTGAGAAATCTATATGAAAAGGCAGCCAATTTTCTAGGATATGAGAAGTGGTCGGATTTATTACCTGACGATAAAGAAGTGTATGCGAAACGTGTAATGAATTTTTATAGTCATAGGACATTATTAAATGAAGAAGTAAAAGAGCCAACAGAAGCGGAAAAACAAACGGTGAAACTACTACTCGAACATTTAATAGATAACGCAAAATTTTGGAAGGAGGCAGAATAATGTATGAATATAATTCTATCGCAGAATCAAATAATTTTATTGTATTAGACAAATATGAAAAATATGCATCATGTGTGCGTGAAACTGGTACATATCAGACAGAAGCTGATTTGGAGCATGAATTCATACAGGATTTAAGAAATCAAGGGTATGAATATTTACCAGACCTAACAACACCTGAAGCAATGTTTGAGAATGCGCGAGTACAATTGCAGATATTAAACGATGTTAAATTTACTGATTCTGAGTGGACAAGATTTTGTGAGGAATATTTAGATAAAGCAAGTGATAATCATATAGACAAAACTCGCAAAATTCATGATGATTATATTTATGATTTTGTATTTGATGATGGTCATATCAAAAATATATATCTTGTAAAGAAGGATGAAAAAGATATAGTAAAGAACAAAGTACAGGTTATTTCTCAGTTTGAGCAAACAGGAACGCAGGCTAACCGTTATGATGTAACGATTCTGGTGAATGGTTTGCCACTTATCCAAGTTGAACTTAAGAAAAGGGGAGTCGCTATTCGAGAGGCTTTTAACCAGATAAATAGATATAGTAAAGAGAGTTTTAACTCAGATAATTCTTTATATAAATATTTGCAGATATTTGTAATTTCTAATGGTACGGATAGTCGATATTTTGCAAATACAACAAAAAGAAATAAGAATAGTTTTGATTTTACGATGAACTGGGCGAAAGCAGATAATACATTGATTAAAGATTTAAAAGATTTTACTGCGACATTTTTTCAAAAAAATACGATTTTAAGGATTTTATTGACGTACTCCGTCTTTGATACAAGTAATAACTTATTAATTATGCGTCCTTATCAGATAGCAGCAACAGAGCGAATCTTGTGGAAAATCAAAAGCTCTTATAATGCAAAAAAGTGGGGAACAACAGAAAGTGGTGGATATATTTGGCATACAACAGGTTCGGGTAAAACACTTACGAGTTTTAAAGCGGCTAGATTAGCAACAGAACTGGATTATATTGATAAGGTGTTTTTTGTGGTTGATCGAAAAGATTTGGACTATCAGACGATGAAGGAATACCAGCGTTTTTCACCTGACAGTGTAAATGGTTCGGAAAATACCATTGGATTAAAACGTAATATTGAGAAGGATGACAATAAAATTATTGTTACTACAATTCAAAAGATGAATAATCTTATAAAATCAGAGACGAATTTGGAAATTTATAATAAGCAGGTTGTATTTATTTTTGATGAAGCTCATCGCTCACAATTTGGAGAAGCACAAAAAAATATAAAAAAGAAATTTAAAAGGTATTATCAATTTGGGTTTACGGGAACCCCTATCTTTCCAGAAAATGCTTTGGGAGCTGAAACAACGGCATCAGTATTTGGCAGAGAGTTACATTCTTATGTTATCACAGATGCAATTAGAGATGAAAAAGTTTTAAAGTTTAAAGTGGATTATAATGATGTTCGTCCGAAGTTTAAAGATATTGAGATGGAACAGGATGAGAAGAAATTGACAGCCGCTGAAACGAAAGAAGCATTGTTACATCCGGAGAGAATACGAGAAATATCTCAATATATATTAGATAATTTCAGAGTAAAAACCCATCGTGCACATATTGGTGCTAAGGGGTTTAATGCAATGTTTGCAGTTAGTAGTGTTGAAGCCGCAAAACTTTATTATGAGACGTTGAATAACTTGCAAAAGGGATGTGAAAAGCCTCTTACGATAGCTACCATTTTTTCTTTTGCAGCGAATGAAGAACAGAATGCAATCGGAGAAATTCAAGATGAAACCTTTGAACCAACTGCGATGGACAGTAGTGCAAAGGAATTCTTGACGATGGCTATTAACGACTATAATAAAAAATTCAAAACCAATTTTGGTGTTGAAAGTAAAGAATTTCAAAACTATTATAGAGACCTTGCAAATAGAGTGAAAAGTCAGGAAGTAGACCTTTTGATTGTTGTTGGTATGTTTTTGACAGGATTTGATGCACCGACACTGAATACTTTGTTTGTAGATAAGAATCTTCGTTATCATGGACTTATGCAGGCTTTTTCCAGAACAAATCGTATTTATGATTCTACAAAGACATTTGGAAATATTGTTACATTCAGAGATTTGGAACAAGCTACAATTGATGCGATAAAGTGTTTTGGTGACGATAATACAAAAAACATAGTTCTTGAAAAAAGCTATCAGGAATATATGAATGGTTTTAAAGATATTGTTACAGGCGAAGCACGTCGAGGATACGTAGATGTTGTTCAAGAATTGAAATCTCGTTTCGCAGATGTGGATGAAATTACCACAGAGAAAGAAAAAAAGGAATTTGTAAAATTATTTGGCGAATACTTAAAGATAGAAAATATTCTACAAAATTATGATGAGTTTACAAATTTAAAAGAATTACAGAAGATTGATTTAGCTGATTCGGAAGCTTTAGAAATATTTAAGTCAACACATTTTGTTAGTGATGAAGACATTAAAGCGATGCAATTAGTGGATATATTAGAAGAAAGAACTGTACAAGATTATCGTTCTAAATATAATGATATTCGAGAATGGATTCGTCGAGAAAGAGAAGGAAAAGAAAAAGGTAATTCCAAGATAGATTGGGATGATGTTGTATTTGAAGTTGATTTGTTAAAATCTCAAGAAATTAATTTAGATTATATTTTGGAGTTGATTTATGAAAAAAACAAAAATACAAAAGATAAAAATATATTGATTGATGAAATACGTCGAATCGTAAGGGCTAGTACGGGAAATCGTGCAAAGGAAAGCTTAATTGTTGCTTTTATTAATCAGACAGATTTAGATGAGATACAAGATAAAGCAAGTATTATTGATGCATTCTTTCAATTCGCACAGATGGAACAAAAGAGAGAAGCAGAAGAATTGATAATGGAGGAGAAGCTTAACGAGGAAGCTGCAAAAAGATATATTCTGACCTCATTAAGAAAAGAATATGCGAGTGAAAATGGGACAGATTTGAATGAAATTCTTCCTAAAATGAGTCCACTCAATCCTCAATATCATACTAAGAAGCAAAGCGTATTTGAAAAGATATCTACTTTTGTAGAGAAATTTAAAGGTGTTGGTGGTGTGATTTAATTGGTGTTTGGAGAAAAACAAATGAAGAAAATATTAGCGAACATGTCCTATATATTAGTGACATCAAGAAAACATACGGGTGCGATATTTGCAATTATAGGGTTTATAGGATTATTTGCTCCATTGACAATTGTTCCAGTATGCAAGAGGGGATGATAAAAAAATAATTTGGAGTTGTATGGTTTTAGTAGGTATATGGATACTGGTATTTCTTGCGACAACGAGCTTTGTATTATTAAAAAAGAAATATAAATTGTTTGATGTAAATGATGGTCATGCCGTATATCCATTACAGATACCAATCCTCATCCATAGCATCCGCCCAAGCCTGTAATTCTCCATCCAATGCCATAGCAACATAAGACAATGGATCTTCAATAGCCAGATTGTCAATCAATCTCTGTGAGTTAGGCGTAGTATGCAATTCCTTTTCGGCTTCGACACAGGATAAAAAGAGCAGGGTATTATCGGCAAAGGCAATATCAATGCCATTTTTGAATTGGTTGTAGTAAGCAAAATGTATTTTCATAATATGAGTCCTTTCTTTAAGCAATTTGATTTGTAATTATGTTTACAGGAGTAAGAGGTATTTTCCATTCTGGAAACAACCATAGGGAGTGTTAATAGTAGCCGTGGACAGTCATAGGCAGTCTACCGTATACAACAGGTATGCAACACTAATTTTCACAAACCCTGTATTTCTGGGCTTTTCAAGATATCAAAACGTTAAATTTGGTTCTCAAAGAGATAATTCAACCGAATATCGAAAAAGAGCAACAAACCCCGAAAATCCAGTATTTTCGGGGTTTTCTTTATATTCTGAAATTAAGCGGCTGATTGATTCAGCATCCTTTTGAACATCGGACAAGCCGATAGGTTTCCGGTCATCAGAAATTCCGAAAAACAGAGTTCCGCTGAAATAAAAATATTTATGAGAAAAGGTTTGTGTTAAAAAGTGTATTGAGAAGAAATATCATTATAGAAAAAGAAAATTGACAAATACCCTATAGGGGTATATATTGAAAATGTTTACAGGAATCCATTTTATTGCAAGGTATTTTTAGAATGGATTTTGTAATTGCAAATTAAAAAAAAGGTGAATGCTATGATAAAGACAACATTAAAAATCGACGGTATGATGTGCGGTATGTGCGAGTCCCATATGAACGATCTGATCCGCAAAAATTTTCAGGTAAAAAAGGTAACATCCTCTGCGAAAGACGGAGAAACAGTGATTATCAGTGATCATGAGATCGATATTCCGTGGGCAAAAAAAGAGATCAAAGAGATTGGTTACGAACTCGTTTCCTACAAGAGTGAACCTTATGAGAAAAAAGGATTTTTCCATTTTGGAAAATAATAAGAATATATGGAAGAATCAGGCAAAATGCGCAGGTGTTGTCAGAACATCTGCGCATTGTGACATTACGAAAGTTATGCTACAATGAGCGGGGAAAAATAAAAAAAGGAAAGAGAAATTTATGATAAAAGCAGAAAAATTATCGTATTCCTTCCCGCAGAAGGACTTATATAACAAAATATCATTTACGTTGGAAGATGATGTGCACTGCGCATTTATCGGAACAAACGGAACCGGAAAAAGTACGTTGGTGGACATGATCCTGCACCCGGACAATTACTTATATGATGGCAGACTGATTGTCGATGTTCCGGGCAGAATCGGTTATGTCAGTCAGTTTTATTCTCTGGACGAGGAAAAAGAGGTTACGGTTTTTGACTATCTGAGTGAGGAGTTCGTGCGTCTGCAAAATGAGATTAACACAATCTGCGATGAGATGGCGACAGCAGATGAGCTGGACGAACTGATGGATCGTTATCAGAACGTCATGGATCAGTTTCAGGCGATCGATGGGGACTTTTATGAGAGCAATATCCGTAAACAGTTAAAAATTGCAAATCTGAAAGACTATGAAAATCACCTTTTGACAAATCTCAGCGGAGGAGAGTTTAAGCTGATCCAGGTGATCCGTGAGATGATGATCAGTCCGAAATTTATCATCATGGACGAGCCGGATGTGTTCCTTGATTTTGAACATTTGGATGCACTGAAAAATCTGATCAATTCCCACAAGGGAACCCTGCTTGTCATCACACATAACCGTTATCTTTTGAACCACTGTTTCAACAAAATCCTTCATTTGGAGAACGCAGAGCTTCAGGAGTTTGACGGCACATATGTAGATTACAATTTTGCATTGTTGGAGATGAAGATCGAGCAGCAGGAACTTGCGGCGGCAGATATGGAAGAGATCGAGCGTAACCGCAAAATTGTGGAACGTCTGCGGAACGAAGCGACAAAGGTGGACAGTGCGACGAAGGGAAGAAGTCTAAAAGCGAGAGTCTCTCTGTTGGAGCGTCTTGAAGCGCGTAAAACAAAATCTCCGTTTGTGGATATCAAACAGCCTCAGATTGAACTGCACACCAGTGCAAAATCATCGGATGATGTGCAGGGAGACGTTTCAGGACAGAAAGATACGGATGAGGCCACCAGTGAAGAAAGAATGGAACAGAATCATGAAAAAGTGATTCTGGAAGTGGAAAATTACAGTGTCGCATTCGACCGGCAGATCATGGAGGAAGTGATCTTTTCCATGGAGGCTGGTGAGAAAGTGGCGATCGTTGGACCAAACGGAACCGGAAAGACAACCATTTTGCGTGATATTTATAAAAACAACAATCCGGCCATTAAGCTTGCCCCAGACCTTAAAGTTGCCTATCTTTCCCAGATGCATGGGGAAGTTTTTGATGAGAGAGAGACGGTTTTAAAAAACTTTGAGGATGCAGGTTTTGAGACAGAAGCGGAGATTGTCCGTTATTTAAAAACTTACGGATTTGAAGAAGAGTTAGTTTATAACAAAGTAGAGAATTTATCCGGCGGAGAAAAAAATCTGCTTCAGCTTGCAAAAATCTCCCGGATGGATGCGGACTTTCTTCTTTTGGATGAGCCGACAAGCCACCTTGATACCTATTCCCAGCTTGCGTTGGAACAGGCAATTGAAAAATATGAGGGTGCTGTATTGATGGTATCGCATGATTTCTATACAGTTGCAAACTGTATGGATTATGTACTTTTTGTAGAAGAGAAGAAACTCCGCAAAATGAGTATCCGTAAATTCCGCAAAATGATCTATGCCGACCATTTTGATAAAAATTATCTGGAACTGGAGCAGAAGAAAAAAGAATTGGAAAACCGGATTTCATTTGCATTGCAGACAGGAAAATTCGAGGAGGCTGGAAAATACTGTGATGACCTCGAGCAGATCATCAATCAGATGTAAAGCAGAAATGGCATAAAATGACGGTGGTATTTCAGAATATCCTTTACAGCTAATAAAAAAGAAAGTGTGAAGGTGTTGAGACAAAGGAGGTTGCAGATTTTCTGATCGAAGCGGGCTGTAATGAATTGCAGGGTTACTACTATTACAAGCCTATGCCGATGGAAACCTTTGAGGAGGTTTTGTAGTGCGGTTCATAATGTTGACCGGGCATGTATAAGTGTTCTTTCACAAGTCATTCGTAACGTAAATGAAAAGAAAAATCGTACAGACAAATATGATTTCCTTCGTGAGCCATGGAGATGGGATTCTAAAAATTTCGTGAAGCTTTTGCTTCACAAAATTTTTGCTCAGAAGTCCATCGGAATGCCCGGCGAACAGGAATATCATATTTGTCTGTACGATTTTTCTTTTTCATCAACACTTATAAAGACTTGCGGGAGGACGCTTATATCTGCCCTTCACAACCTAAGAAAGCACCACAAAATCTGCTACTACACGGTAAGTTAAACTCCGGCTATAGGATTCACCTATAGCTGATTCTAGATAAAATGAATTATGTTAAAAAGCAAAATTCTGCTATGATGTATATATCCAATAAGACCTACAGAAACAGTGGGAAATTATGATAACCAATCACAGAAGACAGAAATATATTACAAGTAGAAGAAACCAGAGGTGCGACATGGCAGAAAGAAATCTTGACTTTGACAAAATTACAGACAGAAGAAATACAAACTGCTTAAAATATGATTTTGCAGTGAAAAGAGGTATGCCGGAAGATGTGCTGCCACTCTGGGTTGCAGATATGGATTTTCAGACATCTTCTTATGTACAGGATGCGTTGATCAAACAGGTGCAGCATGGAATTTTTGGATACAGTGATGGACAGGAATCTTATTTTGAAGCTGTGAAAGGATGGCTGAAGAAACATCATGACTGGGAAGTACAGGAAAACTGGCTGGTCAAAACACCAGGAATCGTGATGGCGCTGGCGTTGTCCGTAAAAGCATATACAGATCCGGAAGATGCAGTATTGATTCAGTCACCGGTATATTATCCTTTTTCAGAAGTGATTTCAGATAATGGAAGAAAAATCGTAAGCAGTGACCTTTTCTTAGGAGAGGACAATCGCTATCATATTGATTTTGCAGACTTTGAGAAAAAAATCGTGGAGGAACAGGTAAAACTCTTTTTCCTTTGCAACCCTCATAACCCGGTCGGAAGAGTGTGGACAAAAGAGGAGTTGGAGACAATTGGAGATATCTGCTACAGACATCACGTGATCGTTGTGAGCGATGAGATTCATGCAGATTTTGCTTTTCAGGGAAAACATCAGGTTTTTGCAAATCTGAAAAAGGAATATGAGGAGATGACAATTGCCTGTACTTCACCGAGCAAAACGTTTAATCTGGCAGGTCTGCAGACTTCTAATATTTTTATCCCGAACCAGAAACTGAAAAATGCATTCAAAAAACAGTTGGATGCAGCCGGATACAGTCAGCTCAATGCAGCCGGACTTGTGGCATGTGAGGCGGCTTACAGGGATGGGGAAGAGTGGTATCAGACCATGAAAAAATATGTGGCTGACAATATCGCTTTTACAAAAGAATTTGTGGAAAAAAATCTTCCGGGCGTGAACATGGTGGAACATGAGGGAACGTATCTGATCTGGCTTGATTTTAATGGACTTGGATTGTGCACGCAGGAGTTGGAGGATTTGATCGTTCACAAGGCGAAACTCTGGCTTGACAGTGGAAGAATTTTTGGAAAATGTGGAAGAGGATTCCAGCGGATTAACGTGGCTTGTCCGAGAAGTACGCTAAAAGAGGCACTGGAACGCATCGCAAAAGTACTTCCGGCAGATACTGTAAAATTTGCAAGCTAAACCAGATATAGCAGCAGCCAGGCATCGTTATTGTAACGCAATGCAAGTGAACAGGAAAATGTATCATAACGAAAAGAATTGCAAAAATTGCTTGAGTGAAAAAGTAAATTCCGCACGTAAACTTAAATTCCATACGGAAGAC
>ERZ838225.2365-NODE-2365-length-10231-cov-8.654972_pt1 | contig 10231 bp, 1 predicted proteins | sample MGYA00519684_ERZ838225 | MGnify/ENA primary metagenome ERZ838225 (study PRJEB31850, sample SAMEA3708829) | human gut metagenome | biome: human gut; feature: human-associated habitat; material: faeces | place: China | collected 2014 ...
CTGTTGTATCCAAGTTCTATTCTTGACAGCCATGATACTTTATGTTCCTCACTTAAATTTTTAACTCTATGTGCTCCTACTCTCAATGAGTATACATCCTCTTTTGATCCACCATCATCAAAGTCAAACTTAGATCCTGCAAATCCTATTGTATATCCATATTTACTTCCATACTCTGTTCCTTCTTTTTCCTTCATATATAGAAGTCCCATTACTTTGTAATCGTAGTCATCTATTCCTAAAGTAGAATCTTTGTAGTTTCCATCAGTATAGATAACACTGTATTTACTGCTGTCTTTAGTTAAATTGTATGATGATTCCAGTTCATAGAAAGAGTTGTCAAACGCTCTATTAATATCCTGCATTCTTTCTTGAATAGTTGCATAGATATCTCCCCTAAACTCTGCTAATTTTCTAGAAGCCTCCTCTCCAAATTGGTCTCCACTAAACTTATTAAGATATACATTTAAATTTTTTAATATATCTGCATCTCTCCCTATTCCATTGCTGTTAGTTAGAATATTATCCAACCCTTTATCTAACGTATCAAACTGCTTTCCTATTGTAATATCCGCATATGGTCTTTTTACAATAATAAGGTTCCCTTTATCTGTAACTTTAGCAATAAATAAAGGTGATGTTACAGGAGTAAGTTTAGTTCCTGTTATTGTTTCCATTGCTGTATTTACAAAACCTTCTATTTCATAAGAAATTCCATTGCCTGTTAGTGCAAAATTTGGAAGTATATTTACTTCCCCGCTTACACTATTTGCATTAAATAAAGGTGTTCCAGTTGTTACATCTACATATGCTCCATCTACTATTATATTTCCTCCTGTAGAAAGAGTTCCTCCAATTGAAGTGTAATTTCCATTGATTTTGATAGTCCCATCTGGTTTAATTTCCACAGCTCCTATTTGGGCTGTAGCCAAACTTCCTGCTTCTGTTGCTACACCACCATTTACTATAATATGTCCAGCATTTACTGTATTTCCAATTCCTTCTATTCCTATTCCATTATTTACTATAATAGTTCCAGTATTAGCAAATGTTGCTCCGTTTCCTACAAGCATTCCAACACCTTCATTGACAGTTATTGTTCCAGCATTTTCTATTCTTGCTCCTGAATAAGCTGCCATACCTACCGTTGTTGCTCCACATGCAGCAAGGCTTCCTCCAAGATTAATGTTACCTCCTACAGCATTTACAGCTACTGCACCATCTCTTACAAGTATTCCTACTGCTCCATTATCTATATTTATAATACCAGTATTTGTAAATCTAGTTCCTACTCCTTCTCCATATACTCCTACTGAGTGATCATGATTTACTGTTATTGTTCCAGAACTTGTTGCTGTTGTTCCTCCCAATAAATATATTCCTATAGAATTTAAATGCTCATCAGCTTTATTGTGGTTTGATGAAGGCCCTAAATCAGTAGCTCCTACAATTATATTTCCAGTATTTGTTACTGTATTATTTCCATTTGAATAAATTCCTACTGATGACATTCCAAGATTCATATCAGCATTGTTATTTATTGCAGCTGATTGACCTGCACTTTGATTTAGGAAGATTCCATATCCACTGTCTCCTACAGACCAATTTCCTGCTGATGTTGAAATTGTTCCTATTCCATTGGTTTTATAAATTCCTACTGATGCTGTTGAAACTTTATTTGCTATTGTCATAGCTCCTGTATATGTCACATTTCCATTACCTTCACTAGCAATACCAATACTTGTATTTGTGCCAATACTCATATTTCCTTTTACCATTGAGTTCATTCCAATAGCGTATACTCCTATTGCATTATCTGTTCCGACTGTAATATTTGACATATTAGCAGATATAGTTCCTCCAGTTCCTTCACCATAGATTCCCAGCCCCTCTTTTCCAACAGTCATTGTTTGGGCTCCAGTTCCTTGAGTAATCACACTTCCGGCTGTCATTTCTTTTCCAAAAACACCTATACTGTAATCTCCTGCCGTAATATTTCCACTTCCTATATATGAACCTCTATTTAAAGAAACTCCTATTGATGATGTTGATTTATTTATACCTGATGAAGAGTCTTCAACTGTTACATTTCCATTTACTGTAATTATACTGTCTTCTCCATATACCCCAATATTATTATCTCCTCTATTTATAGACACAGTACCTGCTACAGTAAGATTAGAGTTCCCTTTAGCCATTATACCTACTTGATCCGCTGTCCCTAAACCTCCAATAGAAATTCCTCCAGCTGTTGTTCCTGTTGAGTTGTTTAATACCATACCAATAGTATAGTTTCCTGTCTGAGTTATTACTGGAGCAGTTCCAAGTGCTGCTACTCCATCATAATAAACTCCCATAGAATATTTAGATGATGTTCCTGTCTGTACTGTTATTGTTGTTGTTCCAAATACTGGAGCAGCTCCTTTTACATATGCTCCTATACCACCATTTTGAACTGTTATTGTTGAGGCTCCCATAGCATTAATAGTTCCACCCTCAGCTACTATTCCTATTTGATCATTAGCTGTAATATTTCCACTAAAATTCAATGTAGCATCCTTAGAATACATATATATTCCTTCTGTACCAACTGTAATATTAGCAGTATTTGAAACTGTTATAGTGGTTCCTGCTCCTTGGGCATATACTCCTATACCTTTAGCACCTGTAGTAATTACAGCTGTTCCTGCAAGAGTCATATTAGCTCCATTTTGTGTTACTACTCCTATTGCACTCTTAGATGTACTTCCATTTCCTACTGTTATTGTTCCATCTATTATTGAAGTTGCTGCTCCTGTTACAAATGTTCCTACACTTTCATTTCCTAAAATAACTGTTCCTATATTAATATTTCCTGCTGTTCCTTCAAGAACCACTCCTGTATTTCTTGAACCTGTCGAAGTTATATTGTTTACAGCAAGTCCAGCAGTAGAGCCTTTAATATATACTCCTATTCCATCTGTTCCTGTCATAGTCATATTATTATTTTGTACAGAAGTAAGTATTCCATTATTAGCTGAGTATATCCCTATTCCATTGCTTCCTACATTAATACTTCCTGTATTTACTACATCTGCAATATCTGTATAGATTCCTATTGATGGAGTACTTGCAATTGACACCCCAGATGCATTGATAGTTCCAGTATTGTTTATTGTTACTGGAAATGCAGGATTAGTTGTTCCTTTTACTGCTGCAAGACCTATTCCTCCTGATACAATTGTTATTGTTCCACCTGTATTTATTATGCTTTGGGCTCCTGTCATTGCTGAATCATATGTTCCAAGCATTCCAGTAGCACCTTCTCCTATGTTTAAGTTTCCTGTAGAGTTAAGACTTCCATTTGCACTTGCTGTAAGTGTTCCTGACCCTGTTACAGTTATATTATTTCCAAAGTTAAGAATTCCTCCGTTATTGAATACTCCTATTCCGCCGTTAGCTAAGAAATTAAAAGAAAGATTTCCTGTTATTCCAAGATTAGCAGTTCCACCATTTACATATATTCCTGTTCCTTTATTAATATTTATAGTTGAATTTTCTGTTGTGAGACTATTTCCTTTATTTACATAAATCCCTACTCCATCTTCAGTAGTTACAACTCCATTATGTTTAAGAACTTTTACTCCTGAACCAGACTTTGTACTATCTTCTAAATATATTCCTACTCCATTTTTAGCATTTACGCTTACATCACTCAATGAATAAGTTCCAGCAGCATTTAAAAGAATTCCTATTGAAGTTTGTTCATTTCCTGCTCCTAAATGTGATTCTGGAATGCTTACTCCTGTTTCTATAACTGCTCCATTAAATGTTACTGTATCATTGAGAAGGAATGCTCCAACAGAGCCCTGTCCTGTTTTAATATTTCCTGATATTGCTGAAGTTCCTGCTGCTACAACTCCTACTGCTCCTGCTTCAGAAACATTTACTGTAAAATCAATATTTGCATTTTCTCCAAATACTCCGACTCCTCCTGAAGCTATATTTAAAGTACCTGTATTAGTTATAGTTCCAGCTGTTGTATCTTTCAGATAGATTCCAACTGCATCTGATGTGATACTTCCTCCAGCTCCATTAAAGCTGTTTCCTGAACCATCTACATATACTCCTGTACCTGTTCCAGAAACTGTTATACTTCCTGTATTCTTTCCAGAACTTGTTCCGCTTCCTGCTATATACATTCCAAGATTAGCCCCTGCTTTTATTTCTCCTGTATTTTCTATTGAAGCTGCATCTCCTGTTGCATCAGTCTTAGCTACCATTCCTGCTGATGATGTTCCTGTTGCTCCACTTACATCAATAACTCCTCCATTTACTCCTTTTCCTTCACCAACATATATTCCTATATTATCTAATCCAGACATAGTTATATTTCCAGTTGAAGCTAGAATTGAATTTTCATCTACATATGAAGCTATATTATTTGAAGTACTAGATTCTATATTTTTAGTATTAACAAGATTTATTCCATCAGCTGTGTATATCCCTATACTTTTAGTTCCTGTAAGTTTAATATCAGCACTGTTTGTTATAGTTCCTGAACCAGTCCCCTTACTGTAGTATACTCCTATATTTTCAGTCCCTGATGTATTGTTTACAGTAATTAATCCTCCAGCTGCATAAGCACCATCAACAAGATACATTCCTGTTCCTTTTCCAGAGTTTGTATTAAGAATAAGTCCCATTGTACCTATCGTTACAGTTCCTCCGCTTCCATATACTCCTATTGCATCAGTTTTAGCTGCTACAGTTCCTGATACAGTTGACGCTCCATCAATAAACACTCCTGTAGTTTTATCTCCAGTTGCTGTTACATTTACATTTAAAGTATTATTTCTTTTAGAGTAAATTCCTGCTGCACCATTTAAAACCTCAAGATTTCCTGTACCATTAAATGTACTTCCAGTACCAGTATTTTCAATATATATTCCAACTGTTTTATTCCCTTCTGTTCCTGATATAGTTGGAGTAGTTGCTCCATCTACTGTTACTGTTATCCCTGCTCCTATTTCTACAGTAGAATCTTTTCCATATACATATATATTTTTATTTGTATTATTATTTCTAAAAGTTAGATTACTTCCAAAGTTCACTCTTGCATTTTCTGCAAAAACTCCTACACTTGATTCTCCATCAAATTCTATATCATTTCCAGCACCAAGTTCAGCTACTGCACCAGATTTTACATAAATACCAGTAGAACCATCTACCTTCAAATTAATTACTCCTGTATTTACAGCAGAGTTATTATTTCCTTCTGCATACATTCCTATTTGAGAGGAATCATTTACATTTATGATTCCACCTGTACTATTAAGAATATTAGCAGTTTTTGTGTACATACCTACTGCACCTGTTTTTCCAGATGTAAGATTGATAGTTCCTGAGTTTGTTCCTATATTAGATGAACTTCCTTTTACAAAAATACCTATTCCTTCTTTTCCTATATTTAAATCTCCAGAAGAAGTAATATTCATATTTTCTGCATAGATTGTTGTTCCTTTTACAAAGTCTGAAGCATTTATATTTAAATTTATATTTTTACTATCAGTTCCAGCTGCTGATCCCTTATAGAAAATACCTGTTTTTCCATTAATATCTGCTTCTGTACTAGCTAAAGTAACACTGTTAGCTGTAATAGTTGATGTTCCATCTATTACTATTCCTATTCCATCTGTTCCAAGATTTAAAGTTCCAAGATTAGTAACCTCAGTTCCATTTTTAGCATAGATCCCTACTCCTTCATCTCCTACTGTTATATTTCCTTGATTTGAAATTGTAGTTTTATCTCCATAAATTCCTACAGCTGCATTTGAGATAGTTGAATCTCCCACTATTATAGATCCTGTATTTTCAACAAAAGTTCTTTCTTTTCCCACAGAAGTCCCATTATTTTCAGCATAAATACCTACTCCTGATTTTCCTTTTACGACAATACTTCCTCTATTATAGATTTCTAAAACTTTAGTAACTGCATCTCCAGCATCTGTTCCATAAGATTCAGGAGTATCTGGTGTTCCATCACCTTTTATTTTTGTTGCTAGTCCTACTATCCCCACTCCATTTACAGTATCAGAAGTTCCAATATTAATTTTTCCAGTATTTGTATTTTCTATTCTACTTCCATTTACTCCTAATGCTCCAATTCCCCCATCTGTTTCTATAAAATTATTATTTTTTATATGTCCATAACTTACATGTACTCCTGCTTCATTTCCACCTTTTATTTTTATTTCACCATTATTTGTATAACCAGAAGCATCATTTTTCCCATTAGTATTAGCAACCACATTTGATCCTAATACCAGTCCTCTTCCTTTATCAGAAATTATTTGAACTCCAGGATTAATGGTTACTTTTTCTCTTTCCATCACAATATCACTAAATACATCTGTTCCCTTAATATTTTCTGATGAACCATTATCCATATTCACATTTGTAGCTATTGTCATTGTTCCACCTTCAAGGTAGCTATTATACCAATAACCATTATCTAAAATAGATGCAACTTTAGGAACTGATGCTAAAGATGCCAGATAGCCTGCTTCTCCGTTCCAGATTATATTTTGATTTTTAAATACACCTAAATTAATCCCATTTTTTTGCAAACTTATTGTTACATTACCCATACCATTATATTTTGCTGAAGTTCCTACTGCATTTGCATAATCATTACTATTTCCAGTAAATACAGCTCCATCATACATTTTTATTTCTGTTGTTCCTGTAAAATTTATCTTTGAAGTATCATCTGCAAAGAAAGGAAGTTTCTGATTGTGATCCCCTACTTTAATATCTTTATGTTCAATGATTCCACCACCAAATTCTATATACCCACCTTTAAGACTAGCAAGTCCTCCATCAACACCAGTTCTTATGATATTATTTGTTCCCTTTAATAGAACTTTGGCATTTATTCCATTTGTAAAAGCTCCTAATCCATTTATTTCTGCATTTCCTGTTACTGTAATAGTTCCATTGGCAATAGCATATCCTCCAATGTTATTATATTTTTTATCTTCGCTAGCCACTCCATTATCTACAGCTACTATATTTGCATTAACATCTATACTACCATTATCTGCATAACCTATTATGGACCCATACCCATATCCTTCTGCATCTTTTTTTACAGTAACTTTTCCATCATTTTTTGCAAAAAATGCTATTCCTTCTTTGCTCATCATGTTAAGCTTTTTATTTACTATTATTTCTGTTGATTTATTTTCAAGATTACTCCCAGTTAATGATGCTAATCCAGTTTCAGCAGCTGTCCATTTTCCTTCTGCATAAGCAATAATAGTTCCTAATCCAGCATCAGCTTCTAATGTATTTGTCCCGTTTACTCCATCAGAAAAATCAGTGGTCTTTACTCCTTCTATTTCTATAACAGTTCCATTTTTAGCAAGAAACATAAATCCATTTTTAGAGTATTTTCCAAATTTTATATCAAATTGATCCATTATCAAATTATGAATAGGATCATTCTGAAAATATGTTTTTTGAGGCGCTAATTTAGTAACATTAACTCCTACTCTTTGCCCAGAAATAGCATATACTCCAACATTTCCATCAACAGTTGTAGGTGTATATCCATCTTTTCCAAGTTGCCCTGATTCTTTTTGGACAGTACCTCCATTTGAATTTAGCTTTGTTCCAATATCGAAGTACAACTCAAAATATCCTTGATGAATTCCTACATCATATGCTGATATTTTTTTATTAAAAAATATTCCAACATTTTCATCTCCATACATTCCCATAGGTGCTGAAGAAGTTAGTTTAACATAAGGAACATAGGCTTCTATCGATCCTTCCCCTAATGTTCCTGCACCTGTTTTCCCAATATATTTAGATTTATCAGGAACCCATGTAAGAAATGAAAATCCTATATTAGAAGCTCCATTAAATACAACATTTCCTGTATTTTCTATTTTTAATCCACCAGCAAAATTTCTTACTGCATAAATACTATTTTTTTTAGTATCAACAGTAATATTAGCATTCCCTGCAAATTTTGTAGCATATTCACTCCCAACAAAACTTGCATCTTCTTGACCTGGCCTGCTCCCTTTCAAATGAAAAACTGTATTTTCATCTCTCAATACATTTATTGTTACATTTTTCATTGTAGTTTGCCCACCTCTAAAAGCTTCAGCATTTATAAAAGCAGCCATTCCATATAAATTAGCAGTCACATTTTCCAGATGAACATCTCCTACTAAATGAAAAGCTTCTGTTCCTTTAGCATAAGGACTGTATGATATTCCATTAACATCCCCTGCTACATAAAAAACTCCTCCAGTTATTGTATTTCCAGCCTTACCAGTCCATCTTCCATGATATGAATTAATTATACTTAAATGTCTACTGCTATAATTTCTTGATCCATCAAACCCTGCTGCGGCTGTGGCCTGTTTAGCTCCTGTATATCCTGCACCATTAAATATTGTTCCACTATTATCAGGTTTAACCCCCGACCAAAATGTTCCACTTGTAACATCAATATTGTCCCCTAATGCATACTGGCTATCACTATTTTCATCTGTATTAGCAGTGGGAGCACTTGGCCCTAACCATCCCCATGAAAAATCTGAAAATGGTTTCGCATCTGGTTCCACTATATTTAAAACCCTTTCTGGTTCTTTAGGATTTGTTGTAATTATAGAATTAGGGGTCTTTACATTTAACGCTACATCAACTATTACAGGCTTTATATTAACAGTTGGTGTTATTAAAGTTGGAATTTCTATAGTTGGGGCTGTTATCGCTATTTGATTATTTTGAGTTAGAGATATAGAAATAGATAATGCTGTTGGTGCTGAAGGAATCTCTACTTTCGGGACTTTTACTTCTGGTATTTTTGTAATTGTAGGGGAAATTGTTTCTGGCAATATTCCCAAATTTACTGTCGGGCTTAAAATATTTATTGATATATTTGGATTAATTGATGGGAGTTTAGGCTCAATAGGTTTAATATTTGCTCCTACATCAATTGTTTCTTTAAACACTTCTGTATTGACAATAAATCCATTTCCAAATTCTAATTTATTTAAAGTTGTATTTTTAGAGTAAAATTTTTCTGCTGCTTCTATAGTTTCTTTAAACTCTTTCTCTGTTCTATTTTTTCCTTTGCCATTATGTTCATAAGTAATGGGAAAAAATATTTGTGTACTCGGGAACAATCCCTTTGAATAAAAATTCCCTTTTCTTAAAAGTTCTATAAACTCTGAATTATAACTATTTATAAGCTTTTCATTCTCTATAATTTTTTTCTTTATCTCTTCTTTTTCTATTTGTATCTTAGTTAAAAGATTCTTTTTATTTTCATTTATTTCCTCTGTTGTTATTCCTGCACCTAAAGATATTCCTCCTGTTATTATAAAAGCAATCAATATTGATGTTGAATAACTTACTTTTCTTTTTAAAAATCTCTTTAGAGACTTTTCAATATCATCCTTTTTCATAAATTTTTTCCTCCTAATTTCTTTCCTTTACTTTTTCTTCCATCTTATTTAATCTATCCAAATATTCATTAAGTTTTCTATTTTCCATTAAAAGAATTTCAATTTCATTATTATTTTCTTTAAACTTTTCATATACTTTATCAAATTTATCTCCCAAAAAATCTCTATTTTCATTAGTTACAATTCCTAAAGATTTTTCCAAGTTTAATATTTCTTTTTCTTCTTCTCTTAAAAATGCCATTCTTTCTCTTCCTGTTTTGAAAGCTTCCTCTGCTGCTGCTATTCTTGCTTCTGGAATATTTTTACTTCTGAAGACTTTTTCTTCAAGAGATTCATTCATATCTCTTTCAATCTCTTTAATTATTTTCTTTCCTTTTTTTCTTTCTATTTTTTCTGCTTCTTTAGTTGCTTTTTCTTTTTGTCTTTCTTCTTTTTGAATTTCTTTTCTTATCTGTTTAAGAACTTTTATTCCTTCTTTTTCACTTATTTCCTGTGAATAAAGGACTGTAGTTAAAAAAGTTAAAAAAATAAATCCAATAATAAACCTTTTCATTTTCCTTCATCTCCTTCAACAATAAAAGCACTAATAATCTTCTATAATATTTTAATTATAATATCATTATTTAATTTTAATTTTTTTATAATATTCAAAAATAAACATTATACTTACATTATTAGTTTCAATATCTCAAATTAACATCAAGATTATATCATAAAATATTATGTACATACAATAAAAAAATAAAGATATAAATAAAAATTAC
>ERZ838225.2390-NODE-2390-length-10109-cov-2.968769_pt1 | contig 10109 bp, 6 predicted proteins | sample MGYA00519684_ERZ838225 | MGnify/ENA primary metagenome ERZ838225 (study PRJEB31850, sample SAMEA3708829) | human gut metagenome | biome: human gut; feature: human-associated habitat; material: faeces | place: China | collected 2014 ...
TTGCTGTCATAGCTCATCCCCTTCGTCTCCCCGGCTGTACCTGTCCATGTGCTCAATCACAATTTCCAGGATGCGGTCCTTCTGATCCGCTGTGAACACGGGACATTTCCCATTCCGGCGGCTTTCCCCGGCCGGACCGGCATTTTCGCTCCAGCCGTTCTCCCCGCTCCATATATAAGCCAGCACTGTTTCCGGCCTGCACACCGGGACATCCGAGACTTCCCTTCTCAGTACCTCCAGCTTTGGATAATCTGAATCTTTCTGTCCTTCCAGAAAAATAATGTCTGCCTCCGGGAAGAAACCGAAGAAATCCTCTGCCTCCATGGAAGGCTGCTCCTTTGTCATGGAAAATTTGGTGCCGGAGTACACCACCGTGCCGTATGCCCCCGCCTCCTTTACCCTCCGGCTGTCGGTTCCCGGCACATCGGCCTCAAACTCATGGCCGTCATGCTTGATTACCGCAGACCGGATTCCCACCCTGTCCAGCGCTCCAACCAGCATTTCCAAAAGGGCTGTCTTACCAGTGTCCTTTCTGCCGCTTACAGCCAGGACAGGCGTGCGCAGCCCTTCCAGGCTCCTGTAGGCGGAGGGTGAATTCACATTAGCAAACCAGATATCCGGTATATGGGCCTCTGACGTATCCACCACAATACAGCGCACAGAATCCAGGAACTTCATCAGCCGGTAATTTCCCTGACGGATCGTGTCTCCCAGCGCCTCCAGACAGGTGGCCGCGTAAAAGCCGCATAATGGCTGTATACGGCCGTCCCTGGTCCTCCACAGCACCGCGTCCGCCCCCGGTTCCCAACGCTCCATCAGAATTACCGCCATCTCTTTCCTGAATAAAGGCATATCACATGAGACAAAGAACAGCCCCTTAAGTCCTGTGCTCTGAAGGCAGGACCATATGCCGCCCATGGGGCCAATCCACTGTCCCTTGGCCCCCTTTACGGCATCCTCAATCACTTCCAGTCCGCCTTCCCTGTCCCCCCTGCCTCCATAGCAGGCCCGCGACAGGTAACATGGGATTTCCAGGGCCTGAAGCTGCTTCTGGATATGCCCGCGGAAAGACTCTCCCTTAAAGTCCAGTCCTCCTTTGTCGATACCGCCCATACGGCGTCCCTGTCCTCCCGACAAAATCACACTTCCCCACCCATGCCTCATGTCCTGCTCCTCCTGTCATGATATTGTCCTGTCATGGTTTTCTTCTCCTGCCTCCCCGCTCTCATTCCGGTTTTTGGACTGCTCCTTGGCCTGATACATGGCCTCGTCCGCAGCCTTATACAGAGTCCCGTAATCCATCCCGTCCTCCGGGCACAGGGCGGCGCCAATACTGGCCCTGATTCCCCTGATTCCCCAGGTGGTTATCATGACTGTCCTGAGACTGTCCTGTATTTCCCCTATCTTGCGTTTTCCTGTCTGCCAGTCAAATGCCCCTGGAAGGAACATGACAAATTCATCCCCGCCAATGCGGGCCACTATATCATTTTCCCTGCAGGTTCCTTTTAAGACCCTTCCCAGCTCAGTGAGTATGGCGTCCCCCGCCACATGGCCCATGGTGTCGTTGATGCTTTTAAAATCATTTAAATCCAGCATCAGAAACAGTCCCTGTCCTTTTTCCTTAACCATCCGGTCAATCAGCCTTTCACCCGCTTTGTTGTAGATTCCAGTAAGCACGTCCCGCATGGCCTGTTCCCGAAGCTCCTGCTCCCTGCTTCTCTGCCGTGAAATGTCCGCCAGCTTTCCCACCACCTTGACAACGGTTCCCGTATCAGAAGTAATGGTCTTATAATGGCAGCCAAACCAGTGATATTCACCGGAAATACTCTTAAGCCTCAGCTCCGCATACTGGATATTGTCCTCCCAGCTGCCGGTCCTGCTTCTTAACATATCCTCCATAACCTTCCTGTCCTCCTGGAGGAACAGGTCTGTCCTGGTCTTTTTTCCCATGACATGGCTGATTCTCAGCTCATCCAGCATCAGTATGCGCCTGGCATTGTTGGTAAATTCCAGTATATCCTTTCTCCTGTCGTATTCAAAGAGGGCCGTGTCAGAAAATTCCGCCAGCAGACCGTACTTCTTAGTCTCAAAATCAAGGCTTCTCCGGTAATGTAGAAACAAGACTACGATTCCGCCGCCCAGGACAGCCGTAAGGCCAATCAGAAACAGGCTGGCATAGATAAGCTCCTTTAAAATATTTTCATAATGAATGGCCACATCCGGCGAGCGTACAAAATTCACGATATACCATTCATTATACCCCAGGTAATCCCAGGAAAAATAATAGAAATCCCCCTTCCCCTCAAACATAAAGCTGTCTGACCCGTCCCCGTAGAAGCATTCTTCCATCTGCCTCACTACCTCATCCGTAATGCCGGCTGTCTTTACGGAGACAAACAGGTTCCCGGTGGATATATCGCCCCGGTTGTGGTTCTCACTGGCAAGGATGGTCCCGTCACGTCTCACAATGAGGGTGCTGCTGCGCGTAAACGCACTGGCTTCAGGCACCTGTTCCGTGATGGACAGGGGCTTCAGTCTGGTCTGCAGCACTCCAATCACTTTCCCATTCTTCCAGACCGGTTCCGCAACCGTGAACACAGACTGGTTTCCCGCCTTCTTCCAGTCCCATATATCGGACACCACACCTGTTCCCTGCTCAATCTCACCAAACAGGCTCCAGTCACGTTCCGACGCCTGCTGAACCCTCAGCCTTCTCTCCAGCTCCTGCAGGGTCACATATTCTATCATATAGTCCCTGTTCTGCAAATTAAGCTGGTCCAGATACTCGTTCAGGGAATCATCCGTATATTCCGGGACAATCTGTTCAACCAGTCCTGAAATCCCTTTCAGTGTATTCCAGGCATCCGTGATGGAGCTGTTCAGATAACGTTTCTGGGCCTGGGTATAAGAGGTCAGGTTAGCCGCCACCATGTTTCCGAATTCCCCTGCCAGCTTCCCCCGCTGATTGTAAAAAACACCGCTGGCCGTCAGTGCCAGCACAAAGCAGAACGCCAAAAAGGCCGCGGCATGCCATGTTCCAATTAACTTTCGTTTCATAGCTTCCTCTTGTCATAACTCAAAGCTTCTGCACCCTTTTATCAGGATACACGTTCATCACATCTTTTTATATGATATCATTTATAACAGTCCTTGTAAACAGAAGGCAGGCCGCCAAATCAGTCCAGTGACCTTCTATCTGTTGCCAGCCCGCAAAAACGGCTCCGCAGTAATAGCGGAGCCTCCCTGTCTCAGATTATGTGTGCTGTTCCCAGGTTAGGATGATTATTCTCAGGTTATGGATGCCTCATAAATCTCCTTAATGGACCGGGCCAGCATACGGTCAAACTCACCCTGGGTCTGATTTGCGTTAAGTCCTTCGGACAATGCCCTGGAAAAGCTGGCAATCAGTCCCGGACTGCGGCTTAAACGCTCATTGGCCTCCTGGCGGGAATATCCGCCTGACAGCGCCACCACGCGCACCACATGGGAATCTTTCATGAGGTCGCTGTAGAATCCATGCTTATCCGGAATGGACAGTTTAAACATCAGCTTGGTATCCTCCAAAAGCTCTGCCAGATGTTTCTTGATTTCATCCTTCATGATTTGCTCAGATTCAGACTTATCCGGACTGTAAATATCAATCTCCGGCTCCAGTATGGGAACCAGTCCCGAAGCGGCAATGCGAAGCCCGATTTCAAACTGCTGGTCCACAATCTTTTTGATTCCCACAGGATTTGCCTGCTTAATCACGGAACGCATCTTGGTGCCGAAAATATGGCGCTCCACCGCACGCCCAAGGAGTTCGTCCAGTCCCGGAATGGGCTTCATCAGCCTGACTCCGTCCGCTTCCTCCGCCAGGCCCTTATCCACCTTCAGAATGGGAATGATTCCCTTCTCCTCCCACAGGTAATCCGCAGTCAGCTTATCCCCAATCTTCCGCTCCATGGTATTCTCAAAAAGGATGGCTGCCAGGATATGGTCTGAGGTAAAGGAGGGACTGGTTATAATCCTGGTGCGCATCTCATGGACCAGATTAAACATCTCCTCGTCATTGCTGTACTGGTCCTCTCCGATTCCGTAATTCTTGAGCGCCTTTGGCGTACTGCCGCCGCTCTGGTCTAACGCCGCGATAAACCCTTTTTTCCCGCTCATGATTCTTAGCTGTTCCTGGTTCATATAACTACCTCTCTTTCTTGATGGAATATATGGTATAAGACCGGAGGCGCCTCAAGAAAACACGACACCTCCATACTATAAGTTCTGCTGAAACCGGACGCGGGGACAGATATCAAAGACTTGAAACATGTTTTATAACTTACCTTTATTATAGTAAAATCTGTTCCCCATTGTCAATAGAGGGTTCTGAGGATTGACAAATTGTGGGGCCAAAATAGGACAGAGAACCAAATAGCCGGGGACCAAATGGCCGGAAACCATCCAAAAGCAAAAGGCCGGAATCCTGTATAGAAACAAGATTCCGGCTCTGAACATTCTTCCTAAATCTTCAGCAGGCTGCAAGCCAGCTGAAAATATATAATCAGGCTCACCGCATCCACAATGGTGGTAATAAGCGGGGCAGCCATGATGGCCGGGTCCAGATGGAGAACCTGGGCTGCAATGGGCAGGACACATCCAATGGTTTTGGCCAGCATGACGGTGGCTAAAAGGCTCAGTACCACTGTAAGGCAGAGCATTTCCTGGCCCGGAAAACGGACTACCAGCTGTACATAATTGACCAGTCCCAGCAGGACGCCCACAATGACGCCTACCCTCAGTTCCTTCCAGAGAACCCGCAGGATATCCCTGGCTTCAATCTCTCCCACTGCCATGCCTCGGATAATCATGGTACTGCTCTGGCTGCCTGCGTTGCCGCCGGTGTCGGTCAGCATGGGAATGAAGGTCACAAGCAGCGGTATAACCGCAAAGGCCGCCTCGTACTTTGCCAGGATGCTGCCTGTAATCATGCTGCTGACCATGAGAATCAGAAGCCAGGCCAGACGGTTCTTTGCCAAAGCAAACACGCCTGTCTTAAGATAGGGCTTCTCGCTGGGAAGCATGGCCGCCATCTTTTCAAAGTCCTCTGTGGCCTCCTGCTCCATAACATCCACCACATCGTCCACGGTGACAATGCCCACCAGACGGTTCTCGTGGTCCACCACCGGAAGGCTCAGGAGATCGTACTTGCGGAAGCTCTCCGCCACCTCCTCCTGGTCGTCTGTGGTCACGGCCTTGATCACATGTGAATCCATGATGTTGCCGATGACTTCCTCATAGGGATGCATCAGCAGATCCTTGACCGTCACCACCCCCTCCAGGGTCCTCTTTGCGTCCATGACATAACAGGTGTAAATCGTCTCCTTATCCACGCCGTGCCTGCGGATATAGGCAAATGCCTCCTCCACGGTCATGCGCTTCTTAAGGCCCACATACTCTGCCGTCATAATGCTTCCGGCGCTGCCCTCCGGGTACTTTAAAAACTGGTTAATCAGCTTCCTGGTGTCCGGCGTGGAGTTCTTAAGCACACGCTTGACCACATTGGCCGGCAGTTCTTCCAGCATATCCACGGCATCGTCCACAAACAGGTCGTTTACAATGGCGCTGAGCTCATAATCCGTGATGCTGTTGATAATATGCTCCTGCTTCTCCACAGGCAGGCACGCAAACACATCGCTTGCCAGCTCCTTTGGAAGCATGCGGTAGACCACTACGGTCTTCTCGGAATCCAGCTCCTCGATGAACGCAGCAATATCCACCTCGTTCATCTCAATCAGCTTTTCCTTCAGTAACCTGAGCTGCATTGTATCTAACAGCTCCGTCAGCTCTTTTAAATCAAAATTCTCCTGCATCTTATTCCTTCCATGAATGGTGACATCATGAAAGCAGCACGCAAAATGCCGCAGTCCTGCTCTGGGTGACCGGACTGCAGCAACAAAACAGCCATAATTACAGACTCCTCCTGTAATACATGGCTATCATCATAAACGTATATGAATCCTATAATCAACGGCAGTGAAAGCAAAGCGGGATCAAAGCCGCCGGCCCAGCTCCCACTACCATACGCTTATGATAATTGTCTGCTTCCAATTTATGACTTCGACCTTCCACTCCGGTTCACTTCCTTTCATTTTAAAATTTAATCCTTATCTAGCATACCAGCACCCAGTCATAAAATCAACCCCTAATTTCCTGATTTCCTTTTCACGCGGGAGAGCATTTCCCCATATCATAGATTATATTCCATAAATACAGGAGTGACTTATTATGATAGAATCCGCAGTAGTGCTGACTCCTCTCCACTACGCTTATCTCATAGGCGTCATCGTTATCCTGGCAGTGATGGTCCTCAAAAAGGATACGCCTGCCGTCTGCATCGCCTTCCTGTTCATCCTGGGCCTCATCGGCCTTAAATCCGTCACCGGCGGCATCATAACCGTGTTTTCCGCTGTTCTATATGCAGGCAGGGAATTCATGGAGGTGCTGGCCACCATTGCCCTGGTTACCTCCCTGTCCAAATGCCTGAAGGACCTGGGAAGCGACTATCTGATGATGGTTCCCATGGCCGGCATTATGAAAACCCCTTCCCTGACCTGGTGGATTCTTGGACTCACCATGTTTCTGTTTTCCCTGTTCCTGTGGCCCAGCCCCTCGGTCGCGCTGGTAGGAGCCATCATGCTTCCATTTGCAGTGAAGGCAGGTCTGAATCCATTAGCCGCGGCCATGGCCATGAACCTGTTCGGACACGGCTTTGCGCTGAGCTACGATGTGGTGATTCAGGGCGCTCCCGCTATCTCAGCAGGCGCAGCAGGCCTTGACACATCCTCTATTCTCCGGCAGGCATGGCCTTTATTCTGGATGATGGGCATTGTCACCGTCCTCAGCGCATATGTGTTAAACAGGAGCCAGCTGGATGCCAGGGGACCCAGGCTCTCCATACAGGCAGAACCCTCCAGGCCCCAGGGACATAAGAAGGCCGCCCTGTTCCTGGCTGTCTTTACCCCGATTGCCTTTGCAGGGGATATTATCCTCATGCTCCTGTGCGGCCTGAAGGGCGGGGATGCCACCAGCATGGTCTCCGGCACCGCTCTCCTTATCACCTGCCTGGGCGCTTTGCTGGGCTTTGGAAAACAGTCCCTGGAAAAGGTCACGGGCTATGTCACTGAAGGTTTTCTCTTTGCCATCCGCATCTTTGCTCCGGTTATTATAATCGGTGCCTTTTTCTTTTTAGGAGGGGATGGAATCACCTCCATCATGGGGGAACGGTTTAACCGCGGCATCATGAATGACTGGGCCCTGTGGCTGGCACAGAACGCCCCCCTCAACAAATATATGGCGGCCTTTATCCAGATGGTGGTGGGCAGCCTGACCGGGCTTGACGGTTCCGGGTTCTCAGGCCTTCCCCTGACCGGCGCCCTGGCCAGGACCTTTGGAACCGCCACCGGCTCGTCTGTTCCGGTCATGGCGGCCCTGGGCCAGATTACGGCTATCTTCGTTGGAGGCGGCACCATTGTGCCATGGGGACTCATCCCGGTTGCCGCCATCTGCAATGTAAGCCCTCTGGAACTGGCCAGAAAGAACCTGATACCGGTCTGCATTGGCTTTGCCTGCACCTTTGCCCTGGCATGTTTCATGCTTTGACGGCCGGATTCCCGGGGAACGCAGTATACAGGCGGATTGTCTCCGCCAGACATTACCCATTTTACAGCCAAACACCTTTCCACATCATGACAGGAGGAATGAATTATGTGCGGAATTGCCGGTTTTTATAACCCTCATGACCATTACCTGAAAGAAAAAGAACACTATGAATCTGTCCTGCGGGCCATGGCAGAACGCTTGCGGCACCGGGGCCCCGATGACGCCGGACAATGGCTTTGGGAACACGGCGGCCTGTCCCATGCCCGCCTGTCCATCATTGATCTGGCCGGAGGTCACCAGCCCATGGTGAAATCAGGCTCCGGACAGACCTTTGCCATTGTCTACAACGGGGAACTGTACAATACCGATGAACTGCGCCAGGAGCTCATGGCCGCGGGCTGCTCCTTCCAGACCTCCAGCGACACGGAGGTCATACTGGCAGGCTACATGGAATACGGCCCTGACTTTGTAAAGCGCCTGAACGGCATCTTTGCCTTTGCCATCATGGACACGGCCCATAACCGTCTGTGCCTGTTCCGGGACCGGGCCGGGGTAAAACCGCTGTTCTATACGACGCGGGACGAAGAACTCATATTTTCATCCGAGCTCAAAGGAATCCTGGCCTATCCGGGCATCAAGGCCCGGTTGGACCGCAGGGGATTAAATGAAGTGTTCTCCATCGGACCTGCCAGGACCTACGGCTGCGGCGTTCTAAAGGACATGGAGGAGCTGCTCCCGGGACATTACCTCATATGCGGCCCGGATGGAATCCGCCAGCAGAGTTATTGGAAGCTGGTCAGCCGTCCCCATGAGGACAGCTATGAACGAACCATTGAGAAAACATCATTTCTGGTGGAGGATTCCGTGCGCAGGCAGATGGTTTCAGATGTGCCCATCTGTACCTTCCTTTCAGGCGGCGTGGACTCCAGCCTGGTATCTGCCATCTGCGCAAAAGAACTGAAAAAACAGGGAAAGCGCCTGACCACCTTCTCCTTTGACTTTGTGGACAACGATAAATTCTTCCGGGCCAACCCCTTCCAGCCCTCCCGGGACCGCCCCTACGTGGACCAGATGGTAAGATTCCTGGATTCCGACCATCATTACCTTGAATGCGGCAATCTGACCCAGGCCGACCGTCTCTTTGATTCCGTCCTGGCCCATGATCTGCCGGCCATGGGGGACATTGATTCCTCCATGCTCCAGTTCTGCTCCATGGTCAGGGAACACAACAAGGTAGCCCTGACCGGCGAATGCGCCGACGAAATATTCGGCGGCTACCCCTGGTTCCATAAAAAGGAATGCTTTGAAGCCCACACGTTCCCGTGGACCATGGACCTGTCCCCCAGAAAATCCCTGCTGGATGACAGCTTCTTAGAGTATCTGGACATGGACCGATACGTGATGGATACCTATGAGCGCTCTGTGGCAGAGACCCCTGTGCTGGCAGAGGATTCCCCGGAGGAAGCCAGACGCCGGGAAATTGCCTGGCTGAACCTGCGCTGGTTCATGCAGACCCTTCTCAACCGCATGGATCGCACCAGCATGTACTCCGGGCTGGAGGCAAGGGTTCCCTTTGCGGACCACCGAATCATGGAATATGTCTGGAATGTACCCTGGGACATGAAAACAAGGGACGGACTGGTAAAGAACCTGCTCCGCCAGTCGGGAAAAGGACTTCTCCCGGATGAAATACTGTTCCGGAAAAAGTCCCCCTATCCTAAAACCTATGATACCGCCTATGAAAAACTGCTTGTGGACCGTGTAAGGGAAATGATGGACGACAGCCACTCCCCGGTAATGGACTTCCTGGACCGGAAAAAACTGGCCCGCTTCCTCACCAGCCCCTCTGACTACGGAAAACCATGGTACGGCCAGCTCATGGCCGGTCCCCAGATGCTGGCCTATATCCTCCAGGTCAACTTCTGGCTGAAAACCTATGACATTGAAGTGGTGGGCTAGGAGTGAGGCTTCATATCAGGCTCGTAAAACGCGAACTGATTCTTACCCCGGCGCTTGGCTTCATAGACAGCTATATCCGCCTTTATGAGAAGGGAATCGTAATCCCTTCCGTCCCTCGGGCACACAGCCCCTCCGATGCTGCAGGAGAGCCCGCAGCCCTTCAGTTCTAAATCCGGTATGCGGCTCACCGCCTGGCACAGACGTCCGGCGCACTCCCTTGCCTCATCAAGTGATGTGACTCCTGAGAGAAAAGCCACGAACTCGTCGCCTCCCACCCTTCCGATTATGTCGGAAGTGCGGAGGACCTGGCGGAAGCACTCTGCCACAGAGCACAGCACCTTATCCCCATACCGGTGGCCAAGAGTATCGTTCACTGTCTTAAAATTATCCAAATCAATAAAAAGCAGCACAGAAGGGGGCATCACTGCGGCCCCCCTAAGGATTGCATTGATCTTGGCATTTACTGCCTGGCGGTTATACAAACCTGTAAGGGAATCAATCCTTGCATGAAGGAG
>ERZ838225.2391-NODE-2391-length-10093-cov-4.395198_pt1 | contig 10093 bp, 8 predicted proteins | sample MGYA00519684_ERZ838225 | MGnify/ENA primary metagenome ERZ838225 (study PRJEB31850, sample SAMEA3708829) | human gut metagenome | biome: human gut; feature: human-associated habitat; material: faeces | place: China | collected 2014 ...
TAGAGGCAAAGGAAAATAAGATGTCTGACCAGGAGCTGGATGCTATCGGAGCAGGAGATCAGGGCATGATGTTTGGTTTTGCCACCAATGAGACAGAGGAATTCATGCCTTATCCCATTTCCCTGGCCCATAAGCTGGCTAAGCGTCTTACGGAGGTCCGCAAAAACGGTACGCTTAAGTATCTCCGTCCGGACGGCAAGAGCCAGGTAACGGTGGAGTATGATGAAAATGACAAGCCGGTGCGCCTGGATGCGGTGGTATTATCCACGCAGCACGATGAGAGCGTGACCCAGGAACAGATTCATGCGGATGTGAAGAAGTACATCTTTGACGAGATACTTCCTCAGGATATGATTGACGGGAACACAAAGTTTTTCATCAACCCCACGGGACGTTTCGTTATCGGCGGACCTCAGGGGGACAGCGGTCTGACAGGACGTAAAATAATCGTTGACACCTACGGCGGTTATGCGCGTCACGGCGGCGGCGCATTCTCCGGAAAGGACTGCACCAAGGTGGACCGTTCTGCTGCATATGCTGCCCGCTATGTTGCCAAGAACATCGTGGCGGCCGGTCTGGCTGACAAGTGCGAGATTCAGCTGTCCTATGCCATTGGCGTTGCTCATCCTACCTCCATCATGGTGGATACCTACGGAACCGGGAAATTAAGCAATGAGAAGCTGGTGGACATCATCCGCTCCAATTTTGACCTCCGTCCGGCCGGAATTATCAAGATGCTGGACCTGCGCCGTCCGATTTATAAGCAGACAGCTGCTTATGGTCACTTTGGCCGCAATGATTTGGACCTGCCCTGGGAGAGACTGGATAAGGTGGAATTATTAAAAAGTTATCTATAGAAAGGCCCTTGAGATTTGGCCATTGTGTTCGATTGTTAATTGTAGCTATCCCCTATTGCCATTGCGATAGAGGATAGCTCTTTTCTTTTTATATTGCCCTCTCTTTAAAAAATTTATAAAATCTTTCATTTACATATTGACATTTTTTTAACGAAGGTTTATAATGCAAACAGTGAGATTGTTAATTAATTATCAATAGCAATTGAGTAACAATTTAAAATGACTTGACAGGCAGGTACAGCCTAAATGTACTGATGCAAACACAAGGAAAATGGAGGATAAGGAAATGGCAAAGAAAATCGAGCAGGTTGTTCCGGAAATCATTGACAGCGTAGACGGACTGAATGCAAAAATGAATGCAATGCGCGAAGCGCAGAAAGCTTTTTCTACCTTTACACAGGAGCAGGTAGATAAAATCTTTTTTGCGGCAGCAAGCGCAGCCGATAAGATGCGTCTTCCGCTTGCAAAGATGGCAGTAGAAGAGACCGGCATGGGCGTGGTTGAGGATAAGGTCATCAAAAACAACTACGCGGCAGAGTATATCTACAACGCATACAAGGACACCAAGACAGTTGGTGTGATTGAGGAAGATAAGGAATACGGCATTAAGAAGATTGCCGAGCCAATCGGCCTGATTGCAGCTGTTATTCCTACCACCAATCCTACCTCCACAGCTATCTTTAAGACGCTGATTGCCTTAAAGACACGCAACGCAATCATCATTTCCCCACATCCCCGTGCTAAGAAATGTACCATTGCGGCGGCTAAGGTGGTTCTGGACGCGGCAGTGAAGGCCGGAGCACCGGAAGGCATTATCGGATGGATTGATGTTCCCTCACTGGAACTGACCAATGAGGTAATGAGGGATGCGGACCTGATTCTGGCAACAGGCGGCCCCGGCATGGTAAAGGCTGCTTATTCTTCAGGAAAGCCTGCTCTGGGCGTTGGCGCCGGCAATACACCGGTTATCATCGACGACACAGCAGATATTAAGATGGCGGTTAACTCCATCATTCATTCCAAGACATTTGACAACGGTATGATTTGTGCTTCCGAGCAGTCCGTTACAGTCATGGAATCCATTTACAACGAAGTAAGAAAAGAATTTGAATACAGAGGCTGCTATTTCTTAAAGCAGGGCGAGATTGATAAGGTCCGCAAGACCATCATTGTAAACGGCGCCCTGAATGCCAAGATTGTGGGTCAGAAAGCGGCAACCATTGCCAAGCTGGCAGGCGTTGAAGTACCGGAGGATACCAAGATTCTGATTGGCGAGGTTGAGTCTGTGGATATCAGCGAAGAGTTCGCCCATGAGAAACTGTCTCCTGTGCTGGCTATGTACAAGGCCAAGACATTTGACGAGGCTCTGGATAAGGCAGAGCGTCTAGTGGCGGACGGAGGCTACGGCCATACCTCATCCCTGTATGTGAATGTAAATGAGGAAGAGAAGATTTTAAAGCACGCAGCAAGGATGAAGACCTGCCGTATCGTAATCAACACTCCTTCTTCCCACGGCGGTATCGGTGACCTGTATAACTTCAAGTTAGCTCCGTCTTTAACACTGGGCTGCGGTTCCTGGGGCGGCAACTCCGTTTCTGAGAACGTTGGGGTTAAGCACTTACTGAATATCAAGACCGTTGCTGAAAGGAGAGAGAACATGCTGTGGTTCCGTGCACCTGAGAAGGTTTACTTTAAGAAAGGCTGTCTGCCTGTAGCATTACAAGAGCTGAAGGATGTTTTAGGCAAGAAGAGGGCGTTCATCGTAACAGACTCCTTCCTGTATAAGAACGGATACACCCATGTCATCACAGACCGTCTGAGCGAAATGGGAATCACATATACCGTATTCTCCGATGTACAGCCTGACCCCACACTGGCTAACGCACAGGCTGGCGCCAAGCTCATGAGAGAATTTGAGCCGGATGTAATCCTGGCTATGGGCGGCGGTTCCGCTATGGACGCGGGCAAGATTATGTGGGTGCTGTATGAGCATCCGGAAGTGGATTTCATGGATATGGCCATGCGCTTCATCGATATCAGGAAACGTGTATACACCTTCCCGAAGATGGGCGAGAAAGCATATTTCATCGCTGTTCCTACTTCTTCCGGTACAGGTTCCGAGGTTACTCCTTTCGCCGTTATCACAGACCAGGAGACCGGTATCAAGTATCCTCTGGCAGACTATGCGCTTCTGCCTAACATGGCAATCGTTGATACAGACAACATGATGAGCCAGCCGAAAGGTCTGACCAGCGCATCCGGCGTTGACGTACTGACCCATGCACTGGAGGCATATGCATCCGTCATGGCTACCGACTATACAGACGGCCTTGCACTTAAGGCCATGAAGAACGTATTTGATTACCTTCCAACAGCTTACAATGAGCCTACAAATGTTGAGGCGCGTCAGAAGATGGCGGATGCTTCCTGTATGGCTGGTATGGCGTTTGCCAATGCATTCCTGGGCGTATGCCACTCCATGGCTCATAAGCTGGGTGCATTCCATCACCTGCCACACGGTGTTGCCAATGCCCTGCTGATTTCCCTGGTGGTTGATTTCAATGCTGCTGAGAATCCGCGTAAGATGGGTACATTCTCCCAGTATCAGTATCCACATACCCGTGAAAGGTATGCGGAGTGCGCAAGATTCTGCGGAATCCAGGCTAAGGATGATGCAGAGGCGGTTCAGAAGCTGATTGTGAAGATTGAGGAGCTTAAGAGGAGCGTAGGCATCAAGTCCTGCATCAAGGATTATGGCATTGATGAGAAAGACTTCTTAGACAGGCTGGATGAAATGGTTGAGCAGGCCTTTGATGACCAGTGCACCGGCGCTAACCCAAGATATCCGCTGATGAGCGAGATTAAAGAAATGTATTTAAAAGCATACTACGGTAAATAATTCGTACCCATTACGGGTAAATACCTTTATCCTTTGTGTTTGGAACAGGCCGTCTGTCGTTTGACAGGCGGTCTGTTCATGTTGTTTTGTTATTGTCTATCCCTGTGGTTCAGCATGATTCCATCAAAAAAAGATTCATAATTGATGTTAAAGATTTCCTTCATGGCAGCCAGCTCGGAGATTCGTATATTGTATGTGCCGCTTTCTATCTGGGAATATATGCTGCGTGAAATATTGATCCCCATCAGCTGCATCTTTGCGGTGACCTGATCCTGTGTAAGATGTGACTGCAGACGGTATTTTCGGATATTTGGCCCTATCCTTAAATCCTGCTTTAATTTTTGATCCATGGCTTCCTCCGGAATATGCAAGAAATAGGTTGCATTTCCTTGATTTTACGACAAATGTCATATATAATTGCAATGTATAGATTGCACAGAGGAAATTGGAAATATACATGCAGAAAGTAGAAGAGGAGTCTTATATGATGCCAGATAAATCCCAGGGGGGGCTGTTGGCCAGATTGCAGGATCTCTCAGGCTGCCAGTATCTTTCGGACCTTCACAGTCCGTTTTACATAGAGGATATTATATATGCCGTGCGCATGGTAAGCATATCATCTTATTCCATGAGCGAATGGGAGGAGGCTTTCCGGTATATTACTGACGTCAGGATGGAATTTAAGAGTAAGGAAGAGCTTGTTAAGAATCTGATTCTCAGATTAGAGGAAAATAAGGAACTATAGATAAATAAAGATGCTGTATGGCTGGCTGTCCGGATGTATTATAGTATATCCGGACAGCCATACAGCATCTTTTTCATTTATCCTGTTTTTTTCCTGTTTTTATGCGGAGCGTATTTTTGTGCGGAGCGCAGTCCTGCGCTGGGGCAGGAGACGCTGGGGCAGGAGGTGCTGGAGCAGGAAGCGCTGCTGTGGTTTCTGCAGTCACCCGGCGTACCCTATGTAATCTCGCTGTAAAACAGCTCATGCTGCCTTTTTACCCGTTTGCGGATCTGCCGTACAAAGGACGAAGGGCCAAGTACCCGGACCACAGGGCCAAAGGACAGAATATCTATGAGAAGTTCTGTCTCATCTGCCAAATCATAGTGGATGGAACAGATCCAGCATTTCATTTCCGCGTCATATTCCGTATGCTTTTCATAGTTGGCAAAATGCAGCATGCACCGTTCCAGGGAGTTGCGTTCCCCGCTGATTTTAAGAACCACTGGTTCCGAGGCCTTTTGGATGGGTTCAAAACAGCGGGATTCAAGGTCTGGTGGGCATGACTTTGAGGTTACGTGGCAGTCCTTTATGCGTGCCAGATTAAGTATGGTGCTGCGGCTGAACGTATTCCGGTGGAGCTGGAGACAGCAGAGCCGGAATTTGTCATCCTTGGAGGAATACTGAAGCTGGTAAGGGGCGGCCTCAAAGGAGTGGACACGGCCGTGTTTTCCCTCATAGGCCACCAGAAGAACGCGTTCCTCCTGAATCGCTTTGAGAATGGCCTGGAAATGCTTCCTGTAGTCGGGGGAACCATAGGAGTCCCCGTCCCTGTAGCGGTCATAGCAGTAAAAATCATCCTCACGGTAAAGGGAGGGAAGACCGTCCCATTCCCGGGCCAGAAGTTCCAACTGTCCGTCTGTGAAAAACAGCTGGAAACGGGGGTCCTGCATCAGGGATTTCAGCCATGCTTTTTGGAGGTTCGTAAGCGGGACGGTGGGAACGGCGTGTTCCAGACGGGACGTAAAGGTATGTTTGTCCTGTTCTTCCAGAAGGGCCCATGTGCTGTCCGTCAGTTTGGGGATGATGGACAGGGCGCTTTCCTGGAAACCGTAAGCGCGGCATATATCCTCCATATCCTGCCTGGTTATGGGGCTGTGACCTGCTTCATCCAGTATGTGGCGGACCACATTGTAATAACAGCTGTATATTTATGAAATAATTCCATGGTATTCTACTCCTCATTCCCGCAGTACATCTCATACATCTTCTCCCAATCCCGGGTTACCTTGGCTATAGAAAAAATATTTGTGCCCTGTATGTCCATGATACGGCCTGTAAAGGTTTTGACCCAGGACAGCATTTCATTGGTATCGAAAAATGTACCTGTGTAGAGAAACTGGTTCTCACGTATCTTTAGGACCTCTCCTCCCCGGCCTTCACGGTAAAGACGGTTTAGGATGTAAGGTTCCTTTTCCTCGTCTATATAGAGCTTGATACAGACCTCCTCCATTCGGCTTGCACCGCCTCCAAAAGACACGCCCCAGCATTTCTCCTTATTCTTTTCCAAATCACGGAGTACTTCCTCATAAAATGCACATGGCTCCAGAAGGGTCACCCGGGTAATGGAGTCCAGGCGGGAGTTGCTGAAGCGGCGGCGCTCCGGCAGATACAGACACAGATACCTGCGCCCGGTCTGGGTGCTGACAAATATCTTCAGGGGAACCCCTGACAGGGTGGAAATCTGTCCGCTGCGGCTGCTTTTGTTCTCAAACCGAATCATGCGTTTCTCACGGACAGCGGTCAGTATGTCGGCCAGTATGCCGTCCTCCAGTGTATGTACGATAAAATGGTGCTTGAACTGGAACAGGTCATTGCATTCATCCTGACGGTCCAGGATGGTGCTGCCTATGCAGCCAAAGGGGGCGGCTTCCTGGAAGTATTTCACGGCTGTCATGAGGCACTGCCACAGGTTCTGTTCCCCTTCCTCAGTCCCATCCGGTTCCATGTAACCGGAATTTACACACTGCGGTGCTGTTTCCATGGGCATGAGAGGAGCAAGCGCGTAGGACAGGGTCTTGCCGTCCTTATGGGATACCAGTATACCGAGGGTTTCGTATTCCTTCAGCTTCAGTCGCACGGTCTGGGTGTCGAAAACCACCCCGTAGTTGTGGGATATAAGGTCGGTCACTGCGTTGGATGACATGCCCTCCGGACAGTCCCATAAAAGGTCCAGGATGAAGAAATGGAGCATCAGGTCGTTGTCTGTAAAGCTTTTGGACTTCCAGGCAGCGTACAGGGGATTTTGGGGGATGGTCTTGCTGTCCACATTGATGTAGACATGCTTTCCCTTGGAGGTGTAATCGGACTTTGTATACCGGGAGAGCCAGCTCTCAATACGCCGGCGCTCATTGTCGTAGGTTCTGGCGCTCTTTTCGCTGAAATCATTTCTTACCTTGAACCCATATACGTAAAACTGGCGCATATAGTCCCGGATGCGGTCAAAATTCTTGATTAGTTCCTGGAATTCAGCCATATATGTCCCCTCCTGTCCGTGGATTTCCGACTGTTTTATCTATCATTTTAATGTAATGTTCTATTTTGTCAAGCTGACACACCTGTTCTTACAGCATACGTTCAATTTAAACGTTAGTATAGATATTATAGTAAATAATGGAAGTTCGCAACTTTTTTTAAATGATAACCATGTTAAAATTGAGTATTATAAGCATGTAGTTAAGATACATACGCAAATATATGAACGGTAAGACAGATTACCACGGCGCCGGCAGGGCGGGATTCATCCCAATCATCCATTGACGGCGTACAGAGTGAAGAAGAAAGGATGTGAGATATATGTTTGTGATGTATGAAAAAGAAAATATGAAGGTTCCGGTAAGGGTATGGCTGAAGGAACGCAAGGATTTGGAAGGCAGTTGCCTGGAACAGGCATATCATCTTTCACAGCTGCCTTTCCTTCATAAGTGGGTCAGTCTGATGCCGGATACACACGCCGGAAAGGGAATGCCCATTGGAGGCGTCATTGCGCCGGACGGCGTGGTCATTCCCAATGCTGTGGGCGTGGACATCGGCTGCGGCATGGCTTATACGGAGACCAACATCAGGGTGGCTGACATCAGAGAGGTTATCACGGGCAACGGTTCCCTCATCCAGGCTATCGTAGGCGATATCATGCGCAACGTGCCCGTGGGATTTGCACACCATAAGACCATGATGCCCAGCTATACCATGGACTGCGCCTTTGAGGAAATGGACCGGTATGAGGAGGATGCGGAGCTTCTGGGACAGCTGGAGGCAGGATATTACCAAATCGGTACGCTGGGAGGCGGAAATCATTTTATTGAGCTCCAGGAGGACGACGACGGTTATCTGGCTGTGATGATTCACTCGGGAAGCCGCCATTTCGGAAAGTCGATCTGCGATTACTTCCACTATAAGGCAAGACAGCTAAACCAGACATGGTTCAGCTCTGTGCCGGATGAATACAGGCTGGCCTTCCTGCCGGTGGACACCAGAGAGGGGAAACAATACCTGAACTGGATGCAGCTGTCCATGGATTTTGCCAAAGAGAACAGGGAAAAGATGATGTTAGCCGTGAAAGCCATTATGGAAAAAAGGATTGGCAAGTATACCGAACTTTCACTGGAATTCTCCCATGACATAAACTGCCACCACAATTATGCCTCCTTTGAAAACCACTATGGAAAGGATGTGTGGGTCCACAGGAAGGGCGCTGTCAGCGCTCAGAACGGAGAATTAGCCGTGATTCCGGGGGCCATGGGTTTCTTACAGCTATGTGGTCATGGGAAAAGGAAATCCGGAGAGCTTCTGCTCTTCATCCCATGGAGCCGGCCGGCAGTATTCGAGAAAAGGCGCCATGGCGGCATTTTCCTGTGAGGAAGTCATTCTGGATTTACAGAAACAGGGTGTGATTCTGGGTAAGAAGGGAAAGGCTGACGTGGCGGAGGAGAGCCGGTTTGCCTATAAGAACATCAAGGAGGTTATGGATAATCAGCAGGATCTTGTGGTTCCTGTGAAGCGCCTTAAGACCATAGGTGTGGTGAAGGGATAGAAGGCCGCGGCAGTATGCCGGGGCCGGGAAAAATCAAGGAGGCGCCCGCAGCAGGAGAATGGAGCCGGGCATCCGCCTTTTCCATCAAACTAAAGAAATATATAATCAAAGAGCAGGAATGCGGCTGCCTGATGAAGGATGGCCGGTTTGTGGAAATGTTGACAGCAGGCAAGTATTCTTACTTAAACATGTTGGGATATGAGGTACAGACAGTGCCTATGACAGGGGAAGTCAAAACATGCGGAATACCGGAGGAAATCCTCATGAAGGATGAAAAGTTTGCCTCCAGGGTAGTGAAGGCAGTGCTGCCGGATGAGTGCATAGCCCTGCGGTTTGCGAATAAGGCGTACAGAGAAGTGATCACAAAGCCTGAGACATTGTACTGGAATGTATTTGAGAAAAATGAATTCCGGCTCATCGACATAACACAGCCTTATATGGAGGATACCCTTCCCCGGATGTATATGGATCTGATGCCATCCAAGTACTATAAGAAAATAGTTATAAAGGACGGAGAGACAGGTCTTTTGTATTTTGACAACCGCTATGAAAAGAAACTGGACACAGGAACCTATTACTTCTGGAATTACGGAAGGGAGGTTACCTGCAAAGTTTTCAACATGAAGATCCAGCAGCTTGACATCTCCGGCCAGGAAATCCTTACCGCAGATAAGGTGGCTGTGCGGTTAAATATAATCTGCAATTACCGGATTACCAATCCGGAGAAGCTGGTTCAGACCGTAGAGGGGGTGGCTTCCCAGCTCTATACCTATGTCCAGCTGAAACTGCGGGAGTATGTGGGGCGGTACAGGCTGGATGAGCTCCTGGAACAGAAGGAGGAAATCGGAAGGTTTGTGCTGGATAAGCTAAAGGAGTATCAGGAGGAATACTGCGTGGAGATAACCGGGGCAGGTATCAAGGACATTATCCTTCCGGGAGAGATAAGGGAAATCATGAATACCGTGCTGATGGCAGAAAAAAAGGCCCAGGCCAATGTCATCATGCGGCGGGAGGAAGTGGCTTCCACCAGAAGCCTTTTGAACACTGCCAGGCTTATGGATGAAAACCGCACCCTGTTCAAGCTGAAGGAAATGGAGTATCTGGAGAAGATCTGCGACAAGGTGGGCAATATATCCCTTAACGGCGGTAAAGGCGTGCTGGAGCAGCTGGCAGAGCTGGCCGGGGTGCAGGATTAACGGTATACAGGGATAATGGTGTACAGGAATGAGAATGCCGGGTTAATTTAAAAATAATGCAAATCTGCCCAGGTCCATATGCTATAGTACTGACATAAGAGAACGGAGGCCTCCCCGGCCTCCCTCCATAAGCGCCGGTATGCAAATGGCTGAAGCAAGCGGTCTGTAAAACCGTGACCCAGGTGGTGAACATTGTTGGCTCGAATCCAACCCGGCGCATCAGGGCTGTTGACAGACTGGTTCCGGGTGGGCCATGATGGCATGGGCCCACAATCAGCAGATGTGGCAGAGTGGTCGAATGCGGCTCCCCGCTAAGGAGCAGGCCGG
>ERZ838225.2398-NODE-2398-length-10052-cov-5.829449_pt1 | contig 10052 bp, 8 predicted proteins | sample MGYA00519684_ERZ838225 | MGnify/ENA primary metagenome ERZ838225 (study PRJEB31850, sample SAMEA3708829) | human gut metagenome | biome: human gut; feature: human-associated habitat; material: faeces | place: China | collected 2014 ...
CCTGGCGAAAAATCAGAAGAAGAAAATATATTATTAAATATAGATGTATCGAAATGTGATTCTCTAAAAAAATGGTTGAAAGTTTTGGAAATTTGTTTGAAATATAAAAAACAAATATCAAATCCTCTTTTAATTGAACACTACGCTATTATGAAAGAAAATTCACAATTTGAAGCTTTGAATAAAAAGGAAAAAGAAGCTGTAAAATTATTGATGGACGATTTATATTTAATTCAAGAGAATGCTACTGTTGATTGAGAAGATATATAAGATAGCAGTTCAGTTTCTGAAAATTTATATATATTGTAAAAAGACACTGTCATTTTAGCAGTGTCTTTTTCTAAAAAGCATCATATTCGGTAGTGTAAATTATTCTGTGTAAACCTCTCAGATTGATGATAAAATCATAGGTTTATAGAATACAAAAATATAATGTAATGGGCTGAATGGCATACTTTGCTGTTCAGCCTGTTGTTTATTTAGTAGCATGGATTCTATTGCATGTCAAGGGCGCCCGAGAAAATCGGGCGTTTATTTACCCTTGATATGCGATTGAATCTGTGCTTAATCGATATCTTCTGGCTGGATCCGATCCCCAAAATAGATGCATAACTGATCCAGTGTCAGACCCCAGTCCCAAGCCTTTCCGATCCATTTTTTTGTAGCATCCATCATTGCCAGATAGAGCATCTTGAAAAGTGCATCATCGGTCGGAAAAATAGTCTTGGATTTCGTAACCTTGCGTAGCTGGCGGTTAAAATTTTCGATGGAATTTGTAGTGTATATTAATTTACGTATCTCAGATGGATATTTAAAATATGTGGATAATTGTGTCCAGTTATTTCTCCAGGATCCAATGGAAGCAGGGTATTTTTTGCCCCATTTTTCTTCCAGATCTTCCAAGGCTGTGAGTGCAAGATCTTCTGTATCAGCTTTGTAAACCAGCTTTAAATCCGCCATAAATGGTTTTAAATCTTTGTAAGAGATAAATTTTGTAGAATAACGAATCTGATGCACAATACACCTTTGGATCTCCGCCTGTGGGAATACTGCATGAATCGCATCCCCGAATCCGGTCAATCCATCCACAGATACGATCATGATATCCTCTACACCTCGGTTTTTTATCTCGTTGAGAACGGACAACCAGTATTTTGCACTTTCATTTCCTCCTACCCACATGCCGAGGACCTCACGTTTTCCGTTCAGTTTAACACCTATAGCAACGTAAACTGCCTTTTTTACCGTTCGATTGTCCTCCCGAACATGGAAATGTACCGCATCCATAAAAACAATGGCATATTTTCTTTCCAGCGGCCGGTTTTGCCATTCTTTTGCGATAGGAAGGATTCGATCTGTCATATGTGATATCATTTCTGCGGATGCATCCACACCATAAACATCTTTGAGATGAGCGGAGATATCTCTTGTCGTCATTCCTTTTGCATACATAGAAAGTACCTGATCTTCAATGTTTGAGATATCTGTCTGATTCTTTTTCACAATCTGCGGTTCAAAATCTCCCTTTCGATCTCGTGGTATATCCAGATCAATCGTTCCCATTGAAGAGGTGACAGTTTTAGGACTATAACCATTACGGCTATCGTCTGTCTCTTTGTTCTTGTAGTCATACTTGGAATATCCAAGGTGATCATCCATTTCAGCTTCTAACATACCTTGCAGCGTTTCGCCTAACAGGTCTTTCAGCATGTCCTGGATATCCTGAGCATCCTTTGGTTGATAGTGTTCCAACAAGCTGTTGATGAACGCTTTGCGTTCTGGATCCATTTTTCTTCTTCGTGCCATAAAAAAATCCTCCTGAATTGATATTTATTTTAACATCAATCCAAGAGGATATATAGCTCTTTTAGAGTTTACACAGAATTAATTACAGTCTCTCATATTCATTTATTTACTTCTTTTTTATTCGTTCTTCCTAATAAATAATCTGTTGAGCAATGGTAAAAATCAGCAAGTGCAATTAGCGTTTCAGTTGGGATGTCCCGAGTACCTAATTCATAGTGTGATAGAGTGCGCTGGCTGATATTTAAAATTTTTGCTAGATCTTTTTGAGTCATGTCCAAATCTTCTCTCATGTTTTTTATCCGTTCTAAATACATATCTATCTCCTTTTGGAAATTATACTTTAGAACAAAATGGACTATTGACTTGTAGAACAAAATGGACTACTATAAAAATGATAACTTATGAAAAAATTAGGAGGAAAAAGAAAAATGAGGAACAAAAAATTATGGAAAAACCTAATGCTTGTTACGACATTAACAGTTGCATTAGGTACTGTATCAGCAACAGCGCTTGCTGAAGATGATGTTACGTTGGCAGGAGGAACACAGGTGACGGCGTTTGCGTCCGAGGGAGATATTGATGGGGGTATCGCAGTAGAGGCACAGGCAGAGCAGACAGCACCAGAGGCAGATGCAACTGACGCAGAAGCTACCACACCAGAGGCAGAGCAGACAGAGCAGACAACACCAGAAGCAACAGCACCAGAAGTAGAAGTAGCACCAGAGGAAGTAGCTCCAGAAACTATCGTGCCAGAGCAGACTGTTCCAGAAGCAACAGTACCAGAGGCAGAAGCAATCCCAGAGACAGATACAGTAGCTGACGCAACAAACGTGACAATCAACGTATCATCAGGTGCAGTTACATTTGACGGTTCATCAGATATCGTTCTCACATACACAATCACAGCAGACGGAGATTTCATGGTTTCTAATGACGGACCGATGCTTGGAGAGAGTATGGCTTATCCATTGTACGAGAAGGTATCCGAAACAGAGCATAGATTTACAATTACAAAAGATACGCTTAAGCGTCTGATTGATATGGGTATGGAAGATGATATGTCTGTAGTATTCAATCCGAATTATTGTGTGATTACAGGTGAAGATACACTTCATTACTTTCCGAAAGTAACATTAACCTATGATGCAGGAAATGATAACGGTGGAGACAACGGCAACGGTGAAACACCAGAGAAACCGGAAAATCCAGACCCAGACAACGGCAACGGAGATAATGGTAACGGAGAGACTCCAGAGAAGCCGGAAAACCCAGACCCAGAGAACCCAGACAATGGTAACGGAGATAATGGAGACAACCAGAAACCAGAAAATCCAGACCCAGAGAAACCAGAAAACCCAGATAACGGAAATGGAGACAACCAGAAGCCAGAAAACCCAGACAACGGCGGTGACAACGGAGACAACCAGAACCCAGACGGAGACAACCAGAAGCCAGACGGAGACAACTCTGAGACTCCAGACGACAACAAAGACGTTCAGGACTGGATGACACTGACACCAGCACAGAAAGTAACAACAACGACACAGACTCAGACACCACAGACAGTATCTACAACACAGACAGCACCAAAAACAGGTGATGCAGCTTCAACATTACCACTGTTAGGAACAGGTTTAACCTCACTGGGGGTAGCCTTGGGGGCAATCTTCAAGAAACGCAGATAATTGATATAATATAAGCAGCAGTCAAAGAAGCCTAAACGCAAATGCGTGAGGGCTTCTTTTTTTTGTATAATTATAAATAAGTAAATCCAAAATATTGTACAAAAGCAAGACACCCTCTGATGAATGATGTATAATTGATGTACTATCATAAACATACGTATTCAAACAAGAGAGTGCCGTTGAAAACAATATATAGCTTATAAGTGGAAAAAATTGACTGATCTGTCATTCAACATAAGTAAGACGCTTGCCCGAACATCCCACCGCCCTGTTAGGTACACCGATGCTTCGGGCATCCTGCGGAACGCTGTTTACTGAAAATAAACGGACAAGGAAATACATTATCTACTCAGGTCTTTCAACAGCTCCTGCATAATCTTCATCCCTGCTTGCAGACCAAGTGCAGTATAAACTTCTGAAACATCACTTGCCATTTCATTAGCTGAATCCACAAGTTCTGAAAATGTTTTGTTTTCATGCTCTCTTAATACATCTTCATTTTTACTATAGCTCTCCTCTAACTTTTTGTTATAGTCTGTCTCCGTCCGTTTTGCTTCGATTGCAGATCCATAGAGCAGATATTCTGTAATTCCGTCTATGGTCGCACGTCTCAAAATTTCTTTTGTAATGTCCATTGTATTTTGACCTCCACATTATCACTAAACTATCTTTAAGAATACCATCATAAAAATTTGTTATCTTATAGAGTGCTATACAACTATTTTTTACTCTTTCGTCAGACTCCTACACTCTATAAATAATAGACTATAAAAGAACTCAAAATAAAATAGATATTGAAGCCATCATCAAACTTCAATCCACCTTTGGTTCGTATGCTTCCTTTCCTAAATTTGTTCTGATTTTACCCTTGATACCCTGCTTGATACCCTGAGCATTTTTGAACAACGAAAAAAAGTCCCGAAACCCTTATGTTTCCTAAGGATTTTGGAACTTTCAAAAGTGACTCCAAGGGGAATCGAACCCCTGATTCCAGCGTGAGAGGCTAGCGTCTTAACCGCTTGACCATGGAGCCGTGTCCTCATCACTGCTTCAGTGATGACCGAGTTATATATTAGCATAGCTCCATAGGAATTGCAACCCCTTTTTTGAATTTTTTTTATTTTTTTCTATTTTTCTGAAATTTCCTCCGTTTCCATCCCTACTTCTTCCAGAATCTGTGTGTTCTCAATCCTTCCTTTCACAGACAACTGTTGGATCATCTGAGATTTTACCATGATCCGCATCCCCTGCTTCCAGTTACGGATGTTAACACAATCATGCTCTCCTCCAAACTCTCCATCCAGTGTCCAAGGAATCTCTTCGATCGATTCGAACTTCACTTCTCCAGATTTAAAGGAATACATATGCTTCGAGTCAATCTGTTTGATCAAAAGAGATGCCACGATCTCATTCAGCTCGATTGGATTTTTCGGAGTCTTGATCAGTGTCACTTCAAATTCTCCGTCATCAAAGATGACCTCTTTTCCGACAATCCCCTTGAATCCTCCGACAGAACGTGAATTTGTCACCATTCCGAATACAAAATCATCCTCAAGTGTCTCTCCGTCATGTGTAATTTTGATATGATAAGACGGAATATTAAACAGACGTTTTGTTCCCTCCAGCACATAGGCCAGATGACCCAAAACATTTTTCACACTCTGTTTTGTCTCATAAGAGACATCAGTAAACAGACCAAATGCGGCTATATATACAAAATAATCGTCATTGAACACTCCTACGTCACACGGGAAAGGAACCCCGTTTGCCGCCGTATCTGCGGCTTCCAGCAGATCCTTTGAAATGTGCAGACTGTTTGCAAAATCATTGGTCGTTCCCGTGGGGATGTATCCGATCGGAACCGGGTCTTTACGTCTCGCCATTGCCGTCACGACTTCATCCAGAGTCCCGTCTCCTCCGCTGCACACAACCACATCATAGCTTTCGGTATAAGATTCTGCCTTTGCCATGGCATCATGATAACACTGCGTCGGATATACGGTCACCTCATATCCGGCTTTTACAAAAATATCCAATACATCTGATAACTTTGGTTTTAATACCCCTGTTCCCGCATTCGGATTGTATATGAACAGCATCTTTTTCATATTGCTCTCTCCCGTCTTTCTATTCTTGAAAGGGCTGTGCCTACGCACAGCCCCCTTTACTACATCATCTATTTTGTCTTTTTCAAAAAAGTCTTAATTCCTTCTGCAGCCTTTTCTTCATCTTCGCCTTCCGCAACAACTGTCACTTCATCACCTTCCTGAAGAGCAAGACTCATCATTCCCATAATACTTTTTGCATTGATCTTTTTGTTGTCCACCTGAATGTAGACTTTGCTGGCGTACTGGCTTGCCTCCTGTACCAACAAAGCAATCGGTCTGCCTTCAATTCCATCTTCATGCCCTACAATAACCGGTGTTTCAATCATAATAATCCTCCTTGTTTTGCCTTTCCTTTTCTGCCAGATCACTTAATTTTCTTAATCTGTGATTTACTCCGGATTTGCCGACCGGCGGCGATAACAGTTCCCCTAACTCTTTTAATGTTGCATCCGGATGTGAAAGACGTGCATATGCCACTTCTCTTAGTCCCTCTGCCAGTTTTTCAAGCCCCATGTTATCCCTGAGATACGTAATATCTTCCAACTGCTTTACAGCTGCAGAGACGGTCTTGTTAATATTGGCAGTTTCACAATTCACCTTACGGTTCACTGTATTGCGCATATCCTTTAAGATTCGGATATTCTCCAGTTCCATCAGAGAAACATGCGCCTCCATAATATTTAAAATATCTGCTATCTGATCGCCCTCTTTTAAATACACTACGTATGACTTTTTCCTTCGTACGATCTTCGCATCCATGGAAAAATCACACATCAGTCTCTGAATCTGCTTTGCCATCACATCCGAATCGCACACAATCTCAAAATGATAGGATTTATTCGGATCACTCATGGAACCAGCCCCAAGGAATGCTCCCCGCAAAAATGCACGACGACAGCATGGCTGCTGTACAATAAGGGGACTGACAATATGAAACTCTTCGAATCCACCTCTGTGCTCCTCCAAAAGCTTTGCTGCCTGAAGGACACGCAGTGCATCTTCATGCCGGACTATCATCACAGAATAGACCGCACTTTGTTTCTCTATATTCCTTCGGATAGAGATATCAGCTTCTATATTAAATGTTTTTCGAATCAATGTAAAGACTTTTCTTGCAACAGCCAGATTTTCCGTATTGATTTTTACTCCGTACTGATTAAAACTGTTGATCGTCACTGCCCCGCACATCCCGATCAAGGCTGCAATTTCTGCAATCTGACAGTGTCTTGCGCTGCTCCACTGCTGCGAAAGCTCTTCTTTTACTTTTCCTGAAAATGACATCGTGTATACCTGCTATTTTCCCTTTCTGATGGCATCCTTCTCAATATCTCTGTGTTCAATGCGAACCCCGTAATTCTCCCGTACTTCCAGGTACTGATACAATGCGTTGGCAAGTGTAACAGAACGGTGTTTTCCGCCTGTACACCCGACTGCAACAACAAGCTGGTTCTTCCCTTCCAGAATATAATTCGGAATCAGAAAATCCATCATCTGGCTCAATTGTCTGAAAAATTCCTGCGCCTTATCACTCTTCATCACATAATCTCTGACCTCTGCCTCATTGCCGGTCTTTGCGCGTAATTCTTCTATATAATAGGGATTCGGAAGAAACCGGACATCAAATACAAGATCCGCATCCTGTGGAATACCATACTTAAATCCAAAGGACATTACCGTGATATACAGATTTTTAAAATCCTTGCCCTTTACAAAAATCTTTTCCAGTTCCACGCGAAGCTCTCTTGTCAGCATTTTGCTCGTATCCAGAATAAACGTCGCGCGAATCTTTAAAAATGCGATTTCCTCCCGCTCTTTGGCAATTCCTCTGTCAATATGTCCCGCGCCTCCCAGAGGATGCTGTCTTCTTGTTTCTTTATAACGCTTCAAAAGGACATCATTTCCGGCATCCAGAAACAAGATTTCATAATGGATCCCGCTTTCATCCAGTTCTTTTAAGTATCCCTCTAACCCCCGAAATGCCTGTCCGCCTCTGATATCGATTCCCACTGCCGCCTGATTCAGCTTGGAATCCGGCATGGCGATCATCTCTGCAAATTTAGGCAAAAGCGGCACCGGAAGATTGTCCACACAAAAGTATCCCATATCCTCCAACATCTTCAGCGCTGTAGATTTTCCAGCCCCCGACATTCCTGTAACAATGACAAACCTCATAATTTAAAATTCTCCTATCCGTTTCACTTCTGTCTCCAGATGTACTCCAAACTTCTCTTCCACGATCTCCTGCACGTGCTCGATTAATGCCAGAACATCCTTTGCCGAAGCATTGCCACGGTTGATCACAAATCCTGAATGCTTCTCGGAAATCTGGGCATCCCCAACCGAATAGCCTTTCAGTCCGCTGTCCTGAATAAGCTTGCCCGCAAAATAGCCTTCCGGTCTCTTAAATGTACTTCCCGCACTGGCATACTCCAGTGGCTGCTTTGTGATTCTGCGCTCCTTCAGGTCATCCATATACGCTTTGATTTCCTCAGGATTGCCTTTTTCGAGTGCGATCGTTGCGCCCAGAACTGTATACCCTTTTGTCGCCACAACACTTGTTCTGTAACCCAGTTCCAGTTCTTCCAGAGATAAGGTCAAAAATTCTCCTTCCGGAGTCAGTACATCCGCACTTTCCAGTACATGCTTCATCTCTCCGCCATACGCCCCGGCGTTCATCATCACTGCTCCGCCAAGAGTTCCCGGTATCCCGGATGCAAACTCAAATCCGGTCAGACTGTTTGAAAGTGCCTGTGCTGCAATCTTTGACAACAGGGCTCCCGCCTGCGCATAGATCTTATTTTCCTCTGTCCGGATCTCATTCATCCGTTTGCAGATCTGGATCACAACTCCCCGATATCCTTTATCTCCTACCAGAAGATTGCTTCCATTTCCTAATATATAATATGGAATCTGTTCTCTCTTACAAAGAAGCAGAATCTCTCTTATCTCATCCTTTGACTGCACTGTCACAAAATAATCCGCCGGACCTCCGATACGAAATGTCGTATGCTTCTTCATCGGCTCATCTCTCAATACATTCTCTTCCCCTGAAATCTTACATAATTTTTTATACACCCTGTGCTCATCTCCATTTCTGTTCTTGTTTTTTCTTTCACCATCATACAACAACCATCCCGCAAAGTAAAGCGTACATTCACACATTCCTCCCTCCCCATTGCTTGCAAAATCCGGCAAAATGATGTATAGTAATAAATACCTGTATATCAATAGAGGGAACATTTTTAACAAAAGGAGTGAACAACACAATTGGACTCGAGTGATACTTTCCAATTTTTAATTCTTGTTATCTTATTATTACTATCGGCATTCTTTTCATCTGCAGAAACTGCACTGATGACAGTCAACAAAATCCGACTGCGTTCTCTTGCAGATGACGGCAACCGGCGTGCAGCTTTGGTGCTGGATACAACCGAAAAGCATACTTCCAAAATGCTGAGTGCCATTCTGATCGGTAATAATATCGTCAATATTTCCGCATCTTCCTTATCAGCAACACTGGCTTATTCATTCGGCGGTTATATGGTAAGTATTGCAACTGCGATCCTGACGGTTGCGATTCTGGTATTCGGTGAGATCACCCCGAAGAATTTTGCCACGATACATGCAGAGAAGATTTCTCTTGCTTATATTCCGATTATACGCTTTTTCATGTTTATTATGACTCCGATCATCTTTTTGATCGATTTATTTTCCAGAGGCTTTATGTTTCTGCTTCGTGTAGATCCAAATGCCAGAAATAATGCGATGACAGAAGACGAACTTCGAACGATCGTGGATGTCAGCCATGAGGACGGCGTCATCGAATCTGAAGAAAAAGAGATGATCTACAACGTGTTTGATCTCGGAGACGTAAAAGCAAAAGAAGTCATGGTTCCGCGTGTCCACGTTGCATTTGCCGATGTGAACAGCAGCTACCGCGAACTCATTGAGATTTTCAAAGAATATAAGTTTACGAGACTTCCGGTATACGAAGATACGACCGACAACGTCATCGGTACCATCAATATGAAAGATCTGCTTCTGTTTGAAGATAAAGCAAACTTTCAGGTACGCAACATTTTGAGAGAAGCTTACTTCACCTATGAATATAAGAATATTTCTGAGCTTCTGGTTGAAATGCGCGATGCCAAGTTCAATATTGCCATTGTACTGGACGAGTATGGAGAGACTGCGGGTATCATTACTCTGGAAGATGTTCTGGAGGAGATTGTAGGTGAGATCCGCGATGAATACGATGAAGCAGAAGAAGAGCTGATCCAGAAAGTCAATGATCAGGAATATATTGTAGAAGGTTCTATGAATCTGGATGACCTCAATGACAATCTCGGAACAGAACTGGAATCTGAAGATTATGACTCTCTCGGAGGATTTATCATTGAGCATCTGGACAGACTTCCGGAAGTTGGAGATCATATCACGACTGAAGATCAGA
>ERZ838225.2399-NODE-2399-length-10052-cov-3.269281_pt1 | contig 10052 bp, 6 predicted proteins | sample MGYA00519684_ERZ838225 | MGnify/ENA primary metagenome ERZ838225 (study PRJEB31850, sample SAMEA3708829) | human gut metagenome | biome: human gut; feature: human-associated habitat; material: faeces | place: China | collected 2014 ...
ATATTGATACAAGTCCCTCCGTACATACCCGTCGAACGCTCCACCACAGCTACATTCCATCCATGGTTGGCCAAATCCGCCGCCAAGGTTTTTCCACCTTTCCCAAAACCAATAATAATCGCGTCGTACTTTTTCATCTCTGATTTATCTTCTTTTCGTTAGACATTAAAATAACATTCGTTTTAACCTAATTGTTGCGAATTTCATATTGCAAAAATAGCTCCAGCCCCTATTTTACAAAATGGCTGTTCAACCTATAAGTTTAGCCATTTTTCCCGAAACAACAAAATAACGGACAATATGCTTCGCCTCATCCTTCTCTACGCCACCTAACGCACTCGTTAAGTCCACCGGAAAATATACATTTATGGACTATGTAAAGGTAGGGTTACCTTTACAAATCGTGATGGGAATCGTGATGGTATTTATATCACCTTTATTATTCCCATTCTAAACATTCGCACATGCATTTTAGTTTTATATTTGCAGTTGTAAAACAGTACAAGAAAATTTATGGATATACCGTTTAAACCGATTAGGTTAGAAGACAAAGAGATCATAACCTCATTTACATTTCCCAGCGATTATCGCAATTGTGATTTCTCATTCGCGAACATGTGCAGTTGGCGTTTCTTATATGACAGCGAATTCGCTATCGTGGATGGCTATTTATTAATCCGTTTCATGATCGAGGACAAGAGCCGTTTCGCCTATATGATGCCTGTCGGGGATGGAGATTTAGCGGGTGCCGTTCGTTTGCTAGAAGAGGATTCCTTAAAATATGGACATCCGCTCTGTATGCTGGGTATCACCCCCGACGCCAAGGAGCAACTGGAAGGCGCACTTCCCGGAAGCTTTTTCTATATCCCGGAGCGGGATTATTTCGACTATATTTATTTACGGGAGGATTTAGCGACCTTACGGGGTAAGAAATACCAATCCAAACGTAATCATATCAATAATTTCAAGAAACAATATTCGTACGAGTATGTCCCTATCACGCCGGATATCGTCCCCCAATGCCTGAAACTGGAATGTAAATGGTATAAGGCGAACAATGGGGATAATGACGAGGAAGAGCTTAATGACGAACGCCGCTCCCTTACCTATGCCTTGCATCATTTTAACAGCCTAGGCCTGATCGGTGGCGCTCTCCGGGTTGATAACGAAATTATCGCTTTCTCTTTCGGGGCACCCATCAATCATAATACATTCGGAGTACACGTGGAAAAAGCGGACGTGAATTTTGACGGAGCATATACGGTGATCAACCAAGAGTTCGCCTCTCACCTTCCGGAACAGTATACTTACGTGAACCGGGAGGAGGATCTCGGCATACCGGGGTTGCGCCAAGCGAAGCTTTCTTATCAGCCTACCATACTATTAGAGAAGAGTGCCGCAATAAAAAAGCAACTTACGCAAACTAAATAAATTATGGACAAGAAACAACAAATCGTAAACTTATGGCGTACCTGCTTCGGGGATTCCGAGGCATTTATCAGCCTTTATTTTGATCGTGTTTACAAGGACGAGAACGCAATGACCATCGAGAAGGACGGTAAAATAGTATCTGCCTTGCAGATAGTTCCTTATACGATGACTTATTTGGGTACCGAGATCTCGGTAGGCTATATCTCTGGGGCGTGCACGACTCCGGAAGAAAGAGGGCAAGGGCTTATGCGACAACTCTTGCAAGAGACATTCGAGGAAATGGAACGGCGTGAGATCGCTATCTCCGCCTTAATCCCTGCCGATCCTTGGCTATTCGACTATTATAGGGAACAGGGTTATACCGAGGCATTCGATTATTCCGTAGAGACATATATTCGCCCGAATACGCCGGTTCAACTCCCGAAGATAACGGTTATCCAACCGGAGGTACCGACAACCGACGAATTGTTCGCTTATTTCAACCGCAAATTACGTGAACGCCCTTCCTGTATCCTGCACTCGCAGGATGATTTCATCACGATACTCCGGGATCTGCAATTAGATAACGGAGGGATGTACACGGCCTTGGACGAGAACGAGAAGGTAGTTGGCATGGCTTTCGCATTGCCTCTTGAGGCAGGTACAGCGCCGTCCGACAAAAAGCTTTTTATCAAGGAACTTCTTTACGACTCGGAAGAGATCAAGGAATTACTATTGCAAGAGCTTACCCTCCAAAATAACATATCGCAAGCGACGGTCAATACCCCTCCCACCCCTCCGGGTACCTTACCTATGGGTATGGCCCGCATCATCGACACGAAACGCATGATCCACCTCTGGCTATCCAAACAACACGAAAGCCCTGTCTCCAAAAAAGATTTGGAACAAATGGATAACCAAACGCTAACACGACAACTGATAGGTTATCAAGGTAGGATGGCTTATATGAGTTTGATGCTGGATTAATGACTAAAGTAAAAAACGGATTGCTTAGGATAAGATCCCGGCAATCCGTTTTTATTTCTTATTCTTTACTCAGTTTCTTTCGGCTTAAATACATGATCCATATTAGGATGTTCATACCAATCTTTATATTGTTCGCCTGAACTTATGGACCACTCTGAGAATTCAGGATAGGCATCATTTATAGAATTATTTTCCGCCGCGTATTTAAACTCCGTAGGAATTATAAAACCCCACATTGTCTTATCTGAGTTATTCGGATCATTGGCGATATAACCATTTGTTTCCGATTTCACTCTATCCGTCGGTCTATAGCCCGCTAAATGTACTTCTGAACGATTGTTTGTATTTCCGCCATTCACGATAAAGAAGTTCAAAGCAGACATATCCAAATCATCCTGTGATACGCCACCGGCAAAAGTCAATTCATACATGATCGTACGTACCGGATAAAATGTTTTAGAGGTATTTGAGGTATTCAGCATTGTTCGTTCCTGCGATCCGCTTAATATCCAATGCACATCATCAAACAAAGGTAACACCGCCGCTGAAGGATTCGGCTCTATGTTTCCGGCTGATTCAAAATAATTATTATTGACAAACAAACTTGCCGGAACAGAAACCCCGCTAAATTTACTGGCAGATAATTTATCAAATTGAATACCGGCCCCTAATGTCTTTGTCGCTCCTACCGCAATAAGGTCTACAAATAAAACCATTCCATCTATGTTTCCTGATCTTCCCAATTCAAGTTGGCTACTAATTCCCAAGACCAAATCATTCATATCATAATCACCAAAAGCGGGCCAGTTATCTTCCATAGCGAACGTATAATAAGAGCCATTGGGGACCTCGATTGGATAATCCGGGTTGGAAGGAGGATCTGTCGGACCTTGATTACCATTACCCGTGCAATCGCCCGCAGGAATCGCAATTGAAGCGTTTTTATCAACCTGCTTACTTCCACCAGACAACGTTAGATTTTTCGAAAATTCATTCCCTTTCCATAAGTTTCCCAACAATTGCAAATTCCCATCCAACGAAAGCGTTCCTTCCAATAATTTAGTTTGCGTGAAATCTAATAACGCATAATCTGAATCCTTATTCCAACTTTTAAAAGATGCCAAATAGTTTCCTGCCGCATCACCTAGATCCGTAATTCTGAAAATCGAGTAATTTCCCATTTCACACTCAATTTCTTTCGCATCCATATACCTTGCTTCAAGCAGAGTAGACTCAGCCAAGTACATACTAACATTGTAAAGTGAAAGTCCGGCTTCAACAGAAATCTTACAATGATTCTCTATAGATCCGCCAGCACTACCATTTTTCCCTGTCATATTAATATTAGTAGCCTTAATCGTACCATAATTTATTAGAGCAACAGCATGATCTTTCGCTCTATATCCAGAAAGAATTACCTCTCCATAGTTCTCAAGATCATAATCAACTAATTTATAAGCGGGTTCAGAAAGAGCATCCGGCTCACCGAACTTCGCTCCACTTTTCACAACCAACTTAGCGCCGTCACCTTGTGATTCTCCATTAGCTTCAAGGATATTCAACCTACCACTCTTTTCCAAAACAATAGTAGCTCCACTACTTCCTTTAAGAATCGAGACTGACAATGTTCCTTCTACATATAATGTCACATTTCCTATCAAGGTTAGAGTGCTCGCATCATAAGTATCATTTCCAGCAGCAAGCTTATACGTCCCTTCATACAAAGTAACATTACCCTGCCCCTCCATAGCCCTATCAAAAAATTCCTCGGCAGTGATCAGTTTAGCTTTTCCTGAATTATAATTATCTTCTCCACTTCTCAATAAAGATTTAGTTGTCGTACCAACGGCAGAAGCCGGTTTAAAATCGCAAGCCAGATCCTTCATTGAGGGATCTACTAATACGTTCTTCACCGATTTTCCTTTTTGGGGATCGATTTGCATAATGTAAATCGTTTCCAAAGCTCGAGGCAATGTCATCGTGCGAACATACGGCTTATTCCCGTTGGCCACACCACCATATAATGGCTCAGCGTCATCGGCATAGAAAGGATTCACGTCATATACCCATACTTGGTAATCATACTGGCCATTGAACTCATCATTCACCTCTACGGTCAAAGTCACTTGGTGAATAGTGGCGGTAGACTGATTGAAATCATCAGGCAAAGATGGATCTGGTTTTTCCGGAGTAGGCGGAACCGGATCCGGCTCAGGCTCGTACACATCGGTAGTACATGCCGCCAATAGAACGCAAAGCGCGATAGCGACACATTTCATTGTTGATTTAATCATTGTTTTCATATCATTGAAGTTTTATTATTCACCTATCCCCTATAAACATTCAGTAATCCACAACCTTGTCAATACAGCGTCATTTTGGCGTTGGCAAGACATTCATCATCATTGGTTGCCAATCATAGAATCGATATATTATTTATTGAACAACAAAAGGATGTGCCTTAAAGCACATCCTCCGCATAACTAGTTCTTCATTCTGTTTTGTTTGTAAAGAGATCATATTTTATTACATTGTCCTCTACATAATTTAAATACCACCCCGGCGTATTATCACCTTTAATCCAACTCCCGAAACCCTCATAAGCATCATCGATACGAATCGTCTCTTTAGGATAAGTAGCGAAATCTTGTGAAGGTATACTTAAAGCCCACATCAAACCAGTCTCATTCGACACATAGTTTGCCGTACTATTTTCACTAGACGCGGCTTTATCCGTACCTTTATAACCCGCTATATGAACTTCATTTCTACGATCAGAATCAAAGCCATTGGTAACAATAAAGAGATTAAAATTATTAACGTTCATGACTCCATCAATAGGTGTATTGAAATTAACTGTCACTTCGTTCACTACAGGCTCAGCTGTTATCTTATAAGTATTAATAGGTGTTCTTTCCGAGCTACCTAATAGAGAATGTGCATCCGAGAACAACTGGATCACAGCATTCGTCTGTCCTTGCTCAGCGCCAGAAACCGCCGAAGCGGGAATACCATCCAATTGGAAACCAACCCCAATTTGCTTTGTAGCGCCGGTGGCATATAGCGTATAGATGATTTTAGCAGACTCCGTCTTGCCCCCCATCTTTTTATTATTTATCTGGATACCTATTACCAAGTCATTCATATCATAATCGCCGGTAGCGGGCCAATTATCCTCAAATAAATAAGTATAAGGTAAAGTCTCAACTTCTTCATACGACGGATCTTGATCTCCATCGCCTTCTCCCGGATTATGGTTACCTGAGTTTCCATTACAATCATCGTCATCTATTTCCACAAATCCTTGTCCTTCAGAAAACGCCACACTCGATTCTGACACATAGACAGGGTTCCATCGGTCTGTGTTCGCAGAATGCTTTTCGCATTCTACATTGATTTTCTTCTGATAACTCAAAACCTTATAGCCACGAATATCTACATTCTCCACCTTAAACAGAGCATAATCCGTATCGCTTCCGCGTATCACACTTGCTTGACCGGTAAACGAAGCTTTCTCGCCCTCCCACATAGATTTAGTATCCATAAATAAGGTTAATCCCTTTGCATCAAGATGTTTAACATCCATATAGGCGGCCGGAGCCAGATTAATAACTCCATTAGATATCACATCAAATTTCTCTGATTCAAATTTACAAAAGTTGTCTATGGTTCCATTTGTCAGAGAAACATGTTTAGCTTCAAATTCATGCTTATTCACAATATGGTTTCCAGCATTTTGCATATTAAGCTCCTCGACCTCGAAATCACCTGTATTGTAAATCGAGGCATTTGAATCAGATGATATAGATTTAGCATAAAAATCACCCTCATTTACAATAGAAGTAGCATTTGTTAAATAGATTGACAACTGATTTTTATTATCATCATCACCAAATTTTCCTCCTTTTTGGACTGCGATCCTAGAAGTTCCAATAACACTTATTTTAGAATTCCCTTTAGCCGTTTCAACTTTGCCTCCATCTAAAATATAAACAGAAGTTCCTGTCTCAAATTGCAAATTATTATTAACGATTTGCCAAGTTCCTTCTATATAAATACGAATATCACCTTTCTTTTCACCGGGTAAAACAGTCTCACCATTAAGGATACTACCTTTTGGAATTAAATAGGTCTTACCTTTCTCCAAAGTAATTTTCTTCTGACCAAAAATTTTTATACAATCAGAGCCATAAGAATAATCAACTTCTGGGATATCTGTATTGTCACTCCGTAATTGAGAACTTATGCTTGTTGTCTTAGTCCCAATCCCGCCTATATTACAAATCATATCCCCTTCAATAACATCAAACGCATAAACAGCCGCCCTCTTGAAAGGATCCGTAACGCGAATATATATGACAGGCATCGCATCTGGAATATTAAGGCTTATGCAATATGGCAATTTACTATTCGTTTTTTGCCCTGAACCTGAAATCAATTTCGCGTTCTCTCCAATAATCGGATTACCAGTAAAAGCTTCAACCGTATAATAAAATTCACCATTATACTCATCCTTAACATTCACTGTCAATGTTTTTGATTTACTAATAGAGAAAGAACCATCCGCAGGAACTTCGGGCTTTGGCACTGGATCGGGTTCCGGATCCGGCTTCGCCTCATACACAACCGCCGTACAAGCGGCCATCAGCGCCGCGAACAGGAACAGCGCCATGAACTTCACTTTCGTAAAAATACATCTCTTCATATGCTTAATCATTAAATATTTCCCCTATAACACTGTTAAAAAAAAGAAGTTGTATATTTTAATCAACTTGTTGAGTATTATCGACAGCAAAGGTAGACTTTATTATGACACGAAGTCCTTCAACAGGCAAACATTATTACATCAATTAACTATAATTAATAACATATCCAATAAAAAGCCATTGATAAATAGACAATATTTATCTCATGCCGTATTAAAAAAGAATAAAAAACACACTTTTACCCCCCTACTCCAGCCACTCAAGCAACTCCTTACGCCAAGACTCCCGTTCACGGCGAAGGCGGTCGGTGTCGGAGGGGATAAGGCCCTTGGCGATCTTCTCGTCGTAATAGCGGAGGATATGGCGGTGGGCGATGATGAGTTGCTCGAGGGACAGCGCCTCGTTGGGCTGGAGTTGATCCATTCATGCCCGCGCGAAAACGCCGTGACGGATATGTAGTTCCCGCTCGAAGGTATGCCGCATGCGGGGATAAAGGCGGTCCAGATAAGTGAGTACACGTACGGTTAGCGCACGGGAGGTTTGGGATGTTCCGGTTTTTTCCATGTGGAATTCTTTTTTGAATGTATTAGCGTATTATGTCCCCCGTAGGGACACTTTCTTGGCCAAGCAAGCAGAAAGGCCTTAATTTGAGCAAAATTAATAATTTATTTTCATATGGAACAACTACAATTACCTGTTTACGCCTCTTGCGTGTCGAAAGAGGAGCCGAGAATGGAGACAATCCTTGAGATATACAACCGGATCGTGGGCGAGGAGCTGCGACCGACGACCGAGGAGTACAGGCGTGTCATGCGGAAAGGCGACCCCGAAGTGACGGCGAGGATGAAGCGGACGGCATTTCCCGCCTTGATGCCCGCCTGCGTATGCGCCGGATTCCGGCGGAAGGAGTGCGTAACGCGATATACGGGGCTTTGCCAAGTAGACTTCGACAAGGTGCCCGCAGAGCGGACGCATGAGGTGGCGCTCCGTCTCAAGGCCCTGCCCGAGACCCTTCTCCTCTATCGCTCGATGGGCAACGGCCTCCACCTGCTCTACCGCTACGAGGGCGATTACCGGCAGGCCTTCCGGCAAGGCAACCAATATTTCGCCGAGCAGGCGTCGCTCCCCTACGACCCGTCGTGCGAGCCGATCGTGCATCTCAGCTCGTTATGCCACGACCCGGAGGCTTATCTCAACCTCTCGGCAACGGCTTTCGTACCCGACGGGCATGGCGAACGTCCCGAGCCGGTGCGGACTACCTCCGGCATCTCTCCCGAGACCGCGGGGAACTCCGGCGGGACGACACCCTTGACCTCCGACGAGATCTGCCGCCACGCACGGGAGCTGGTGGAGCGACGGATGCCATTCATGCAGGGGCAACGGCATAACCACCTCGTGCGCCTCTGCTACTTGCTGAACGACTACGGCGTGTCCGAAAGCGATACCGAGATGTGGATCGCCATGAACTACGCCGACTATCACGACGAGAACCCCGCCCTCCTCGTCCGCTCCGTCTACCAACGGGCCACGGCCAGCTTCGGGTGCCGTGAACGCCCTTCCCACCGCCCTTCCGCCCGGAAGGGCAAGGACACCAAGACCTCCGGGGGGCGGAAGGCACGGGCGGCCGACGAGGGCGAGACGGATGACGGGAAGAGGAAAATGACACGTACCGAGATCGTGGAGCAATTCCTGCGAGGCAAGCCCCTGCGCTACGATATCATCAGCCAGAAGACGCAGCGCAACACGGAATCCTCTCCCAACGCGAATTGGAAGGATATGACAGACCGCGACACCAACTCGCTCTACTGCGAGTGTTGCCGGACGACCTCCCAGAACATCAACCAGCCCACCTTCCGTGCCGTGCTGAGCAGCGACATCATCCACGAGGTACACCCGCTGCGCGAGTTCATAGAGGAGCTGCCGCCTTGGGACGGGCATACGGACTATATCTCCCAAGCGAGCGGCATGGTGCACGTGAAAGACCCCGCCAAGCAGTCCCTCTGGACCTCCTGCTTCAAGAAATGGTTCGTGGCCATGGTAGCCTCATGGATGGCCGACGAGGTGACGAACCATGAGATACTGGTGCTCATCGGGCGGCAAGGTATCTACAAGACCACGTGGATCGACCGGCTGATGCCCCCCCAGCTCGTCCGTTACCGTAGCAAGCAGAGCGCCACCGGACGGCTGGACAAGGATGAGATGCTACGTTTCTGCGAGTTCGGGCTGATCAACATGGACGAGATCGACAGCATGCCGGATCGCGAGGTGAATACCCTGAAGTCGCTCATCACCTCGGACGACATCATCGTACGGGCCGTCTACGCCACGAACAAGGAGCGTCGCATACGCCTCGCCTCCTACGCCGCCAGCGGCAATAAGGAGCAATTCCTCACCGATACCTCGGGCAACCGCCGCTGGCTCCCTTTCGAGATCGAGAGCATCGACTCGCCCTTCGAGCATCCTCTCCCCTACGCCGGGATATACGCCCAAGCCTACCAGCTCTCGAAAGACGGCTTCCGGCATTGGTTCGATCTCGACGAGATAAAGGGCCTCGAGGAGCACGTGGAGGGCTTCATGGAGGAGACCAACGAGGGGCAGTTGATCCCCGTTTACTTCGCCGTGCCCACGCCCGGGCAGGAAGAGGCCGGCAACGCCATCTTCCTCACCCTAGCCGAGATCGGCGCCAAGCTGACCGTATGGGGCGCCATCCGCAGGCCGCTCAGCCTCCGGCAGCTGGGCAAGGTGATGACGAAGCAGGGATTCAGGTGCGTAAGGAGGGGAAACGGCAAGCAAACCGGTTATCTGGTGATCGAGAAAACCTCTACCTTCATCGAGGCCGAGCGTAAATTGAAAGCCCACTGACAAGCGGCCCGGGGCGTGGCCGGGGGTACGATGGTACGATTCGATTCAATATCTTATTAAAATTTTTAGGTTTTTGATATAATAGAT
>ERZ838225.2405-NODE-2405-length-10019-cov-2.606684_pt1 | contig 10019 bp, 5 predicted proteins | sample MGYA00519684_ERZ838225 | MGnify/ENA primary metagenome ERZ838225 (study PRJEB31850, sample SAMEA3708829) | human gut metagenome | biome: human gut; feature: human-associated habitat; material: faeces | place: China | collected 2014 ...
CACCAGATCGCAAAATGGTCCGATGCCGACATCATCATCTACATTGGCTGTGGAGAACGTGGAAATGAGATGACACAGGTACTGGAAGAATTTACAAAACTGGTGGATCCTAAATCCGGCAATCCTCTGATGGACCGAACCACTTTGATCGCCAATACTTCCAACATGCCGGTGGCGGCCCGTGAAGCGAGCATCTACACCGGTCTCACACTTGCAGAATACTACCGTGATATGGGATATGATGTGGCAATCATGGCAGACTCCACATCTCGTTGGGCAGAAGCACTTCGAGAGCTCTCAGGACGTCTTGAAGAAATGCCTGCGGAAGAAGGTTTCCCTGCTTATCTGGCATCACGCTTATCTGCGTTTTACGAGCGGGCGGGCATGATGCACAACTTAAACGGAACTGACGGCTCTGTATCTATTATCGGAGCTGTATCACCACAGGGTGGTGATTTCTCTGAGCCGGTTACACAGAATACCAAACGTTTTGTCAGATGCTTCTGGGGGCTTGATAAGAGCCTTGCGTATGCGAGACATTTCCCGGCAATCCACTGGCTGACAAGCTACAGTGAATATCTGCTCGATCTCGCCCCATGGTATAACGAACACGTTTCGCCAAAGTTTGTCGACTACCGCAATCAGCTGATGGCTCTTTTGAATCAGGAGAGCAGCCTGATGGAAATCGTAAAATTAATCGGAAGCGATGTGCTGCCGGACGACCAGAAACTCGTTTTGGAGATTGCCAAAGTCATCCGACTTGGATTCCTTCAGCAAAACGCATTTCATGCAGACGATACTTGTGTCTCATTAGAAAAGCAGTTCAAGATGATGGAAGTTATCTTGTATTTATACCAGAAATCAAAAGCACTCATCACACTGAACATGCCGATTTCTGTTCTGAAAGAGGAAGATATTTTCGAAAAGGTCATTGCAATCAAATACGATGTGCCAAACGACAAACTCGAACTATTTGATGAATATATGAAAAAAATCGATGCATTCTATGACCGGATTATGGAAAAGAACGCATAAAGGAGGAGGATTTGTATGGCAATTGAATATTTAGGCTTAAGCAGCATCAACGGTCCTCTGATCGTGCTGGAAGGTGTACAGGATGCGTTCTTTGATGAGATCGTAGAATTTGTAGTAAACGGAAACGAGCGTAAGTTAGGTCGCATCATTGAGATTTACGAGGATAAAGCAGTTATTCAGGTATTTGAAGGGACTGAAAATATGTCTCTGCTCAACACCCACACAAAACTCACCGGACATCCGATGGAGATTGCCCTCTCACCGGATATGCTCGGAAGAACATTTAACGGAATCGGGCAGCCGATTGACGATCTCGGTCCAATCACTTCAACATTGACAAGAGATATCAACGGACTTCCGCTTAACCCGGTAAAACGTGAATATCCTAGAAACTATATCCGCACCGGTATCTCTGCAATCGACGGTCTGACCACACTGATTCGAGGACAGAAGCTTCCGATTTTTTCCGGAAACGGTCTTCCACACGACCAGCTTGCCGCTCAGATTGTAAAACAGGCTTCTCTCGGAGATGATTCCGATGAAGAATTTGCTATTGTATTTGCTGCGATGGGTGTCAAGCATGACGTTGCGGAATTTTTCCAGCGCACATTTGAAGAAAGCGGTGTATCCGACCACGTAGTCATGTTCCTGAATCTGGCAAACGATCCGGTCGTGGAGCGTCTTATCACACCAAAAGTAGCGCTCACCGTCGCAGAATATCTGGCATTTGAGCAGAACAAACATATCCTTGTCATTCTCACAGATATGACATCCTTTGCGGAGGCGATGCGTGAAGTATCCTCCTCCAAAGGCGAGATTCCAAGCCGAAAAGGATTCCCGGGATATCTTTACAGCGAACTCGCGACAATCTATGAACGCGCAGGAATTGTGGCAGGCGTCAACGGTTCGGTGACACAATTGCCAATTTTGACAATGCCAAATGACGATATCACGCACCCGATTCCTGACTTGACAGGCTATATCACCGAAGGGCAGATTGTACTCGACCGTGCACTCCACGGACAGTCCGTCTACCCGCCAATCAACATTTTACCGTCCCTTTCCCGTCTGATGAAAGACGGTATCGGAGAGGGATACACTCGCGCGGACCATCAAGATCTTGCCAACCAGCTCTTTTCATCCTACGCCAAAGTAGGAGAAGCGAGAAACCTTGCCTCTGTCATCGGTGAAGATGAACTCTCCCCGATCGACAAAAAATACCTTGCCTTCGGAAAGGAATTCGAAGAACGCTATATCGGTCAAGGGCTGGAGGAAAACCGTACAATCGAAGAGACACTTGACCTTGGATGGGAACTTTTAAAAATGCTTCCAAGAGAAGAATTAGATCGTATTGACACAAAGATTTTGGAACAATTTTATGATAATCATCGTTCAGACTCATAGAAAGGGGGCGTTCTTATGGATCCTCGCACATTTCCCACAAAAGGAAATCTGATTCTTGCAAAGAATTCTCTGGCTCTTGCCAATCAGGGGTACGAGCTTATGGACAAGAAAAGAAATATTCTGATCCGCGAACTTATGGAACTGATCGATCAGGCAAAAGACATTCAGGAACAGATTGATTCCACTTTCACACATGCATATAAATGCCTGCAGCACGCCAATATTGAACACGGTATCAGTCTCGTATCCCAACTTGCCTATACCGTCCCAATTGAGGATTCTATCAAGATTAAAAGCCGAAGCATTATGGGAACGGAAATTCCACTTGTGGATTACACTCCGGATGAGAATCAGCCGACTTACTCTTTCAGTACAACTGATGAATCCATCGACCGTGCACGCGAAGCATTTCGCAAAGTAAAAGAGCTTACGATCAAATTATCCATGATTGAGAATGCAGCCTACCGGCTTGCGACCAATATTAAAAAAACACAAAAGCGTGCAAACGCTCTGAAAAATATTACAATTCCGACTTATACCACTTTGGTATCTTCCATTTCCAATGCTTTGGAGGAAAAAGAACGCGAAGAATTCACACGATTAAAAGTGATAAAACAGCGGAAAATATAATGGAATACACTACCCTATTCAAAAATGGAGTGAACTTTCTATTCACAAAGTTCACTCCATTTGCATGTTCCGCATATTTCTTTTCTCTTCCCCTGAAGTAAAATTCGTTCTGATACCAGTTTAGAAAAAGTATCCCAAGTCAAAACTGTACCTTCTTCCAAACCGCAAAAAGAAAGCACTTTCTGATCATATGCCCGAACAAGATCCGGCGTATTACAACTTCCATTTTCTAAATTGGGGCATTTCTCACAGATAACATCTCCATGCGTAATAATTTGCAAAGAAGGATTCTCCTGCATCTGTTCTAAAATCTTTCCCATATGCACCACAAACGAATCGCTATATCCTTCTCCTTGAAAAAATGCAAGGCACATTCCATGATGTGCCCGCAATAAAATCGCTTGCTCTTCCATATTCATTCTTAAATCTGAAATCTTTCAACTAATTCATTTAAAATTTTTGCCTGTTCAGATAGTTCTTCACTTGCCGCAGAACTTTCCTCAGCTGTCGCTGCATTTGTTTGAACTGCCTGTGATATTTGTTCAATTCCCAATGTAATCTCCGATATAGAAGTAGATTGTTCTTCTGATGAAACAGCTATGCTATTCATAATCTCCATTACTCGTTTTGAACTCTCTACGATTCCATCCATTGCCTCAGCTGCTCTTTTCGCTATCGCAGTACCATTTCCTACCGCTGAAACAGTTTCTTCAATTAAAGCTGTAGTATTTTTAGCTGCATCTGCTGATTTGCTTGCAAGATTTCGTACCTCATCTGCTACAACCGCAAAACCTTTTCCTGCATTTCCAGCTCTTGCTGCTTCCACTGCCGCATTCAGAGCCAATATATTTGTCTGGAATGCAATATCTTCTATTGTCTTGATAATCTTTCCAATCTCATCTGATTTTCTGCTAATCTCATTCATTGCAGACATCATCTCTTGCATCTTTTCATTGCTCTGCTCAATATCTTTGCCTGTCTTTACTGATTCCTGATCTGCCTCTTTTGCAAATTCCGCATTGCTCTTCACACGCTCTGATATTTCTGAAATTGATGCAGCCAGCTCTTGAACAGAACTTGCCTGTTCCGTAGAACTCTGAGATAAAATCTGTCCTGTAGCTGCCACTTGCTCGGCACTATTAGTTACTTTTATAGATGTCCCATCAATTTTTTTGATTGTACCTGTAAGAGAATCTGAAATATTCAGCAATGCTTCCTTAACCTTCTCAAACTCACCTTCATAACTATTTTCAAGTGTGTATTTAAGATTTCCACTGGCAATTTGAGTTAAAATTTGGGATATCTCATCAATATAATCCACATAATCCCTTAACCTTCCCGCTGTTAAATTGAAATGGGCTGCCAAGTTCCCCAATTCATCTGTAGAATGATATGTAATTTCCTGATTCAAAGATCCCTGAGCTATTTTTTGCGCAACATTATCAATTTCCTTAATTGGCTTGATAATTCTTCTTAACACGACAATAATCAGTAAAACACATAGAACAATAATTCCTACTACTGCCATTACAACAGTCTTTACCAACAAGCTGTTTAAATCAGCCATTACCTCTTTTTCTGGAACATAAGATACTAGTGTCCAATCTGTTCCGGTAAAATTCTTGAGTTCAATATTTAGAGCATCTCCACCTTCTCCATATTTAAAAAAACCTTCTTTTTTGTCATTGATAAGGCTTTCCACATATTTGTATAATCCGCCCTCTTCCTTCAATGTCTTTCCAACAAGTGTTTCCTTGGAATGTCCTATAATCATTGAATTTTTATTATCAACTAAAAAACATCCTCCACTTTTTTGAATTTTAACATTCTTCACCAAATTAGAAATTTCATTTAAATATAAGTCAGCTGCTATTACACCTCTTACACTTCCCTGTTTGTCTTTTAATTGTCCAGATACACCTACTACATATTTTTGACTTTCTTCATCAAAAAACACTTCTCCAAACTCAATCACACTCGATTTTAGTCCGTTCACGTACCAGGATTTTTCAAAGACATTATAATCTTCCCCCGGCACAAATGTGGCATGTGTCATATTCCCTTCTTTATCAGTGATATAAATACCCGCAGGAAACGCACTATTTTTCTGTGCTGTAAGTTTAATATATTCTTTTTCTTCTTCCGGCGTCATGTTCATATACTGCAATGTATCCGCTTCAGTCTCTATTACTGCAACTGTAGAATGCATCCACCCTTCAATCTCTGCATAGACTTTTTCTGTATTCTTCTGCAAAATCTCACTATTTTCTTTTTTCACGATCTTTGACGTATTCTGATATGTTCCTCCTACAATTAGTCCAATCACTATAATAATCGTTGGAACAATCACTAATATCATCTTGTTTGTAAGTTTTGTTTGTCTTTCCTTTTTCATTTGTTTCCCTCTTTTTCTATCTGGTATATTTTCTACCACTTTAAATCATCTAAAACTCAAACACTGCAACCCCATATGGCGGCAAGTCGTACACAAAAGAAAACTCTCTTCCATCACATTCCTTTTTCACACCCTTATAAATTACAGGGCGTTCCTTACCTTCCCCACCATATTTCTTTTCGTCGCTGTTTAAAATCAATTTGTATTGTTTTCTCTTTGGAACGCCTACACGATATTCCGGTCTCGCAACTGGAGTAAAATTACACACAAACAAAAGATTTCTCTTTCCATCTCTCGCATGTCTGATAAAGCTATAGATGCTCCTCTCAGCATCGTCTGCATTCACCCACTCAAATCCTTCAGGTGAGCAATCCAACTCATACATCGCCTTGTTCTTTTTATACAGATGCAATAAATCCTTTGTAAATTCCTGTAGCTGTCTATGCCAACTTTCTGCAAGAAGGAACCAATCCAACTCTCGTGCTTCACTCCACTCCTGAAGCTGAGCAAAATCTTGTCCCATAAATAAAAGTTTCTTGCCAACATGCCCCATCATGAATGCATATCCAACTTTCAAATTCGCAAACTTATCAAATTCAAGTCCAGGCATCTTGTTTAACATAGAACATTTCAGATGAACCACCTCATCATGAGACAATACAAGAATATATTTCTCACTATACGCATAGCTCATAGCAAATGTCATCTGATTATGACATCCTTTTCTAAAATATGGATCCAGTTTCATATATTCTGTAAAATCATGCATCCACCCCATATTCCACTTCAAACTAAATCCAAGTCCGTCGCATTCTACAGGTGATGTTACTTTCGGCCATGCTGTGGACTCTTCTGCAATCATGACTACCCCTGGATTTCTTCCGATAACAACAGAATTCAAATGTTTGAAAAATCCGATTGCCTCAAGATTTTCATTTCCACCATACTTATTTGGAATCCACTGCCCATCTTCTTTCCCATAATCCAGATACAACATAGATGCAACCGCATCAACTCGCAATCCATCAACATGATAATGCTCAATCCAAAACAACGCATTTGCAATCAGGAAATTCTGAACTTCAGATTTCCCATAATCAAATACCTTAGTTCCCCAGTCTGGGTGTTCTCCTTTTCTTGGATCTGCATACTCAAAAGTCGGCGTTCCATCAAAGTCTGCAAGTCCATGTGCATCTTTGGGAAAATGTGCCGGAACCCAATCAAGAATCACCCCAATTTTATTTTTATGAAAATAATTAATCATATATGCGAAATCTTCCGGTGTTCCATACCGCGAAGTCGGTGCATAATAACCTGTCACCTGATATCCCCACGATCCATCAAACGGATATTCTGCAATTCCCATTAGCTCAATATGTGTATATCCCATCTCTTTGATATACTCTACAGCTGCCTTTGCAAACTCCCTATATGTGTAGAATCCCTCATCTTCTCTACCAGGATGCCGTTTCCACGAACCAATATGTGCTTCATAAATGGACATTGGCTCTTTGTGATGATCCCATACTGCCCTTCGTTCCATCCACTTGCTGTCGGTCCATCTCATATTACTAATATCAACTACTTTAGATGCGTTCCCTGGTCGAAGCTCCGCATAATTTGCAAATGGGTCTGCTTTATAAATGTAATCTCCTTTGTATGTTTTGATACAATATTTGTATAATGCACCTTCCTGCACATCTGGAACAAAACATGTATAAATTCCCAATGGTTCTTCCCTTTTCATCCGATTTGTCTGAGGATCCCACTGATTGAATTCACCAACTACCGAAACTTCTTTCGCATGCGGAGCCCATACTGCAAAATAAACTCCTTTTTTTTCTTCCCCCCCTATCATATGAGAACCGAGTTTTTTGTATATCTCATAATGATTCCCTTTTCCAAATAAGTAATGATCTAATTCTCCAACTTCATATGACTTCTTTTTGTTTTCTTCTCCCATACCATTACCTTCCTAAATCATATTTTGCTTTGTCATTTATTCCTACTTATTATAAGTTTATTCTATCACTATATTTATAGTAATAATAGTATTATATTCCAAAAAACTATAACTATCTTCACCGTAATATGATTATTACTCAATCAAACTTGCTGTGTATTTTACCAAAAACTGCCATACTAACAGATTTAATTTCTGTCAGCATGGCAGTTTTCTATTATCTTATCTAAAATCTTGTTCTTGTAAAATAATTCTCGAAGTTTCTTCCTTGCCTTTCTTAAACAGTTTCTTTATAAAACGCTTAAAATTCTTCCTTTGAGAATGTTCGATTGCTTCATCCACAATTTCTTTTACATCCGCAACTGTCACAACACTCTCTTCTCTCTGCATAAGATCAATGCGGCTATAAAGAGCTAAAATACCCATTTCATCAATCTTATAACCATTTTCTTTTGCGTATGTTTGACCAAATGTCACCAACTCATCATTAATAAATACAGGAAGCTCTAAACGTGAAGTAAATTTCTTCTTAAAGGCAGGATATGCTGATAGCATCTTATCCAGAGGTCTGCGCTCTTCTTCCAATACTACAAGTAATTCCCCTGTTTGTTCTTCCATGAGATCATTTAATTGTGCGACCGTTTTTTTATTCATCTGAGAAGCACGCTCAATAATGATTGCTCCACCATGTAATTTTTCTATAATCTGTGAAACATCTTTTTTATTCAACGACTCCGCTGTAACAATCGCTACTTTTCCTTGTTTTAGCTTCCTATTTTTTTGAATTGCCTTCACAATATCTACAGCCAAAACCGTCTTTCCGGAACCCTTTCTACCTACAACTAATAAATTAGCAGTTCTTGAAGTTCCATATCTAGTTTTACATTTTTTATCATTCTCCAATACGTCTACAATCTGTTCGCTCATACCATGTACTGGTACAAAATAAGAGAATAATTTTTTCTGTTCTTCTGTCAAACCAGCCTTTATTCCAATCTCACTTTGAACATCTAAATCATAGCGTCCTTGCACAATAAAACCTGTATCAAACGGTGAAGTTGGACTCTCTGTGCGCAATTCCTGTACTTTTTCTATGGGTTCTTCCACCACAGTATCATTCATCAACGCTTTGGCTGATATCGCAATTGCCTGTGTGTCTCCAAGCTTGATTCCCTCTGATTCTTCAATTTCTTCAATCTCTTCAATCTCCTCAAATCCATCGGCTTCCACTTCTTCAAACGCTTCCTCATTAAAGCTTTCCTCATCAAATGGATCTTCTTCCGGCTCTTCCATTTCCTCTACGGATTCTATTTCTGATTTTCTCTCAAAAACTTGTTCCGTCCGTTCTCTTCTATTTTTATTCGTGCGGATTTCTACAGCTTCTGCTTCTAACTCTTCCATCAATTGTCGAATGTCATCTGGGAGAATGCTCTCTACCTCTTCCACCTTTTTTGCTTCTTGTCTTTCTCTCTCCGCTCTTGCCTTCTCTTGTTCTTCTTGAATAATCTGGGCATTTTCTTTCTGTTTTTCTTCCCAGTTTTGTAAAATTTCCTCTACACTCATTTTAGTAGTCTGAGAAAAAATCTCTTTTTTCATCTGCTCATCTATTTCTTCCTCTGAAGAAGAGGTTTCTTTCTCTTCTGACTCCTCCTTCGTCTCCGAAACAGTTCCCTTTTCTTCTGGCTCTTTCTCTATCTCCGAAGTACATTTCTCTTTTTTCGTCCCTTCTTCTGCCTCCAAAATCAACTCTTCTTCTCGCAGCTCCTCTTTCATCTCCAAGGCGTCTTCCCCTTCTTCCGGTTCTTCTTCCTCCTTCAAGACTGCTTCCTCTTCTTTCGGCTCTTCTTCCTCCTCCAAGACTGCTTCCTCTTCTTTCGGCTCTTCTTTCTCCTCCAGCGCTACTTCTTCCGCTTCCTTCATCTCCAAAGCCTCTTTCTCTTCTTTCGGCTCTGAAGTCACCTCTTGTTCTTCCTCTTCAAAAGGTTCTGCCTTTTTCTCTTCCTCAACATACTCTTTTTTCTCTGCTATTTCTTCAGATTTTTCAGCTATCGGTTCCTTCTTCCTTTTTGCCGGAGTTGGTTTGTCATTTCTGTGAATATATTTCTCTTGCTGCAACGGCGTTAATGGCTTATATTTCATCTTCAATTCCATAGCTTGATACACATATTTTCCTTCACTAAACCACAGAATCAAATCATCGCATTCTTCCAAACACTCCGTTAGCATCCCTGCCGCATCATATAACTTTGCAAGTTCATAAGCCCACTTTTCCACATACTCTGCCTTCTTAAAATCTTCCAATGCTTCAATCTGCTGATTCAAAGGAGCTTTTTGGCTTTTCAAAATTTTGTATCTTAATATATATTGGTTCGGATCTTTTGGAGCCATAGCAACAAATTCTTCATAGCAATCTACAGATTCCCTTATATCATTCATTTTTAGTGCTAAAGTTCCGAGACGATATACAATTTTTCTACTTCCAGGTGCTCTATCATATGCTAAAAATAAAATTTCCCTGCTTTTTTCATACTCTCCATTATATTCATAAACTTCACTTGCCCCACAGAGCATTGCCGCATTTTTAACTTTTCT
>ERZ838225.2414-NODE-2414-length-9947-cov-4.154974_pt1 | contig 9947 bp, 7 predicted proteins | sample MGYA00519684_ERZ838225 | MGnify/ENA primary metagenome ERZ838225 (study PRJEB31850, sample SAMEA3708829) | human gut metagenome | biome: human gut; feature: human-associated habitat; material: faeces | place: China | collected 2014 ...
ACTTTTCCTCCATCAGCTCATTGAGCCTGGTATAGTTGGTGGCGGATTTTCCAATCTCCTGCTCCAAATCTCCGATGGACTGTTCCAGAGCCGCGATATCCGCCTCAATGGTTTCCCATTCCCGCTGTTCCTTAAAGGAAAGCTTGCGCTTCTTTTCGCCGCCTGCGGCCTGCTTCCAGTTATTCCGGTTTATGGGGAGGCCGGACCCGTTTTCATCACTGTCTCCGGCTCTTACGCCCTTCTGCTCCCCTGTCTCCTGGGGATGTCTGGCGGACCAGGCAATCTGATAATCCGTAAATCCGCCCTCATACTGGGTCACCTTTCCCTGTCCCTCAAAGGCAAAGATTCGGTTCACAACGCGGTCCAGGAAATACCGGTCATGGGATACGGCTATAACTATGCCCGGAAATGTATCCAGATAGTCCTCCAATATGGTCAGTGTCTGGATATCCAGGTCATTGGTGGGCTCGTCCAACAGTATCACATTAGGCGCCTCCATAAGGATACGCAGCAGGTAAAGCCTCCGCCTCTCCCCGCCTGATAAGCGGCCTATGGAGGTATACTGCATACCGGAGGGGAATAAAAACCGCTCTAACATCTGGCTGGCGCTGATACTGCCGTCCTTTGTCTTTACGTACTCAGCCGCATTTTTAATATAGTCGATAACCTTAAGGCTTTCATCCATGGCCTCATTTTCCTGGGAAAAATACCCCATCTTCACGGTCTGTCCTATCTGGATGGTGCCGGAATCCGGTTCCACCCAGCCTGCCAGCATCTTCATCAGGGTGGACTTTCCGCTTCCGTTGGGACCGATGATGCCCACACGGTCATTTTTCAGAAAAATGTAGGTAAAGTCCTTTATCAGCACCTTGTCCCCGTAAGCCTTGCACAGATCCTTCACCTCCACCGTGGTCCTGCCTAACCGGCTGGCTATGGATTCCAGCTCCACGTTGCGGTCATATTCCGGCCCCTTCTGGTCCCTCAGCTCCTCATAGCGCTGTATATGGGCCTTCTGCTTGGTGGAACGCGCCCTGGCGCCCCGCTGCATCCAGGCAATCTCGTTGCGCAGAATCGCCTGCCGTTTGCGCTCCGATGCCTCGGCCATTTCCATACGCTCCGCTTTCAGGGACAGGAAGCCCTCATAATTTGCCTGGCAGCTGTAAAGCTTTCCCTTGTCCAGCTCCACAATGCGTCCCACCACGCTGTCCAGGAAGTACCGGTCATGGGTAATCATCAGAAGGGCGCCACGGAAGGCTTTCAGATATTCCTCCAGCCAATCAGCCATACCGCTGTCCAGGTGGTTGGTGGGCTCGTCCAGAATCAGAAGGTCCGCCGTACTCAAAAGCACGCTGGCCAAGGCCACCCTCTTTCTCTGTCCACCCGAAAGGGTGGATGTCAGGGCATCGTGTTCTATGATACCCAGCTTGTTAAGCATGCTCTTGGCCGTGGCCTGCATCTCGTCCGCAGAACTGTAGTGGGTTTCCCCGGCATTTTCCCGCATAACGCTTTCAAGCACCGTATCTCCCTCTGTGAATTCCGGAATCTGGGGCAGATAGCGTATGTAGAGACCGCGGCCTCTTACCACGCTGCCGCTGTCCGCATCTTCCAGGCCCGCAACAATCTTAAGGAGAGTGGACTTGCCCGTGCCGTTGACGCCAATCAGCCCAATCTTCTCCCCCTCGTTGATGGAGAAGGACGTGTCGTCAAACAGCAGCCTCTCCGTATATGATTTTGTCAAATGTTCAATGGTAACCAGATTCATCGTCTTTTCCTCTTATTCAATCACCAGCTCCACCGGACAATGGTCTGAACCCATGACCGTATTGTGGATGGACGCGCTTACCAGTCTGTCCTTAAGGCTTTCTGATACACAAAAATAGTCAATGCGCCACCCTGCATTCTTGGCCCTGGCGCTGAAACGGTAGGACCACCAGGAGTATATCCCCTCCAGGTCCGGATAGAAATAGCGGAACGTGTCCACAAAGCCTGCTGCCAGAAGGTCTGTGAACTTGCCCCTCTCCTCATCGGTAAAGCCGGCATTTTTCCTGTTTGTCTTGGGATTCTTAAGGTCAATCTCCTTGTGGGCCACATTCAGATCCCCGCAGAATACCACCGGCTTGTTTTTCTCCAGTTTCTTAAGGTATGCCAGGAAATCGTCCTCCCATTTCATCCTGTAATCCAGCCTTGCCAGGCCGTCCTGTGAATTGGGGGTATAGCAGGTCACCACATAATATTCAGGAAACTCTGCCGTAATCACACGCCCCTCGGTATCGTGTTCCTCCATGCCGATGCCATAGGACACGGACATGGGTTCCTCCTTTGTGAACATGGCTGTGCCGGAATATCCCTTTTTCCTGGCATAGTTCCAGTACTGGTGATAGCCGGGCAGGTCCAGCTCAATCTGGCCCTCCTGAAGCTTACTTTCCTGTATACAGAATACATTTGCGTCCGCCTCCCTGAAAAAATCCAGGAAGCCCTTACCCACGCAGGCCCTGAGGCCGTTTACATTCCACGAAATCAACTTAGTCATTCTTTATGGCTCCTCTCCGGAACATGGTCCGGGAATGGGTTTCCGGTATGTTCCTGTGTCGTTTTCAAACAGCTGCCTACTCCGGATATACCAGCCTGGATTCCGGGAACTGGTCCACATGGTACAGTACATCCAGGTACTTTCCGGCCAGGAATCTGGCCATACCCAAATTCATATCCAGATAATTGCCGCAGTCCTCTGGCGATGCCCCGGGCACCTCCCCCTCAAAATCCCTGATAAACTCATACATTTCCACCATCAGGGGCAGGATATCCGCGGACTGGTAATCCCCTGCCAGAAGCAGATAGAAACCGGTCCTGCACCCCATGGGTCCGAAGTAAATGCACTTTTTGCCAAAGGTGCCGTGATTCCTTAAAAAGGTTGCCCCCAGATGCTCGATGGTATGCATTTCCGCGGTGTTCATCACCGGCTCCTCATTGGGCGAGGTCATCCTCAGGTCGAAGGTGGTCACCATTCCTCCTTCCACCTGATCCTTCCTGGATACATAGACTCCAGGCTGCAGCTTATTGTGGTCAATGGTAAAACTTGTAATTTTTTCCATATCTGTCCTCCTCTTAATCCGCTCCATACTCATAAAATGACTGAAAAGGGGCAGGATTTATCCATCCTGCCGCCCTGTCACTGCCACTATATTAATCATCTGCCTCTTCACTCTCAGTCAGTGTGAAGGTAAATCTCTTACGTGCCATCTCGTCGCTTTCAAGGTACTCGTCATAGGTGGTAATCTTATCAACCAGCTTGCCGTTAATGATTTCCATGATACGGTTTGCAGTAGTCTGCACAATCTGGTGGTCACGGGAGGAGAAAATCATCACGCCCGGGAACTTAATCATACCGCGGTTCAGAGCGTCGATAGACTCCATGTCCAGGTGGTCCGTAGGCTCATCCAACATCAGCACATTGGCGCCGGATATCATCATCTTGGACAGCATGCAGCGCACCTTCTCACCTCCGGAAAGAACCTTCACCTTCTTTACTCCGTCCTCGCCGGCAAACAGCATGCGTCCCAGGAAACCGCGGACATAGGTTACGTCCTTCTCAGGAGAATACTGGGTCAGCCACTCTACGATAGTGTCGTCGTTGTCAAACTCGGCGCTGTTATCCTTGGGGAAATAAGCCTGCGAGGTGGTAAGACCCCACTTATAGCTACCCTCATCCGGCTCCATCTCACCGGACAGAATCTTAAAGAGCACTGTCTTGGCCCGCTCATTTGGTCCTACCAGGGCAGCCTTGTCCTCGCGGCCCAGGATGAAGGAGATATCGTCCAGTATCTTTTCGCCGTCAATGGTCTTGCTTAAGTGCTCCACGGTCAGGACCTCATTGCCAATCTCGCGGAAAGGACGGAAATCAATGTACGGATACTTACGGCTGGAAGGACGGATGTCGTCCAGCTCAATCTTCTCAAGGGCCCGCTTACGGGAAGTGGCCTGCTTGGACTTGGAAGCATTGGCGGAGAAGCGCTGGATGAATTCCTGCAGCTCCTTAATCTTCTCTTCCTTCTTGCGGTTGGCTTCCTTCATCTGCTTGACAATCAGCTGGCTGGACTCCACCCAGAAGTCGTAGTTTCCTGCGTACAGCTGGATTTTCCCATAGTCAATGTCAGCTATCTGGGTACAGACCTTATTCAGGAAATAACGGTCATGGGATACCACGATAACGGTGTTCTCAAAGTTAATCAAAAACTCCTCCAGCCACGCAATGGCGTCCAGGTCCAGGTGGTTGGTAGGCTCATCCAGAAGCAGAATGTCCGGGTTGCCGAACAGGGCCTGGGCAAGAAGCACCTTTACCTTCTGAGCGCCCAGAAGGGAGCTCATCTGCGCATAGTGCAGGTCCGGCTCAATACCAAGTCCGTTTAAAAGGCTTTCAGCATCTGACTCTGCCTCCCATCCGTTCATGTTGGCGAATTCACCCTCTAACTCAGCGGCCTTGATACCGTCCTCGTCCGTGAAGTCCTCCTTCATGTAGATGGCTTCCTTTTCCTTCATTATCTCATATAGTCTCTTGTTTCCCATGATGACCGTATCCAGGACCGTGTACTGGTCATACTTAAAGTGGTCCTGCTGCAGGAAGGACAGCCTCTGTCCGGGAGTGATGATGACATCGCCGCTGGTAGGCTCCAACTGGCCTGACAGGATCTTAAGGAATGTGGACTTTCCGGCACCGTTTGCGCCGATGAGTCCGTAGCAGTTGCCCTCGGTGAATTTAATATTCACATCCTCAAACAATGCCTTCTTGCCCACGCGAAGAGATATGTTGCTTGTACTAATCATGTTCGTTACCTTTCTCTTAATCTGTTCTGTTGATATTTCTAGTAAAAGAGGGGTCATGTAAGGCCCCTCTCACGCTGTTTACTCAATATCAGATTGTACAGGGAAAACACTTATTTTGCAAGGGTTTTTCGCAAAATTATGGCGGCAGCCCGTCTATTTCGTTCCTTTAATCTCCACCGGATAGTTTACTCCCTGGGAATTCACATAGGTCACGGTCACCTTATCCCCGCTGTCCCCTGCCAGGGCCCCTTCCTCTATGGGGCAGTTATCCTTTAAAAAGCTTAACTCCTGTCCGTCGTCTGTCTTCATGGTAAAGCTGCTCATGGCGTTAGCCGTGGTGGTGCCTTTCTCCGTAAGGATACTCCACTCCTCCTGTTCCGGAAGAGCCACCACCAGGGTCACGTCCTCCGGCCTGCCCAGGGGCTCCCCTATATACGCAATGGCTATCTGCACGTTCTCATCAATCTCCACCTCCACGTCCCGGATATCCGATTGACTGATGTCATAGTCCCTGCCGTCGTCCGCCTGAAGAGTGAACACCGCTCCATCCTCTGTCACCTTTGTGACGGTCCCCTGAAGCATATGGTATACTTCCTTTGCCTCAGCCGCCTGCTCCGTTGTCTCCGGGGCCTTGACCGTGGTCTCCGGCGCTTTGGTGGTCTCCTCAGCCGAAGCCTGGCTGATAACGGTCTCAGATGTCTCCACCCCCGGTTTTTTGGCACAGCCGGTTCCCAGCACCATTGCCGCGGCCAGTGCGGCGGCTGTTATCATCAATGAATGTCTCTTCATATTACGATTCCTCCCGTCTTATATCAGATTACCTATGAAGCTTACCATCATATTCTGTTAATTTCAATAAAGATTCCCTTAATTTTCCCGGTATCATAACCAGTACTCCGGACAATCCCATGCCCAGAATCCCGGGCAGATGCCGGAGACACAGGAGTATGACCAGACGTCTGGCTGCGGGTGACAGTTCCATGGCAGTACCTTCCTTTTTTGTAAGTATGCCCCGGACTTCTTTAGCCCAAACTTCCTTGGGAAAAACTTTCTTGTAACAGCCAGTACCAGATGCTATAATATTTTAGAAGATTGAAAGGAGGTAGCCCCGTTTATGAATGACCCTGTGCTGACGCTGCGATGGTTTTTAAACTGCCCTGAAATCGATAATCTGGAATTTTATGGAGATGAGGACTGTCTGGGAAATCCCATTACCGGCGTCAATGTAATTGACAATCCGGAAGGCGTCCCCTGGATTAAAAAAAACGAACTGGTCCTGACGACCGGCTTTATTTTTTATAAAGACATTGATTTGATTGCGGTTCCCCTTTACCACAGTTACTCTGACATCATGCGTGTCATATTCCGTGAACTGGAACTGAGGCAGCTCTCCAACCAGGCCTTTGTCATCAATGAAACCCGCAAATTTTGCCAGCTTTTCACCAGCAACAGCGGAATCAGCTCCATGCTGTCCATGCTGTCCTCCTACACGGATTCCATCATTCTGATAACCGACTATAATGACAAATCCGTGTATTTCCATATTCCGGATTCCTATGCCAATCTCCTGCAAACCTCCAGCCGTGTAGTGATCCGGCCCGATAAATCCAAGAATGCAGAGAACGGCAAGGAGGCTGACAGCGATAAGGAGGCTTCCAATACGCGCAGGTTCTGGATCAACAAACAAATCATACCCTTTGCCGTTTTTCCTATCCCCAGCGGCAGGTATTACCTCTGCGCTGACATTAACGCTGCCCCCCTTTCGGATGACATAGTCTCTATCATCACAAACTGTCTTCCCATCCTGTCAACCGAGCTTGAGACCATTCAGGTGAATCAGAGGCGTTTTTCCTCCACCAACCACTTTGCTCCTTTTTTCTCCATGCTGTCGGACATGCGTTCCAAGTCCAGCGAAGAAATAAGGATAGTGTGCAATACCTACTCCTTTCCCTATGACTGCAAGCGTGTCTGCATTGCCTACGAAATCCAGCAGACGGGAAGCCCGGAACGGCTGATGCGCACGGTATACGATAAATTCAGCACTGCTCTGGAAAATTCGGGACAGCAGTACTTCCTGAGTTTTTACAATGATTATGTGATTGTATTTCTGTTCTTCCAGAAAAGCATCTCCAACCTGGAGGCAGTGAACCAGGCACAGATGACAGCGGAATACCTGTACCAATCTTTGGATGAGAGCCTGCGCCAGTGGGTGCGGGGAGGGGTCAGCAGAAGCCACAGCCGTTTGGTGACAATCGGCACCGCATTTGAGGAAAGCTTAATCTCCATCAATATGCAGTCCCACCTCAATCCCCAAAAGGCTGTGGCTTCCTATCTGCGTCAGATTCCCTATCATCTCCTGAGGAACCTGAACCATCACGACCTGAATAAAATATATAACGACACCATCGTCCGGCTGGTGGATTACGACCAGGCAAACGGAACCTGCCTGGTCCACACCCTGCGCATGTACCTGGAAAACCGTATGGTCATCCGCGAGCCCTCCAGACAGCTCTTCATCCACCGCAATACCCTGGCAGACCATCTGAATCTGATAAAGCGTATACTAGGCACCGATTTGGAAGCCATGGACGAAATCTTCAGCTTCTATCTGGGACTGTGCGCCTACGATCTGCTCAGGGAAACATAACATAAGCCTGCTATGCTTCTTTGCCTAATGTCTGGAGGTGGTTCATATTCCCATACAGCTTCCTGATTCTTGTAAACTCGTCCTCATCGTAAAAGCTGCATTCCCCTCTTGCATAAGCTTTTGCTACCTCCAGCATAAATCTGGCGGCCTCCTCACAGTCCGTGATATGGGTGGCTCCGGTAGCACATCCAGCCACCGGCACCTCTGTGGTGATGGCTACTCCGATAACCGGCGCCTTTGTTCCCGTTGCAGGCTGCAGGATGCTGTTTAAATGATACAGATCATTGCCATAGGGTGTAATATCCTGGACAGACAGGGCATATACATAGGGGAGCCGCCCGGTGGTGGTCTGCATAATGTCCAGAACGGACTCAGACACCTTCAGAATATATCCCTCCTTAACCGTAGGTGATATGGCGAATCCCCTTGTGTTGATAATCCGGTTCCCCTTGGTAGTGTCAACAGACAGGACCGCGTCAAGCTCATCACTCAGCTCTTCCTTGTTGACCTGGGCCATCTCCACAGGTGAATCCATAAATGCCACCGGCTTGTGGGGCCTTGTAGGCGCGTCGGGACACACATGAGTGGATACAATGATGTCACCCTCCAGTATGTCGCCCTTATTCTGCATATCCAAGAGCTTTGCAGCCAGGGATAATGCCACCAGGGCGCCGTCGCCGTCAGACACGAATCCGATTCGCTCCGGCCTTGCTCCCAATCCTCCCAGGCGTCCCAAAAGCCCCAGTGTGGGCGCATCTCCTCCGGACGTCTTTCCCCTGCTTCCGTGAATCCTGACTTTGACCATATCGGTTTTTCCCTTTGGCCCAACGAGCGGATATACGTGGATATCCGCATCCTTCCTGATTCCTCTTAAGTATGCCTCAACCGTTTCTCCGCTGGCATTGCTGTCATCCAGAACATCATACACTTCCAATAACTGTTTGATTAACACGACATATCTCCTCCTGGTATTTATTCAATTCCCATTAAATCGCACACCGCTGCCACATATGCCTTGGCGGCAGTCACCACATCTTCTATCTCCACTGTCTCATTGTAAGAGTGGATCCCCACTGTATTGGACGGCCCGAACTGGATCGTGGGAATACCCTGACGCCGGTAATCCCTGGCGTCGCTGGAAGCCCACTGGTAAGCAGGCACCACCTGAGTACCTAAAAATGCCTCCACATTCTTCTTTACCGCAAGGACCAATGGATCCTCGTGATCCGTAAAGTTTGGCTCGGAGCGGTAATTCAGCTCAAAATCAACCCCATCCACTCCGCTCTCCCTGCGTATCTCCTCCACGCAGGCAGCAATCTCATCCTGGCTGACGCCTATGGGCAGACGGCAGTCAACCACTGCCTCGCAGCAGTCCGGCACCATATTGTGGCGGGTTCCCCCCTGTATCAGTCCGATATTGGTGGTTACATGATCTATGACACTTCCCAAACCCGGAATCTCATTCTTATCCTCCGCTATCATCTTTGAGTCTGCCAGAGGCTTTAACTGCCTGTCTGAAAAATGCCCGCTTATCCTGGTAAGCTTTTCTACCAGCGGAAGGACCTTTGCCATCTTAAGGATTGCATTCTCTCCCTTATAATTCCCAAGACTTCCGTGGGCCGCCTTGCCATGGGCCCGGATTGTCAGCAGCATTCCCCCCTTCTGGCCAATCTCAATGGTAGCCATGGAGGTGGGTTCCGCCACCAGGCATCCGTTTGCTCCCTTGGCGTATCCGTGCTCACACAGCCACGCAGAGCCGTACTCCCCGCCGCTCTCCTCGTCGGAAACAATGTGAAGCCGTATATTTCCCTTAAGGCAGACATTGGACTCTTTTAACAGAGCCATGGCAAAAAGGACTCCGGCCACCCCGGCCTTCATGTCGGAGGTTCCCCTACCCAATATCTGGCTGTCAGTGACCGTACCGCAGAAAGGATCAAAATCCCATAACCCTCGGTCTCCCGCCGGGACTACATCCACATGTCCGTTAAAAATCAGGCTGTAGCCGTCATCGCTGCCCATCCTGGCCACCACGCAGGGATAATCCGGGTTTTCCCCGGTTTCCTCATAGGCAATGCCGGCCTTCTCCAGATATTTCTCAACAAAATCCACCACTTCCCTCTGGGTTCCTGTGGGATTCTCACTGTTAATCCTGATAAGCCGGGAAACCAGGTCAATCAGTTCATCTTTCCGATCTTCCACCATGCTGATTAAATTTTCTTTTCTCATTTTTTCCTCCGTCAGTCGCGTTCGTTCTGATATAGAAAACAGGCTACCATGTGGTCCGTGTCCCCGTGGGGCAGCAGTTTCGGCAGTGCCTCCCTGCACCGCTTCATACACCGTGGACAGCGGTTTGCAAGAGGGCATCCCTTCTGTTCCCCAATTGGGCTGGGTACCTCACCGGTCAGCACAATGCGTTCCTTTTCCTCCTCCGGGGATTCCGGCGGAATGGCGGACAAAAGTGCCTGGGTATACGGATGCA